>Ga0209300_1000388_pt1 | contig 24004 bp, 33 predicted proteins | sample Shrwel_input2_RT_FD_187535 | JGI IMG/M metagenome (GOLD analysis project Ga0209300, IMG submission 187535) | Subsurface microbial communities from deep shales in Ohio, USA - Utica-3 well 1 S input2 RT (SPAdes) (version 2) ... | reverse complement strand
AATCTCATTCTAAAGATTCAAAAATGAAAATTTCTGAATCGAATAAGGGGAGGCAACAACCACTAAGAACATGCCCTCATTGTGGTAAGGAAGGAAGAACAGGATCAATGAGTCGATTTCATTTTGATAATTGTAAAATGAACCCTGAGAGGCGTATTGAATATATTAAATGTCCAAAATGTAAGAAAAATTTAGATAAACGAAATCTACCTAATACTAAAAGACACCATTTTGATAATTGTATCTTTGTGTAAAATGCAAAAAGGGCAAGTGTATTTCACTTGCCCTTTTGGTTAAATCATGAACACTGATTCGTACAACTGCGCATAAGCATCCATTTCATTTACCCATTCATCAAATCTATTTTTGAACAAATCTGTTGCCATGCGCCTAATATATTTCTTATCAATACCTGTCTGCTCTGAAAGCTCTTCGATAGCTTCTTTTTGGTATTCTTTCTCACCATCAACACGGGTCATAGAGTTGGTGATCTCGTCGATGCCATCTTTAAGTTTCTTCAGATCGGCGGGGTTGCTAGGAATTACAATATCACTCATGTTTACTTCCTTTTCTTTGAGTTAAGTTTACGCATTACATCTTCTAATGGGTCAACGGATGCCACAGCCAGTGCACATATGAGAACTCCTATCATAGCCATTACCATCAAACCCAAAGGCCACCATTCTTGATGATCTTGCCGAACATCATGGCCAGGATTTTATCTTCATCAGTGTCAAAATAAAACATAATATAATTCCTCCTCATCTGATACATACATTATAGCTGCAGATGAGGAGAAGTGCCACCTAGTCCCACTCAATGTCATCAACAGAGCGTTTGCTGGTTGAATCGTTTCTCGCTGGTGGTTTATTCTGGCCTACCTTGCTCTGAATCTCAGCAGTAGAGCCTACGTCCGTGTATCGCATTTTGTTGAAGTCAATTCCTACCAGCTGCGGCTTCATCGACGTCTTATTGCCCCAGCGAGTTTTAAGAAGATGGAACAGCTGTTGATTGTTATCTTCTAGTATCTCGTTGGTGGTAATAGCAAACATGAAGTCGGCTGTCTGAGGCAGGCCAATGGATTCACTAGTGGCGGTGAGATCGGGTGAGTCTTCGTTAGCGGCGCCGCGATTAGTCTGAGTAGCAGAAAAGATCGGTACATCAAATTCGACACCCAGTCCGCGTAGCTCTTCTGCAATAGCCTTCACGTACGAGTATGAGTTGACCCCGGTGAGCGACTTGTACCTAGAGCTGGCACAGATGTTGATGTAATCCACAAAGATGACATCTGGCTTGAACTTCTTCTTCTGTTTTAGTTCTTTGAGCAGATGACGAAAGTGACCGCAATGGGCAGATGATGTGGGGTACTCTTTCGCTACTAGCTTACCTACGGTTTTCTTCTTAAGATTGTTGACACTAGAAAGGAATTTCTCCTTTTTCATCTGTTTTAGTTCATCTGTTGTCACGTTAAGCATATTAGCGTCAATACGCTCGTATACTACCTCCTCAGCCATCTCCATGCTAATATACAGAACGTTCTTGCCCTGCTTCATTAGCTCACCGGCTAGGTAACACATAAGTGAGCTTTTCCCTACGTTGGTGAAGGCCAACGCCACAGTAAGTGATTTCTTCTTCAATCCACCATTAGTCATCCGCTGGAGAGTGTCAAGAGGAAGACTAATGCGCTCATCTTCACTGGTATACATTTCATAACGACGCTCGGCATCATCAAAGTAATCCATGCCGATAGATGTATCAAACGACACACCCAGAGCATTATCTAGCAATTCTGGGATGACGTGTTTGTCGTATTTTTGACTAGATCCTTCGAGAATGTTAATCGATTCATAGACAGCGTTGTATACTGCTTTATCTTTGCAGTACTCCTCCGTCTCATCAACTAACCAATCCGTATCGACGGGCTCATCTTTGTGTTTGGATACTTCCTCGACGACACTCAGAATATCCTCATATTCGTGTTCTGAGATCTTAGATTTTTGAAGTGTAATAGCGATAGATTCAATATTAGGAATCTTATTATATCGATCAAACAAATCTTTATAAATCTTGAACAGTGATCGATACCCGCCATCGAAGTATGATTCATCTAGATAAGGAATGGTCTTGCGTGAAAATTCTTCGTCAAATAGCAACCCCTTGAAAATACTCGTCTCAATTGAGATCATTCTTAGCCTCTAACGTCAAACCAACAATAGGCGTGTGATATCATACCACACGCCATCTCTGTTATGATGTTTATTCGGTGGTGATTTCGCCTGTTTCTGGATCTAGGTGCTCATCATCAGAAAGGATAGAGTCTAGTTTATCGTGCAGTACTTGACCGCCACCAGACAGTTTATACATATCCTTCACTGCATTACAAAAATCTTCGCTATTGAGCAGCACATCCCAGAACTCAGGGCATGATGTGTCTTTCTTCCTCCAGTTCTTATCCCCAGGCACAGAAGGACGAGTATACCAACCATTCTTTGGTTTCTCTACATGACCGGTAGCCAAGGCAATATCTAGAAGACCAGTATATCGGTCAATACCACCATCGTATAGAACCTCAACGGGGATGGCTGATTTCTCACGAATAGTGCGTGATTTCTCAGCGTTAAGGACGAAGTTCCAGCCGAGCAGATCTTTACCGTCTTTGACCTGTCGCTTACCGATCACGAACACAGAATTACTGGATAGCATACCACCTTGACCGCCAGACATGATCTGTTTAGGTGCTCCCATTCCACCAATCTCGTCATACGTGTGCATGATGGGAATCCAGTACATTTTGTAGTTGGTAAAGTAGGGTGTTACCACACGGAACAGAGACTTAAGCGCTTTAGCACGTGACATGTCTGCTACAGACTTCTGATCAATAGCATCATTAACTTCTTTGACTGATGCTAGGTTGCCGATAGAATCAGTGAAGAAGACAAAGTGTGAGTACTCTTTAGTCTCGTTATAATGCTTCTTGATCTCTTCAAGCTTCTCCATCATATCAAATTTGAGATCTTCAATGTTCATGATGGGAATGTAAATAACACGCTCAGTATCAATACCCACCGAGTTGAAGTAGTCTTCAGAAGCACCGCCCTCCGAATCATAGAAGATCATGTAAGCGTCGTCATAAGCGTCAAGATACGCCTTACATGATAGCAGACCAAACATCGATTTGAATGAACGACTTTTGCCAGCCAGACAGTGAATGCCATCAGTTACACCGCCATGTAGATCGCCAGAGTAGGCAAGATTGAGAGCATAGATGCCTGTGTCGTAGATATTTTTGTCTTCTTTAGTAACGTCAGAGAGGCGACCAGCGCCTTTGATTTTAGAGCTGGACTTGATGAACTTATCTGCTAGACCCATGTAATATCCTCAGTGAATGTTAGTGAATAGTTTCTTTTCAATGTTCTGCTTATCGATGATACCTTGCGTATCGAGTACCTCAAGCAAGCCTTGGATGAGTTGTTTGTAATATAGGATGCCTGATTTGTCCATGAACGAGTAGAGCGCTTCTACCTTCTGCTTTAAATCCTCCTGCTCTCCAACGACATCAGAGCAGATATAGTCGAGCATGTTCACTTGCTCTTCTACATACTCTAGGTTTTTCTCGCTAAGAAAACCAAACGATGTATTGATATCGTCACTCTCTAGCGACATAACAAAATCATCAAACGACACATCTTCAAAGTTGTCAAAGGGAATGTAGCGATGGTCGTTGAACAATGAAATAATGCCCTTTAAGCTGTCGTGATCGTTATATTCAAAGCAGAACATAGGGCATGTGGTATTATACTTCTCATTAGTGACTAACTCTACATACCATTCATGGTCGCCTGTCAGGTGCCTGACAAACTCTTTAATTCTCTCGTTAGCTTCATGTTCGTCAATAGAATAATTAGATCGAATCTTTAATGTCGTTTTCATAATGCGTCCTTATTTGTTGTGTTGCGAATCACTATTATATGAAATCGCAACACAACATTCCATTAAAACAGTGTGTTGGTTTCTTCAGCCGTCCACCCAATAGGCGATAGAAAAGCATCTACCGGTTTGGCAAAGGCTCGTTCAAACACAGCGTCATAGTCTACGTATTCGTCTACTTTAAACTCTTTAGGGAGAAATTGTTCAAACGCTACCACTTCCTGTTTAATAGGATTCGGCATCTTGAGCGGAACATATTTAATTTTGTTACCGTCTGTAATCTTGTTGACATTAGCGTTGTATTGATCTACCAGGTAATTGTGAATGAGAACTGCTTTGACGTGCTTGGGTGTGCCTTTAATGAAAATGTTATCATCATCAGCATACTTTAGTATACCATTGACGCCAGTAGGAATAGCAATTTCATCAACGCGTTTGGATAGGAAGTTATCATACACCTCAGAGATATACTGCTGTACAGCTCGTTCACCATCTGTAAGTGCAATCATATAACACTCTTTTAGTGCTTCACGAGACCAAGCTGGTGTAGATGATCGTACAGCATCTACGCCCATGTATTTGAGCTTAGGCTCTTTATGGTATCGAACACCCTCATTATCCCACACCGTCATTACATATCGCTTCCGCGCCAACCACACAGCGCGCTCGGATATTACCTCGCGCTCCCATACCATCTTCTGCTCTCGACCATTAACATATTCGCACATGTCTTGCGCGAAATCATCAATCTTTGGTCCTAGCACCTCCTTGTAAAATTGATCGATCGCGTTCACAACAGATTGTTTATCATCTACATCACCACCAAACACCTGTTCTACGAAAGGCTTCAGCGTGAAGTACCCACTATCCGTATCACTGTAGATCCAGTAGGTGCCCTTGCCTAGTATATTGTTAAGGAAGCCATCTACTCGAGTGCCCGCCCACTTGTTGATGAGGCGACCCGATGCAGTGATAGCTTCGGCATTATCCACCATGTAGTAAAGGAAGTGCTTGTTTGCGAGAGCTCCATATCCCCCATTCAAGAGGATCTTCAAAGCCATTTGCATATTATGGTATTGTGACTGAGCAGACGAATATTGGCGTTTCTCTTCCTTGGTCGGTGCATCGGCCATTAACTGCTCTTGCTCAAGCATTTTCTTCTTGTATGTCTTGCGTTCGTTATATAGCTCGCTCTTGATAGAACTAAAGAATGATGGTTTATCGCGTCGATAGAAGTGGAAGTTGGCTGCCATGGTAGCATCAGCCAATTGCACACAACGACGAAACCTATCATCTAAGCGCTCATTGATGATATCGTCAACAGTATACTTTTCACGATCCATCCGAAATTGACCCGACTCAATGTAATCCTTAATCTCTAGTAGTCTCTGTCGTTCCATACAAACCTCCGATTTCCGCAATCCCATATTCTTAGATATCCTGCCTCTGACATGATTTCATATTCTGTTTTGTCTTCGCTCCAAATGTCTGGAAATTTATCCTTGAGCTTATGTTTTTGAAAGGTGTAGCGAGAGTATAGCTTACCGCTCTTATAATAGCGATACCCTATATTAGTATCACCATCATATATAAAACCTAACTGCTCGTATACTCTTCCTGTATGAAGAGATCGATCACAATACGATATTATCGAAGAGGGGCATTTTTCCTTCTTAAAGCGTGACAGTAGACGCGATGCTCCTCCGACAACCCTTGTATGGCGTGTTGTACACAAACGCACAAGCTCGTATTGATATGATTGATTGAAACGAGAACGAGAAAAAGACATAACTTGAACCAGCTCGCCTTCATATTCGAGCCCGTACACACAATCGGCATACGCGTACCCTTGCATATGCCACATATTACAGAGTTCGCGATAGCGCGACAATTCTATCTCAACCACACTACACTTTCTAGCATACAACACTCTGATATCACTGTTAACCAGAGACGCTAAGAACGATTCGATTTTATACTGGTTGTTGATTATCTCAACGTCAGTCAAGTGAATTAGGTGCACTCCACGAGTTGATGCCATTTCTGTTTTCATCAAGTGGTAATTCTTATCTCTTACTTTGTCACTATGCCAGGTCACACCGTTAATTTCAATTCCAATCGAATCTCCCACCATCACGTCTATTTCATATGGAGTGATAATAGTTCTATCGTTTATAGTATAGTCAACTCTCATATCGTCAAGCATGTTCATTATGAGGATATGGGGATACGATATGTTTCCGTTTCGCTCTATTTCAAATTGCTTGCACTTTAGGTACAGAGTACACACAGCGAGGCCTGTTCGAGCAGACATATACTCGATGCTATCATTACTGTTTTCTAGCTCCTTAACAAACGAATCTCTATTGGTGAGTATATCTACCTGGTCAGAGGACATACGCAGGTAGTTGGGGTTAGTATACGGCTTCTTATGCTTTTGTAGACTTTTATAGGAGCCGTATCGCTTAATAATAGTATCGCGAATCGATGCAGAGCGTCGACTGTTAACATCTTCCATATCGTTGTTATTCTTATATGATGTAACCCGCGTCTCAATATATTCGTCGTACGAACCGTATTTTTCTATGGCGGTAGACCTTCTCTTCTCGTTTCGCTTCCCCATCTCGTCATCGAACGCCCCGCTCGACCTCAAATTGTTATAGTATGAGTGCATAGCGTCGGCTTTCTTCTTCCTCATCTCAGGAGTGTTCATAGAATCTTTAAAAGATTCTCGCTGGCTTGGATATTCTACGCCATACCGCTCCACGAATGTTGTCGCTCGTTTGTCTTTTCGTTTTTGACTCGTGCCTGCGCACTTATGGCTGCAGTAGCTGGATATAACAATAGGGCTTACATTTCGTATGGCCTTATGCGTTAGTACCGCAGAGCATTCCGAGCATGTTGGTAGAGATTTATAACCATTTATACAGAGCACTATCAAATAGCTAGACTTTAAGTCGCCTGGCGCGTTATAGTAGTTGTGTATATCGCGTACAATGCTCTTAATACGAGGATGATTGTCTAGATGTCGTATTATATTAGAGTTTACTTTCCCGTCAGATCTAATAATATTCGTGTCTAATACTTCATTCTTTAAGTCTGCGATTGATTTCATCGAGGGCTCTCTGTTCTACTGAATCAATATTTAGATGGGTTTCGGGTCCTATATTATACTGGATTTCGATGTGAGGGTATAGTGAATTAAGATCACAACTTACCACCCACTCATACATCCCTGGTCGCGGTTCCTTCACATATGCACCCTGAAAGGATCGATCTACACCCCTGATGCCAAAGTACAGCGGCACCTGCCCTTGCTTGTATAGAAACTTGGCGATCAAGTGCTCCCATATACGCACTGTGCCGAGAGTGTCTTCGTAGTTGGTGAGTGCGTAGTAAGCTAGCGCGTATGTTTGATTGAACAGGCCGAGCTTTTCGTCTAGACGACGGATAAGATCTACGTCGATGATGTTGTAGTCAATGAACAACTGGTAATTATCTAAGTACAAGGTGTCTAGACCACCGTACTCAGAGTAGTCCAATTTGCGTTCGTCTAGTTCAGCCTCTGCGATGAAATCTAGTCTATATGATTCACGTGGCACGAATACGTGCTTCTTGTATAGTGCCATATAGTCTAGATCTGGCACCCCTACCACTTTGTATTTCGTTTTTGGCTTGCCACCAAACGCACCAGAAACTTCTGTACGCTGAATCATGTTAAATGGTGATAGCATCTTCTTAGTATATGCTTCACCGAAAAGACGATAGCACCGATTGATGAGGTACGGCCAATCGAATAACTCTGAGTTCCATCCTGTAGTGATGTGATACTCTTCTTGATTCATGTGAAGAAGAAAATCACGCAGCATATCTTTTTCATCACTAAACGGACGATAATCCACATTCAGCGACTGAACCTTCTCGTGCTGGTTCTCCTGTGAATATGATTCACCGTGCTCCAAACCCCATGTAATATACTGCTTTCTGGTAGAGTTATAGACAGTGATCGCATTCACCGGCCAGCGATGCTCCTCTGGATCAGGAAAGGTCTCTGCGTGGACCTCGATATCGATATAACCAATCTTGATTTGATCGGCGTTAAAGTTTGGTGTATCACCATCAAACAACTCAATGATGAACTGATTGGTATAATCGTTGTTGCCATATACGTTCATTCCATCCACGTCTTTGTACTGCTCGGCAAATGAGTCAGCTTGCTTCATCGAGTCAAACGACACTGGTTTAACGCGCTGATCGTAGATGTTAGTAATATCACTGTCTTCTGCTGTATCGACGTATAAGGTGGGCTCATAGAAGTCGATCACTCGATTCTTAGCCTTGCCGTTCTTAACATAACGCATGAGAATCTTATTCCCATGACGCCGATAATACGTATAAAAGAAATCAGACATTGATGCTCCTTAAACAGCTCGAGAGGTGTGATAGGGCTATCACACCTCTCGATATTAGCTTACATGTGGTTTATTGTCCAGGGCGACTCTTAGCAATACGCGCGATTCGCTCCATGGTCTCCCAGTAAGAACCATCCGTAGTGTCATCTTCTAGTGCCACACGAGCCAGCTCTTGTAGTGCTTGAATGGACTGTGCACTCCACAACACTTCCGGTTTATTATCTGTGTCGGTCTTAGACTGTTGACCGCACAGGATGTCAGGTTGTGGTGATCCTGTCACTCGCTTGACGTTATAGGTAGAGGTGCCGTATTGAGTGCTGTGAACATGGACCTTGCCATTAGCGGTGATTCTGTACTCACGATCTCCGTTTGGTGATGGAATCGCTCGCGCAACACCGTATTCTTCCTTGGGATATTCGTAATACGATGCTGCAATCCAGGCGTTTTCTTTCTCACTGAGATGGTTATGGATGTTCACTTTACCACCCGGTCCATTTAAGCAGACGAAGTATGTACTACCAGCGGTTAGAGTCTTAGACACCACTCCCCAATAGCGGGATGTACCGCGGTTGTTGACGTAACCGATACCATCAAATTCACAAATATGACGCATGATGTCGCTCCTCTTTGTGTTGACACATTCATTATAGGCTACTCAGCTGTAGAAGTCAACTGTATTGTGCCAGCGCATCCTTGGGTGGTTGATGTGCATGCATGATCACCTTCACCAGCAGATCGGCATCTGAACGATACCGCTCAGCTTGCTTCTTCGCCGTCTCCTCATCGACCTCTAGAAAAGCTGAGTTCTTCTCATGCTCACGAAATTCAATCTTCTCTAGATATACACGACCGCCTGTAGTGTGGTAGATATAGGGATTAATATACTCCCAGGCGAATAGCGAACTCATCTCCATGGAGACGCCATAAGGCAGAATGCGCATCTCACCGAGCAGCTGACCACACTCCATCATCTCTACTGGGATATTCTCTAGCCTCGGGTCATCGGCTGGTAATACCAGGGTATGATCGAAATAGTATTCTAGAAATTCCTTAACCGGTTTGAGGTCACCGAATGGATAGATCCACCCGTGATCATCTACCTCGCCAGCAAATGTAAGATGAACTGAGCGATCATATCCGTGGATCGCCGCACACGCCCCTGGTGTACGCTCGGGTGTCATATCATGATACTGCGCATGAGCTACAGGCATATGATAAAAAGACTTGGTAGATTTAATCTTGATTCCCATTAGCTATTCCTTAAACGTATTTTTGATCGTGTTCTTTGTTGAAACCGTAATCACCATCATACTCACTGAGAGTCTCTGATTCAAAGCACAGATACTGACCCACACGAGTACCCGGCTTAATATAGGCTACACCACGCTGAACGTGCAAGGCAGCAGCCATCATCCCATGATAGCCAGAATCATATAGACCGGTGGTGATGTACACTCCGTTTCGATTGAGGGTAGAGCGTGTGATGACGAAACCCGATTCACCAACTCCTACCTTGACGGCGTTATCCATGACAATTTCGTACGAGCCTGGTTCCAGTTCCCAATAGCCGTCCTCGTTCACTTCTACCTCTACCGATCCGCGATGAACTTTCCGTTCTTCATCAATGATAAAGGGGTCGTTATTAATGCGCATCACTTTAGCCACGCGCAGATCAACAGCATTAGGTTGAACATCACCTTCTAGAATATTGGTAAGTTCAGATTGAGTGAGATGAGATGCAATATGAATCATTCTATATCCTTATGAGTTGAGACTGAAGAAGTAAGGTTGATTGGTGTTAAACGTGATATCAGTAGACGCAAATGCGCTTCCATCGTACTTATATACTACACCTGATTTAATAGGCGAGCTCTTATCGAAACGCGTAGAAGAAAAAGTCGACTCTTTGAGAAACATAGGGCAGTTGTGATTGCGAAACAAATACAGCTCACCTTGATAGAAGTAAAGGCAGGCAAATGCTCCGTCAGTTTCAGATAAAACGCCCCATCCTCGCTCTTCGAGGTTCTTCATGAGCCAGTAAGTGTCCCAGGCAATATCTTCCGATTCACCTCGCCATTGTGCTACTTGTTTATCTTTGATGATGCCGTTATGCCATAGCATATTACCGTTCATTTGACAAGGATGAATGTTGCTAATATCACGATCAGATGTTGTAGGCGCCTGCACATGACCGATATGAAGTCCTTTGCCTTCTACCACGAAATGACTGGTGCCTAGTTGCTGTTCTTTCAACCGAATATCACCGTCTCGATACTCGGCAATAGAGTAACTATGAGAGCCGCGATATTGGTTGAGTGATGCGAGGAGCCGAAACTCCCCTACATCCATACTACCGAAAATAGCGCACATATATCATTCGCTCCAGGGAATGTCTACTTGGTATTCAATGGGATCGCGCATACCCATATTCATAAACGCCATGATTCTCTCTGAACAAGAAGGGCACCGCCCACAAGATCGATGCTTCTCATCTGGATTGTAGCAAGTAAGAGTGCGACTCATGAGATACATTTTACCGGCTTGATCTACAAGAGATAGCTCCTCTGTCTTCGATAGATGGCCAAACGGCGCCACTAGAGTAATAGGATGTTTGCGATTCTGATGAAATGTATGATTGATGGCATCTACGAACGCTTGAGTAGTATCCCAATACGCGTATGCATCATGTACCTGCAGACCGCAGATGATATGTGATGCCCCTCGAGCCTCAGCAAGAGCCGCAGTCAACGAAAATAGAATCATATTTCGAAACGGAACTTCTGTTTTAGGCTGAGGGTCGCCTAGCACATCCTCAATCGACGGCATATCAATGGTAGAGGATTGAATGTTAGCCGATACTGGACGTGCAATATCACTCAACACGTCAAGATCGAGAACGTGTCGCTCTACTCCCAGAATATTACACAGTTCTTGAGCTCGTTCTAGCTCTACTACTTGTTTCTGCCCGTAGTTAAATCCAACAGAGATCACGTTTTCGGCGCCATACTTCTCAACAGCGAGAATGACTCCAGCGGAGGAGTCCATTCCTCCGCTATGAGTTACTACTACGGGTTGAGAAGTATCAGGTAGTGTATCAATGGCTTGTTGAAGGTCCATATATCCCTCTTATTGACGAATAGTTTTATCTACTAGCAGTTTGCTATTGAGCATGGGGTGGGTGAGCAGATGGTCGTGAGTGGCTCGTACTGGGTTAATGTCAATCCCACCACGTCGAGTGTATAGACATGCTACCATGAGCTCAACCGGATCAAGCAAGTCGTATAGCCGCTTATACACACACTCACAAATCTCTTCGTGGAAGTGATTCTCCTTACGCATGGATACGATATACTGCAGAAGCGACTCGTTAGTGACTCCTTTATCTGCCGTGTAGACGATAAAGATATCACCCCAATCAGGTTGATTGGTAATACGACAGTTAGAACGCAGACTGCTGGATTGAATTCGATCGTGAGTATGACCGTCTACCACTTGTAGCGTATCAGGTGTTTCATTGTATGCGGTGAACTCAATATTCTCCACATCTACCATGCTCTCAAGTACATCGTAATCACCATCAAGAGGAGATACATAGCTTCTAGAAGGGCTGGTGGTAAGATGAAGAGTAACATCTGGTTGGCCACCCACACACTCAGTAAGATCTTGAGTGATGTTGCCTTCTACTCGCTCTACCGCCTCTTCAATCGTTTTACCCATTCGAGCCATGTTAAACGAGTTTAGGTAGAGTTTGATGGATTTCGATTCGACGATGTTAGGGGTGTTCGCCGGATATACAACACGCACGACACCAGATACTGGATATCCGTTGTCGAGAAGACAGGAGAATTCGTATCCGTTCCAAACATCGAAACCGATAAATGGTAGATTATCTTCTTCGATGTTGTAGTCAGTGCGGTTGTAAGAGCGAGGAACTCCTACTAGCAGATCAGGGTCTACGTTATCTGGTGTGACGTAGGGTTTTACTGTGCTACCGTCACCAGCTTTGCCTAGGTGCCGACCGGCAATGTCGTTAATGTTGGTCATTCTTTCAGAGCTCCTGTCTCTCAAGGGTCAAAGTGAGTTAGTAGTGCTGATACTCGTTGGTCGATAGAACCGCAGAGCGAGGGGATTTGAAAGGTCTCCACTACTATCTGAAACTTAGCGTCGATCTCATTACGGAATGTATTGTCAATAGAGCGTACCCCATCGTCTACCACGTCAAATTCAATAGGAAGATAAAACAGCAAATCATAGTGATGAAGCAGTCGATGCATGGCGTCTTCTGTCTTGTGCACCATATTATCTGATACCTGACCCTGTTTGTTCAACCACCACGTATATACGTATCCGTCAATCAAAGTACGATCAGTAATCATATAATCATGCAGGAATAAGTTCTCTAGGTGTTTCATCAATACCAGTTGTTGTGATAGATCTGATCCGCCTTCATTGATATCAACACCTAGACTCTTCACCCAGCGAGTCACTTCTGTGCACTTTTCGTACTCGGGTAGATAACCGTGCACGCTCTCGAGCAGCGTTGTCTTCCCAGTTCCTTGTGCACCCAGCAGACCAATCTTCAACGTAGCTCCTCCCTTAGTAAATTACACCACATGTCGAACGACATGTTTTTTAGAGCCTTAAACACATCATCAATATTATCAGGCTTATAAGAAGACGTGAAAGTGCTGAGAATTCGACCTTCGTCTACCTCAGGTATCACCTCATGGAGAACGGCACCCATGACATCATATTGATCGCGATTCTCAAACCAACGAACCTGAGGATCTTTTCCTTTCAGTTCTGGATAGAGATGAATCGGTCCCGGATGTCCGTTAATGATATAATGCTTACTACAAACACGCGGTGATAGAATCCGAAGATATCCGTGCAGTGTGATGATGCATTTATCATCAATCGACATAAGAGTATCTTCGATAGTCTGGTGATCGTAAATCAACCCAAAGCGCGCCTGTTTGTTGTTTGTCAACACCAGATCAGGATCTCTCCCCAGCCGCTCTGTGATCGTTTGAAGTTCTGACCCTGTCTGTGAATATAAAGCGATCCATATCATGATACGAACTCTCGGAATTTGTTAATATTATAGCGAATCAGATCGATATTGTCTACTTCATCGTCGACCAGAGTGAATAGCTTGATGGATGATTTATCCTCAAGTCCTTCCTCGGTATACGGAATACCCAGCAGTCCATGTACTACAGGATTACTAGAGTCCATACTATCGATCCAATGATAATCCTTATACGCTTTAAATTCCTGAGGTAGGCCGCAGCCTAGTAGATGGTGTGGTTGATCAAAACGAATAACACCGTCGTCGATCATCTGTTGAATCAGTCGTTGACGACCTTTCATGTACGCGTGATACTTCGTCTTCTCGTTAGGAAACCAATCTACGAAGAAGCTATAGTCGAATGAAATCGCTACCTTGTCCACTCGAGGTGCAACATACTGGTAGCATTCTACCATCTCATCATATGATTTACCTTGCGCCACGCCAATGGATTGACCAGGCAGATCAGGAAAGCGAGATTGAAAATCATCGAGTTTAGCGATAGTATCATCTTTCTTCTCTAGTGCATCGGGAATGATATACCAGGTGGGTTTGAGATGACGAACCCAATGAGCAAAGCGTTCGGAGTCGAATGATTCTCCTAGCTCGAAAATAGAGTTATCTAGAATGATCTCGCGGCCTTGATCGCGCTTTTCTTCAAACTTAGCCAGATACCCTGGATTTTCTTCAAACAGGTGTACCAGAGCATAATCATAATCAGTGAGGTCGCTTACCATATCAAAGATGGAAAGGGGCGCTTCATGTGCTGTCTTCATGTCATATCCTCTATAGATAATGAAGGGGCTGCCATTATATGGAACAGCCCCTATCTGTACTACTTACCTAATCACTTAGTAGATGAGTTTACGATTCCATAGAACTCCTGTCGTACAGCTGGGTCATTGAGGAAGTCCCCGCCAAGCTTCACTGTAGAAGTAGAAGCGTTAGCATCCTTCACACCCCGTGACTTCATGCAGTAGTGAACACCGTCGAGGAATACTGCAATGTCGTCAGTCTCTAGCACGTATTGCAGTGCATAGTAGATTTGAAGAGTAAGCCGTTCAGCCTCCTGAGGACGACGCGAGAAGAAATCTACTACGCGTGCAATCTTCGAGATACCGGGTACTTTGTCTTTGGGGATATACGCAATAGTCGCGGTACCGTCAATAGTAACAAGGTGATGAGAGCATAGAGACATACTCGTCACGCCACGTTCGACCACCATCCCAGTCGTATTAAACTCATTAGGGAATGTCATGATACGTGGAAAATTATCATAGTCAAGACCAGTCATGACCTCGTTAACCCACATCTTTGCGACGCGTTTAGGTGTATCTTCTACTGAAGGATTAGATAGGTCAAAACCGATTGTCTGTAGAATGTCAGTCATTCGATCGGTAATGAGGTCTACCTTTTCTTGGCTAGTGGTGCTGCAGTATACATCGTAGTCGACGGGGCTTTCTACGCCCATGCTGATGAGATACTGTTTTACTTCCTGGCCTAGCTTAGGATCGTTTTTGTTGCTCATTGAATTTCCTCTTCATGTTTAGATTTCGTAGCGGAAGAGAGCAAGGGCTACGTTACACTTGGCCGTTGAAAACATCGCAAGCAATGACAACCAACGGAACACTCTGTTGTAAAGAGTTTACATTATAACGTGTTTATTAAGATTAGTCAAACACAATTTTCGATAGATCGTCTGTCACGTATAGAATATCTCCATCATCGGCCTTGAATTCAGTTCCCTTTTGATCGTGATGCAGCAGACGAGCTGTGCGGCTTGTTTTGAGATATTCCTTGCCGTCGTACTTGATAGAGTCGACGATGCTCATATCTGTACGACCCATGCGTGTTTGATTGATCATGACTCGTGATGTCTTGAGCATTTTGTCGCCATTGTAGATGTCCATGGACATGTACTTAGTGGCTTCAGTAATAAACTGGCGTAGTGATTTCATGAGAACTCCTGAGAGAATGAGCGCTCCGCGTGTCTCTCCGTTGTTCTCATTCTATATGAACCAGCACATAGGTGGGAGAGAGCACCGGAGAGACAAAGGGAGAGAGTGTTATACAATGCTGGAGCTGGCAAGTCGCCAGCTCCAGCAGGTTGCTTCTATTTATTTTGTGTTACTTGAGGCCCATCTTCTTCATGATCTGATGGATGATGCTAACGAAGCTGCCCTTGGTGATTTCCGGGAGACCTTCTTCCTCGGCGCGCTTGGCAACTACTGCGTACACTTCCTTGACAGTGGCGCCTTCTTCCATCTCGCCGATGACAGCCTTCACCAGGGCGACTCGACCGTTGCGGGGCTTGCCGCCGCGCTTGCCAGAGGTGGCTTTAGCCACCTTGGGTTCCGGTTTCGGCTCCTTCACTTCAGGCTCTTCGTCCGCCTCGTCTGCAGATTCTTCTTCGGTGGTCTCCTCCTGCTCAGGTTCTTCTTCGGTAGTTTCTTCAGCAGTCGGCTCTTCGAAAGCAGCCTTGAGGTCGGTAGTTTCTTCAGGCTCGTTCTCACCGGTCAGAAGATCCATCGCCTCTTCTTCGTACTTGGCAGCGTAGCGTGCCACAGAGCGCGGTGATACGCCAAACTCTTCAGCAATGTCGCGCTTGGTCTTGCCTGTCTCTTCCATCTTCAGAACTTCCAGAGCGATGGTGATTTGAGCTTCGCGGGTGTTGGTAGCGGTAGTCATGATGTAATCCTCACTTCAGTTTTGGTTTCAGTCGAGGTGGGCCGTGTTCCCCTTACCTCACAATCATTATAGCATCTTTCTGTGGTGATGGCAACCCCTTCCCTGGGGTTGATTTTCATTTTATCGAGCGTCCCACTCGAGTACCCCTTCCTTGGTGACGCAGATCATGTCATAAACTTCTTCAGGGTCTGCACAATCAATCAATCCCTTCTTAGCAAGCGAGCCGATGTATCCTTTAGCAGCTTTCACGCTAACTTCAAGTCGTTCTGCAATGTCTTCTGCCATCACCTCGTTGTGTGCACCTTCAGGGAAATCATCTGCCTTCGCCAGCTCGACAAGATCCAGTTTGTCGTAATCTGACACATAGTTCATGATTTCGTCAAGTGCCAGGAATTCGTTAGCGTTGAGTTTCATGATGTAGTTCCTTTTCTCTCTAGTGTGTCTATATGATAGCTCATTTTTGAGCTAGATGCAACTGTGGATGTCCTTTCCGTCGTCTTTCTCTGTCTCCCTACCCTCTGCATATATTATAGCATCTTTCTGCGGTGATGGCAACCCCGGAACACATAATAAATAGATTTATGAAAAACGAAATCCTCAAAGCTTATAAGTTCCGAATTTACCCGACGGATGATCAACAAGAAAAGTTGAATCAGACTTTTGGGTGTGTTCGTGTTGTGTGGAATCAGCTTGTTGAGAATTTCAATTCTTATGGTTCTTCTTCATTCAACCCCAAAATGTCAGAAAAGACTATCAAGGAGGATAGTCGTTTTCCTTGGTTGAAAGATGTCTCCGCTGCGGCACTTCAACAGAAGAGAATGGATTTCTCTGAGACAAAGAGACAGTTTTTCAATAAGAGACGGAAAGTGCGATTAGGAAGAATGTCGTTCAAAAAGAAACAAGGACGCCAATCATATCGGCTTCCTAATCAAAAGTTCAAATTGGATCAAAATTCTAGTACTATTCGTCTCGAGAAAATTGGCCATGTACATGCAGCGATCGATCGAGATATACCTGAAGATGCCGACTATCGATCTGTAACAATATCAAAGACTCCTACAGGGAAGTTCTTTGTTTCTATTCTAGTCAAGATCAATGTTGATTTGCTTCCTATGACAGGAAAGTCAGTCGGCATTGATCTTGGTTTGAAAGATTTATTCACACTTTCGAACGGAGATGTAGTTAGCAACCCTAGATGGTATCGTAAGAGCCAAGCGAAACTTGCTAGGGAACAGAAACACCTTTCAAGAAAACAGAAAGGTAGCAAGCGGTATGAAAAACAGCGCATAAAAGTTGCTCGCGTTCATGAGAGAATCTCTAATCAGCGAAAACACTTCCTCCATTGCATGACAACAACTCTTGTGAGAGGGTTTGATGTTATTGCCACTGAAGACTTAAATGTTACTGGTTTGAAGAAGGGAAATCTAGCTAAGTCTGTGTCTGATGTTGGATGGAGTGAGTTTGTTAGACAGCTAGAATATAAAAGCAAGTGGTATGGAAAGAGCTTTGTCAAGATTGACAGATTCTATCCTAGTAGTCAGATTTGTTCTAGTTGTGGTCACAGAGACGGAAAGAAAGATCTATCAGTTCGTGAGTGGTCTTGTTCTTCTTGCGAGGTTCATCATGACAGAGACCTTAATGCTGCTAAAAATATTTTATTTAAGGGTTATTCAGATTTAACTGGACAGCCCTTAAATGAAGTATCGGCCGAGTTGGTCGATTACAAACGTGGAGAGGATATAAGACTAGGCGAGAAGATTGATGCTCATCTAGCAACCTCGGTGAAGCGTTTAGATAAATCTACAAATTTATCGTAACTATTATGGCTCATCCTTGAGCGAGATGCCACTACTTCCCTACAGAATTTCCCCAAAGATATGCATGCACGCGGGCTGACACCTTGAAGCCACGAGCGATGGCCATATCCGCTACATCACCTGCTGTGGCTTCTTGATCTTCGACGCGACCACCTACCGGCATGATCCAGACCGGCTTCTTGCCAAGGCCAATTTCATCAATCGCCCAGTCGAGCTCATCCCATGCCCGTGGGTCAGAATTCACCACAAACTTCAATGAAAATCGTACATTCCGCAGCACACGAATGTTATGATGAATCGTCTCCGGCTTGATGGCTCGTTTGTTACTCTCGCCGGATACGTGTAGCAGTTTAGGTGAATAAGATAGCAGGACTTCTTCTACCCAGTCAGCATTCAGCTCTTCGGCTAGTTCAGGGATGATCTTCTGAGTTCCGTTTGTTTCAAACGTGATATAGCGAGGGCGCTGACCGTACGGCATTTGAGACCACGCTTGCATAAGCTTCACGATATCTTTCTGAGTTCGCTTTAGCAGAGGTTCACCACCAGTAAACACCATATGAAACTCATAATCACTGTTATGCCATACGCCCGGCTCAGGAAGATAATCCCCCAGACGCTGTACAATCTCCTCAGCGGTTTCCTCATGCTGAAGATGACGGAACTTCTTGCTCCAGGAGTATGCGCTATCACACCCATATTTGAATACAGGTAAATCAGTGATGTCTTGTACGTTGATGAGATCAACATCAGCACCTACATCATGGTATGTTGATGGGTCAGCTGGATCGGGCTGCGAAAAACCAGAGCATTCGAAGTTGCAAAGATAGGTGCGAAGCCAGATGGAAGGGTAGCCGGTATAGATGCCCTCGCCCTGGATGCTCTTAAATGTTTCACTGTATAGCATTATAGATACTTCTCCTGTAGGTGTTGAATATACTCTTCGACGTCAACGCGTTTGCCTCTCATTCGATAGAAATCAGGACGTTGACGCACACGTTCGATGAGACGTGAGATTAGTATTTTATGGTCGTCGCTGGTGGGAGTCCACTTGACATTGGGTATAGCGTTGAATGTATCGAAGTCGGGCCGTCGGGTAGGATCTAGCTGATATTCACGAGATATCAGCTCTACAAGAAGCTCACGATAGCGCTGTTGAAGGTACAGCTTCTTGTTATAGAAAAACTTAACATGTCCTTGATTGAGTGTGTATTGATCGGGTATACCTGTTACACCTCGTTTTGACTTCAAGGACCGCCGAAGCGATCCTGCCACCATAGGAAGTTCACGGTATTCAGCCATCAAGTGCTGATCAAGAAGATCCTGTACATCAATAGTGTTGATACGAGTCATGCTACCTCCCAGCTCACAGTATCATCCTTTTCAACACAGCGTGTTACGATCAATTCAACGTCATTCATTACCATCCAGTCATTCATGGTAGCAACAGGATCACCACCTAAATCCATTTCGAAGAAGGTATCCTCATCGAGCACAGAATCTGTCTTGCTCTGGCACAGGTCAAACAGCTCGCTATCTGATACTACATGAGCTGCACCGATGATCTCTTCACAACGTGCAATGATATCCTTCGGGGATACATGTTCTTCGCTACCACTATCATGGTGAATAATGAACGTCGAGTCTACCAGCCCAACATATGCTGTAGAGGTGATATTGACTCTGAAACCAGAAGTGTTCAACCCCAGAGCGTTGGCGAGATCAGTAATCGTGTAAGCAACCATAAAATAACCTCCTCATCGTTGACGCTATCATTATAGCTGATGAGGAGGTGAGGTGCAACAGCTTATTTTAGTCAGCGTGTCCCCAGCGAGATGCACCAGCGGCAGCTTCATCGTCGGCCTCATCGGCCTCATTCCAATCAAGCTCGAAGACATCTTCAAGATAGGTAAGAGCCACATCATAATCTTCTACGTTAGCGGTACTAATAGCAGCACCATTGGCATCAAACAGAGTAACTGTAGTTTGTAGAGTAACAGGATCTTCCTCAATCTCGAAGTATTCAGCTTGATCGACGATAGCATCAGTAAAGGCAGCGTCCATTGATTGAACGGCTTCGGAAATTTCGCGGTGTTCTTGTAGGCTAAGCATATGGGCATTCCTCGGATAAAACATGGATTCACCTTTATTTATTAAAAGCCTCTTCCATTGCACTTAATGCTTCACTTACTGAGTGACACGTAGTAGCATTGCGCCTCTTCTTATCATAGTCAGTTAGCATTTGGCGGGTGATACCATAATCTGAGTATAGCTTAAATTGCTTGGCCAACTCTACATTAAAATCTTCTAGAAGCTCTTGAGGTACATAGCCACCTCTCTTCTCAGATTCCATTTCAATGTAATACTCAAGCTCTTGAACTCGTTTTGACTGGTCAAGATATTCTTTGATATGCTGATCGTTCATTATCAAACTCCTCACTTGAATGTAATACGTGGGCAGACTTTCTCTTTCTTCGCCCTAACATATTCAGATGCAAACTCTGGCATGATGCGTTGTGATGTACCAGACATCTTCTTGACAAACCAGATGACAAAAAAGATACCACCAACTGCCAGTTCTATAATCGCAATAGACAATCCAGTCATAAACACACCTTGATGTGCATATGAATCTGAAATCGCATATTCAAATCCATGAATAGGCAATGCCCAAAGCAGAGCAAACAGCGGACACACTACAACCATCCAAACCACCGTACAAGCAAAAATAGCTAATACTAGAACTAAAAGACTAAAGAAAATCACTTGCCAGAAGTATACACATAGGCTCTTACTAGGTCGATCTAAAAATGCATCAACCAACTTATAGTGCCGCGAATCCCTAGAAATAATCATCAAACATTCTCCTATCAAACTGGGGAGGATCATCCTCCCCAGACATTATATCACTTACTTCTGAGCATTACCACCTTTCTTACGCTCTGATTTCGGTGCATAGTTCTTTTCGTGTTGATGCTGCTTCTCTGCTTTCTTCATGATAGAACGCATCCAAGCAAGAACCTTGGGGCTGGTATTATCCAGCTTAGGTCCTTTCTTGTCATCATAGAACTCAGCATTCATCATGCTGCGCGTCATCCAACCTCCCTCGTTATTACTAGGACGAGGGCCGCGATGGTGAATATTCTTCAGTGCAGCTTGAGCCTGTTCATCATTCGGCTGACGCTTTAGATGACGCTCGAGGCGCTTACGACGCTGAGCTTCATAGTTATAGCTGCTGTAGTATGCTTTATCGCTTGCTGAGTTACGACCTTTAGATGCCATGTTTTAACACTCCTCGTTTAATGTAGACCGTCGACATGATGTGATGGCGGTTTCAGTACTGCAGTTCACTAGGTCAATTCCTAGACTCTGTATATAATAACTGATTGTGGTGAATGTGTCAACCCAGCGTTCTGGATCATCTGCGTTCTTATTGAAATGAGCTCTATCATGATCACCAAACCAATGTCTCTGACCATTAGTGTGTTGATGATCGAACCCAATAAGAATAATCTTTGTATAGCCTAACTGACATGCTAATTGTATTCCCAATGAACCTGAATTGCCAGTGTGATAGAGAATCTTAAAGCTATCTAGATCTTCGATATATCGTGACCATGGAACCCCTCTAATTCGTTCTCTAGCACCCTTCAGGCGTTTTTCTAGATGCGTGGGATGGTCATATAGGGTATAGCATTGAATACCTCTCGGGACATCATGATAATTTTTATACCACCATTTTAGATCGGCGGCAAATAAGTAATCTGCCCCAGGAAGAAGTTTGTAATTATCATTAATTACCATTACATCTGAATTAGATTCAGATGCCGTCTTGATCTGATCCTCAGTTAATGATGGTCCTGAACCTACTATGACTATTGAGTTCATGGTTCACACACTAAGTTCCTATCATCACAAATAAAAAACTTATTGTATCCAAATGTTGTCATCAACTCGATCAAATATTCCTTTTGTTCTTCAACCAAGAATTCTGCTATAACTAAAGGCTTACTATTTTCAATGATGTTAGATGCACCGCGAATCACATTGGGTTCATGACCTTCTACATCAATCTTAATAGCACAGACTTTCCGCCGTTGATTGAATTGAAAGAAGCTATCAAGCATTCTGCACCCAACAGGAATACCTTTAGCTTCATCTCCAATGTGCCCAGCAGAAGTTAATGGAATTGGTTTCTGAACAAAGTTCATCATTCCATGCTTGTCTGAACATGCTTCGATATGAGTTTGAATGCCGTAAGCATGATTTAGCTCAATATTTCCACACAACCGACTATGAACAAGATCATTGGGCTCAAACGCGTGTGTTGTACACCCGTGCATGTGCGCAGCAATAGCATAGAGACCTGTATAGGATCCTACGTCTATAGCGATATGATCTTCTTTAAGATGCTTCAACCAATACTGAAATGTCTCTGGTTCGAATTGAGCATCATCTGAAGCCGCTCGAACTACCATATCATTGGCTGAGAAGAGCTTCACCATACCATTGATCTTGACTATCAGAGAATCAGTCTTCATTCAGCTTCTCCGGGATATCTTTGTTGGCCTCTTGCATGACCGTAAATGCCGCCATCATGTGACGACGCATATCAGTCAACTCATCAATAAGAGTATTCAGCTTATCCATGCGTGACTCAAAACGATCTTCGGAATCACCAACCCAGAAATCGAGATTGATATTCTCGTAGCAGTCTTGAAGACGGATATTACCAGCAGTCATGTACTTGTCTTTGTCATCATAACGAGAAGCACGAACTTCCCAACAGATGGCACCATACTCTCCATCCTTCTGGCTCAAGAAAATCTTATTACCTTCTTTATAGATTTTATCACTCATCTCAAATCTCCCATCCTGTTTGGTGCGGTCTCGGGTTCCCGTGGTAACACACCACCGGTCTGTTCTGCCTAGTCTCTAGTGTATCCCACTTGTGGCTGCATGTCAACTCTGGAAACAAGTCTTGTACATAGTCTGGTTGAAAGCCGAGACGATCAGCGATGTATGCTTGGTCTCCAAGCTTTCCACCCTTTAGTGGAGTGTATCTATCAATCTCTCTCTTGTCGAAGTCATAGAGAAGATGAGAATAGTCACCTGACCAAGCCATGATTCCACTCGCCGGTCGATTCGCCTTCTTATTGAAATCCTTTAGCATGGTGAACTTATGAGGATACTCTAAGAATGGTCTGATATCACCATGAATGACTGTATCGAGATCAAAGTAGATATAGTTGTCGCCCGCTAATTTGAACAGCTCAAGTTTTGACCACCAACCAGGAAGATCATATTCGAGTGGAATGACTTCACAAAACTGATTGAGTGTCATATCATCAGTAAGACAAATGAAATCATCTGCTCCATGTTCTAGAGCAGAATCCATGAGCTTTCTCACATAACGAGCATCAAAATCTCCACCTGTTTTATAGACACATACTACTGTTGAATCCACTCGATACCTCTCTCTGGTGTAGTTCTTGGAAAGCAATCAATTGCTGATGTTGGACTTCCATTTACAACCTCAATACCAGCAGATTCTAGTTGCTTAACGGCTGTGCTAAACAGATATGGAAGATGTACTAGACTATACTTGGATGGTCCTTCACCTGTTAAGCGAGGCTGTGCAGTACCGTCCACGCCTAATAGAAGAATCTTTTCTGGTCGCAGGTGATATGCTAGGCCTAGTGCACCATATGCACTATTGCCAGTATGAATCTCACTCGCTTTCTCTGCTAGTCCTTTTACACAGCCCCATCGATGGAACCAATACTTAGACGTTCCTTTAGGAAGAATTTCTTTAGGTTGGGTTGAGATTCTCGTTAGAGGCATCACATGATCAGGAAGTAGCACACGACATTTTTTATCTGTCGCGCAATACATCAAAGTTTCACTTCGTACAGATAGACGCTTCAAATTGGCGGGTGATGGATCTAGAGTAAAGAAGATATCGGCTTTGTAATTAAGATACTCGTAAGCACCGTTCACTGCAATGATAACAGTATCTTCATTTTGATAGAGAAGATTCTTATCTAAATCTTTATAGGAAGGTCCTGATGCAGCAATGATGATGTTCATGA
>Ga0209300_1000387_pt1 | contig 24028 bp, 36 predicted proteins | sample Shrwel_input2_RT_FD_187535 | JGI IMG/M metagenome (GOLD analysis project Ga0209300, IMG submission 187535) | Subsurface microbial communities from deep shales in Ohio, USA - Utica-3 well 1 S input2 RT (SPAdes) (version 2) ... | reverse complement strand
CCACCGCCGGCCTTGAGCGGGCCGTCGGCCACCAGGGCGCGCCAGGCGGTCAGCCCGGCGGTGGTGATGGTCGCCGCCTCGGCATGGCTCCAGCCGCGCGGCGCCAGGGTGAAATCGGTGGCCGCGCGCACCGCGACTTCGGTGGCGTAGCCGTCGATGCCGTCGCCCGGCGTGCCCTGAAAGTTGCCGACCGCGGCGAACGGCAGGCCATCGGCCCAGTGCGGGAAGAAGACGGAGACCACGTGGTCGCCGGGCTTGAATTCCGTGACGCCTTCGCCCACCGCCTCGACCACGCCGGCGGCGTCGGACAGCAGCACCCGCTCGTCGGCGGCGGGAAAGCCGCCGTTGGCCACCAGCAGGTCATGGAAATTGAGCGAACTGGCGTGTAGCTTCACTCGGATCTGCCCTGGCCCCGGCTGGCCGGGATCAGGCAGGTCGCGTACTTCGAGGCGGTCGAGTCCGCCGGGCGCGCGTATGACAATGACTTTCATCTTGAATCTCCTGCTTCAACACGCGGGCCGCCTCGCCGGGAAGCGGCCCGCAACGGTTAGGCTGTTTCGCCTCAGGCGGCGGCCAGGCTCGCGCTGTCGATCACGAAGCGGTACTTCACGTCGCTCTTGAGCATGCGCTCGTAGGCGTCGTTGATCTGCTGGATGGCGATCATCTCGATCTCGGCGACGATGCCTTTCTCGGCGCAGAAGTCGAGCATCTCCTGGGTCTCGGCGATGCCGCCGATCAGCGAGCCGGCGATGCTGCGGCGCTTGAAGATGAGATTGGCGATGCTCGGCGACGGGTGCGGGTGCTCGGGTACGCCGACCAGGGTCATGGTGCCGTCGAGTTTGAGCAGGCCAGTGAAGGCGTCGAGGTCGTGGCTGGCTGCGACCGTGTTGAGGATGAAGTCGAAACTGTTGGCGTGCGCCGCCATCTCTTCAGCGTTACGCGAGACAATGACTTCGTCGGCGCCCAGTTCCAGCGCAGCGGCGCGCTTGCTCTCGCTGGTGGTGAAGGCCACGGTGTGTGCGCCCAGGGCATGTGCCAGCTTGATGCCCATGTGGCCAAGCCCGCCGATACCCACGATGCCCACTTTCTGGCCAGGACCGACCTTCCAGTGGCGCAACGGTGACCAGGTGGTGACGCCGGCGCACAACAGCGGCGCCACGGCGGCCAGTTGCGCCTCGGGGTGCGAAACCTTCAGGACGAAGTCGTCCTTAACTACGATCTGCTGCGAATAGCCGCCCAGGGTGTGGCCGGGCGCATCATGCGTCGGGCTATTGTAGGTGAAGACCTGGCCGTGCTCGCAATACTGCTCCAGGCCCGCGTCGCAGGCCGGGCAATGATGGCAACTGTCGACCAGGCAGCCGACGCCGACCGTGTCGCCGATCTTGAACTTGGTCACCGCACTGCCGATGGCCGAAACGTGGCCGACGATTTCGTGCCCGGGCACGCAGGGGTACAGCGTGTTGGCCCACTCGTTGCGGGCCTGGTGCAGGTCGGAATGGCAGACGCCGCAGTAGGCGATGTCGATCTTGACGTCGTGCGGCCCCGGCTCGCGGCGAACAATGTCGAGCGCCGCCAGCGGCGTGTCAGCGGCGTGGGTGCCATAGGCTTTTACTGTCATGGTGTTTCTCCTTGGGTTTGATGTGTTTCAGGCGACGCTGGTGTGCAGGCGCACGTCGACGTTGCCGCGGGTGGCGTTGGAGTACGGGCAGACCTGGTGGGTGGTCTCCACCAGCTTGTGCGCGTCGGCTTCGCTAAGGCCCTGGACTTCCACATACAGGTCGATGTCCAGGGCATAGCCGCCCTCGGCGGTCTGGCCGATGCCGACCTCGACCGAGGTCCTGGTGGCGGTGGGTGCCAGCTTCAATTGCTTGGCCGCCACCGGCAACGCGTTGTCGAAGCAGGCGGCGTAGCCCATGGCAAACAGTTGCTCGGGGTTGACGCCAGCCTTGCCGGACCCCGGCATGGCCATATCCAGCGCGAGGCTGCCATCGTCCAGCGTGGTGCGGCCGGAACGGCCGCCGACGGCGGTGGCGCGGGTCTTGTAGAAAATCTTCATGGTATTCAGCTCCGTAGGTTTACGAAGGGCGGTGTGCTCCGCCCAGGAAAAAATCATTCGCTCAGCTGTGCCTCGACCGCTTTCTGCTTGTCGGCATAGGGCGCGCGCAGCGCCAGGCTGGAGGTCCCGTCCGGGCTCTGCATCACCACGGCCTTGGCGTGGCTGAAACGCCGGAACCCATGGATGCCGTGGTAGGCGCCGATGCCGGAAGGGCCGATACCGCCAAACGGCAGATCCTCGATAAAAGCGTGGATCAGCGTGTCGTTGATCACTGCTGCACCCGAGGTGGTGCGTTCGGTGAAGCGCTTTTGACGCGTTGCGTCGCTGCCGAAGTAGTACGCGGCCAGCGGACGCGGATGGGCATTGACGTAGTCGATGGCATGGTCAAGATCCGGGCAGTTCACCAGCGGCAGGACCGGCCCGAAGATTTCTTCCTGCATCACGCGCATCGTATCGTCGGGATCCAGTACAAGCGTCGGTGCCAGCAGGCGGGTCGCAGGATCGGCATCTGCTTCGCCGTCCGGTGCAAGACTGATGACGGTTGCTCCCTTGGCCTGGGCGTCATCGAGCAACACCTGCAGGCGCTGGAAGTGCCGATCGTTGACAACGGCGGTGTAATCGGTGTTGCTTCCCAGATCTGGATAAGTGGCCGCAACGAACGCGCGGGCGTGCTCGATGAACGCCTCGCGTGCGGACGGCGGCAGAAGCACATAATCGGGGGCGATGCAGATCTGCCCGGCGTTGAATGTCTTGGATGTGAGCACCCGCTCGGCCACTATCTTGATGTCGGCGTCCACGTCGACGAGCACGGGCGATTTGCCGCCAAGTTCCAGCGTTACCGGTACAAGGTTCTCGGACGCGGCGCGCATAACAAGACGCCCCACTGCCGTGCTGCCCGTGTAAATGAGATGGTCGAACGGTTGCGCGGTGAAGGCGGCGCCGACTTCGGCGTCTCCGAGCACGACGCCGAATTCGAGCGCATCGAAATAGCGCGGAATCTGCTCGGCCAGCAGATCGGAGGTGCGGGGCGTCAGTTCGGACGGCTTGAGCAGCGCGCGGTTGCCGGCGGCGAACACGCCTGCGAGTGGCCCGAACGAGAGGTTGATCGGGAAGTTCCAGGGGCTGATGATGCCTACTACACCGAGTGGCTGGTATTCCACGCGTGCCTGCACGCCCGGCATACCGGCGTCTTGCGCTTCGGGTCGCATCCAATGTTCGAGTTGCTCGCGCGCGTGGCGCATGCTCTTGATGGGCGCAAGCACATCGGTGGCCAGTGTCTGATAGGGGCTGCGGTGGCCATAATCGGCGCGAATGGCCGATTCCAGCTGCGCGCGGTTATCGGACAACAGGCCCCCCTCTGTCAGGATAGATGTCGCCCCACCGATGTGGGACTCTAACAAGAACCAAGCGAGGGCGAATCGAGGAGAAGATGCGTTATTCCGCTGAGCGTAAAGAGGCAGTGTTGAAGAAGATGCTGCCACCGAACAACCGGAGCATCCGGGAGATTGCCGAGGAGGAAGGGATCTCGGAGGCTACGCTGTACAACTGGCGCAAGGCCGCACGGGCCGAGGGCCGATTGCTGCCGGACGGCGACCCGTCTCCCGAGGGCTGGACAGCGGCAGACAAGTTCGCTGCCGTGGTCGAAACCGCTGCGCTGAACGAGGCCGAGCTGTCGGCCTGGTGCCGGGAACGCGGGCTGTACCCGGAACAGATCCGGCAGTGGCGTCAGGCCTGTGAACAGGCCAACGACTGGGATCGAACCCAGAACGACCGGCTCAGGCAGGCCCGCAAGACCGACCAGCAGCGGCTCAAGGAGCTGGAGCGCGAACTGAAGAAGAAGGAAAAGGCCCTGGCCGAGACTGCCGCCTTGTTGGTGCTGTCAAAAAAAGCCAGGGCGATCTGGGGGGACGGAGAGGACGCATGATCAGCACCCCGGATCGCCGCCAAACCATCGCGCTGATCGATCAGGCGGTGGCGCAAGGCGCCTCGCAACACAAGGCCTGCGAGGTACTGGGTATCAGCCCCCGGACCTATCAACGCTGGACCCATGACGGCGGCGTAAAGCCCGATGGCCGCCCGGACGCCGAACGCCCGGCTCCCGCCAATCGCCTGAGCGAAGAAGAACGCGCCCGTATACTGGCGGTGTGCAACCAGCCGGACTACAGCCACCTGCCGCCCTCACAAATCGTGCCGATACTGGCCGATCGGGGCGAATACATCGCCTCCGAATCGAGTTTCTACCGGGTGCTGCGCGAGGCGGGTCAGCTCCACCGTCGAGGACGGACCCGGCCACCGACCCGACGCGCGAAGCCCCGGGCCTATCGGGCCGACGGTCCGAATCAACTCTGGAGCTGGGACATCACCTTCCTGAAAAGCTCAATCGCCGGGCAGTTCTACCGGCTCTACCTGGTCATGGACATCTACAGCCGCAAGATCGTGGGCTGGGAAGTGCATGAACGTGAATCAGCCGACCTGGCGGCTCAGCTGATCCGCAAGGCCTGCTGGGCGGAAGGTATCACACAACACGGCCTGGTGCTGCACTCGGACAACGGTGCGCCGATGAAAGGCGCAACCATGCTGGCGACACTGCAACGGCTGGGCGTGGTGCCTTCGTTCAGCCGGCCCACGGTGAGTAATGACAACCCCTACTCGGAGAGCCTGTTCGGCAGCCTCAAGTATAGCCCCGCATATCCGGCGAAACCGTTCGACAGCATCGAGGCGGCGCGCGCCTGGGTTCACACCTTCGTCACTTGGTACAACGATACCCACCGCCACAGCGGCATCCGGTACGTTACACCGAACGAACGTCACCGGGGTGAAGACACAGTCATCCTGGCTCGGCGAAAGGCGGTTTACGAAGCCGCAAAAACGCGGCATCCGGAACGCTGGTCGGGCGCTGTCCGAAACTGGAGCAAGGTCGAGGCCGTATACCTGAATCCGGACAAGCCAGAGGCATCAGAAACAACGCAAGTAGAGACACTTGTAGCATGAAAAATGCGACAACTACGTTGACAGACGTCGCGCCCGTCACGTCGAGTATGGTTATCTCGCAAATCTCGGCGTCATCACCGAGGCCGGTGGTTTCGGTGTCAAGCACAATGCAGCCTGCGGCAATCAGGTCTTTTGCCTGGGCTGCGACGTGCTGGCGACGGACTTGGGCACGCCCAGGCATCCAGCGCCACGGCACGCACTCAGCTGGGTTGTACACATCATAAGCCCCCTGACCTTGCCAGACACTGCCCGCGGGCTTTGTGTTTAGTCCCGGCATGAGGCGGAGGCGTTCCTTGAGGTGCTTACGGCATAGCAGCCCCTTGGCCTCCGCTTCGGTCGGGGTGAGGTGTTTTCGGGTTCTGGGCATACGCCCTCCTTGTTGGTGTCTCAGGCCAGGCGGTAGTGGGCGACGATTCAGACGCTCGAAAGTATGAGACTTTATTTTCACGATTCAGGCCGCGCCCAATGCCACGCGATCCTTTCAGAATGACACTTTGCCCGCCTGCCAAGCCTGAGCCTTTCAAAACAGTCCAGAAAATTGGCGCAGCTTAGGATGCGACTTTATTTGCATCCCACACCCCCGCCCGTGATGATCAACTCTCACGGGCGGTTTCTTTTCCCGCTAACCCAATATCTTGCGTGGATCTCCAACTGGTCCACCACTAGATATTGTGTTGCTTCTCCCCTCCCCTTCTCCCTGTTACCAGGTACAGAACATCGAAGCCCAGGGCGTCCAGCCTGCGAAGCATTGCTGCATCGGGTGTTGTTGCTCCCGACTCATAGTGCAACCAGGTGCGCCGGCTGCATCCCGCCCGAACTGCTGCGGCCGTGCCGCTCAAATCCAACCTTGCCGCCTCGCTGCTGATCCGTCGCCCGATGGCCTTTTTCGCTTCATCGTCCTCGATGGCGCGCCGCTCTCGCTGCTGCGCGCTTACTTCCTTTGCGAATGCCGCTTTGTCTATGTTCATCTGCCGCGCTCTGCCTGCTTCTGCTGCTTGCCGGCATTCTCCCGCGCCCGATCCTGTTTACCTGGCTCTTCCCGCTGTGAGCCCTTCTGTGGCCCGCTGCTGGCCTTCTCCTGCGCTGCGCCCTTCCCCTTGCCTGTCTGAGCCTCTGACGGCCCTTTGGCGCGTTTCTGAGTCTCGTCCGGTGCCTTGGCCTTGCTCCCGGCCTGCTTGCCCGCCTCAACCTGTTTGCGCGCCTGCTCTTTCAGCTCCTGGAGCTTGGCTTTCTCGACCGGCGAGCGGTGCAGCTTGTACGAAAGATCGAGTGCCGCATGCTTCACGTTCTCTCGGCTGATCGCCTTGGGCAACTCTGCAACGCTGTTGGTGTAAATCCTTGCGTCATGCCGCGCCCTGGATATGGCCACGTAGTAAACGTCCTTGGCCGTGGTCATGCTCTTAGTCTGCGCGTCGATCAACACGCGGTCGGCGGTCAGACCCTGGCTACTGTGAACGGTCGTCGCGTAGGCGTAGTCAAGGTGTAGCGGTTTGTCTGTCGAAAGCTCGATGCTGCGGTGTGCGCTTCTGAGCGTCACCATGCCGTTTGTTACCCGCTCGACGGTGAAGCGGTCGCCGTTGGCCACGTCCAGGCGTGCATCGTTGCGGGTGATCCGAACCTTGTCACCCGCCGCGAGCTCTGCCCGCTCTGGCTGGTAAACCGATAGATGCTTGTGCTGCATCGGGTTGATTGCCAGGCGCTCGCCCGCCTCGGCACTCAGTACCAGGCGATTGCCTGGGCCGGTGTCCTCGACCTTGTAAATCTCGCCACGCTTCAGCCCGCTTTTCGGGTAGTCGCGTTCCGGCTGGATCACGTCGCCAACGTGGTAATACTTGGAAAACCGCCGTTCGGCCTGTGTCGTGTCGCGGCGAATCAGGGTGTCGAACTCGATGCCCTTATTCAGCGTGCCGATGCCTTCCCGCACAGCCTGGTTAATTTCCCGGCGCGCCTCGTTGGTGCCCGAAACGATGATGGTCTTTTCGCGCTCCGTTGGCGTCATCGACACATAGTCTTTCGCCACGGTCAGCCGCCGCTCTTTGTCGTTCTCGACCTCGACAATGGAGCTGATTTTGCTCAACGACTCAGCCGCCTTTCCACGCGCCGATAGCTCGACCGCTTCTTTCAGCAGCGGGTCTTTCTGGCGCTGAACCTCGTCCATCTTGGCGGTGGCCATGCCTGCCGCCTGGAGCTGGTCGAACGGTCGGCCCGCCTCGATGGCCTTCGTTTGCGCCGTGTCGCCCATCAGCACCACGCGAGCCCCGGCCTTCTCTGCCAGCTTCAAGAGTTGATCCATCTGCCGTGCCGGCACAACGCCTGCTTCGTCCACTACCAGGACGGTGCGCTCGCCTATGTTCTTCTCTTTGGCCTTGAGGAACGAAGCCAGCGTGTTTGACTCGACGCCCAGCTCCCGCAACGCCTTAACCTGGCTCCCGTAGGGTGCCAGCGCCCGCACTTCGTAGCCGCTGGCCTCGATCATCTGCTTTGCAGTGTCCAGCATGTGGCTTTTCCCGGTGCCGGCGTAGCCCTGCACGCCGATAACCCGGTCTTGGGTCGTGGTGATCAGCTCTGCGGCGCTACGCTGCCCGGTGTTGAGGTTTGTAGCCTCCAGCGTGGCCCTGGCTGCCTCTGGCTGCATGATGGGCTGCATAGCCCCCCGCCCGTCGCGCTCGATGCTGTGAATGCGTTTCTCGCGCTCCAGGGCGGTCTGAGTCGTGTACTGCGGTTCTGTCTCTACCAGGCTCTTGCGCTCGATGGCGGTATCCACCCGCTCGCGTGCTGCTGCCGGGCTCATTCCCTTGGCCTCCAGCTCGGCCACCCAAGCCTCCCGGCTCTGTCCTCGATCACCGGCCACCGCGTTCTCTGCCGGTCGATACATGGTCTGTTCCCTGACCAGGTAGCCGCGTTCTGTCTGCCGCTTTATCTCGGCCTCAATGTCCTTGAGCGTTGCGCCTGCCATGCCGTGTTTGATCGCTGTGTCGATCAACTTGCTTTCGGTCATAACTGCCTGGCGCTCGGTCAAATGGTTGACCGCGTACCGCACGGCGCGCTGCGCGGCCACGTCTGCCGCAAATTCTCCCGGCGTACTCTGCCGGCTCACTTCCGGGCCTTTGTCCCGGCCTGCCCATTCCTTGCTCTTGAAGTCGATTCCCAACTCCTTGGCGCGCTCCTGCCAGTCCCTGAAAACCGCCTCACGCTCGGCGCTCGTCTTCGGTGCCCGGCTCTGCATTGTTGCCGCCTGCTTTTCCGCGGCTGATGCCGTTTCCCGCGTCAGGCCCTGCTTGGCCAAGCGCTCCTCGATCTGTGCACTGCGCTGGCTGAAGCCTTCAAGCTGCTGCCTGGTGATGTGGCCCAGCTCAAACATGCCGTCGCGTTCGTGCCGAATGCTGTAGCCCTGTTTCGCCAGCTCGCTTGCCAGCTCGGCGCGGTAGACCGCCCCGAGGTACTTCGTCATCTTGATAATTTCGTCGTTCTTGAGTGCCCGCCACTGGCCGTCGCTGCGCTTGGTCATGTTCAGCACAACGGCATGCGTGTGCAGTTGTGGGTCTTTCTCGCGGCTCGTCTCATGGCGAAACTTGGCGACAACCAGGTTGCCTGTGTTCTCTACCATCGTCTTGCCGTCAACCTTCCTGCGCGCCTGGGCGCGCTGCTCTGCCGCCTCGATAGCCTTGGCAACCGCCCGATCGTGCGCCCTGATAATTTCGCCGTCGCCGGCGACCAGGGCTTGCAGCGATACGCTTTTCGGCGCGGAGAAAGTCAGGTCAATGCCGATCCTGGCGTTGCTGTCCTTGCGCGTGTCCGTCCGTATGATCTGCTGGCCCGGCTTGATTTCCCCGGCCAGCAGCTCCTTGAACCGCTCGCTATCGACCGGGCCTGTTAGGCCCAGGTCTTTAGCGCCTTCCCCTTGCCACTCCATCGAATCGCCTTCCTTGGCGTAGTAATCATCGGCACCGTCGCCGTAGTAGCTCGCTGCTGCGCCGATGTTTTGCCGAGTCATTACCTTGTGGCTGAGCATCAGGCTACGCGCTCCATAAACGGCTCGTTGATCTTCTTGAAGTTCAGAGGTTCCAGCTTGAACCGGGCAACCGGGAAGTCACCCGCCAGCGCCAGGAATCCGGTTAATTCCGGCAGGCTTGCGATTTCAGAGGGCGTTACAACGCTCTCCATCTTCACGTCTTCTGCCTTGGTACGGCTGGTCTTCTCGCCCATGTTCTTGCTGTAGCGGTCGCGCTCTACTTCGTGCTGGCCCAGCGCCTTGCTCATATCCTCGCAAGTGCGCGGGTCTGTCTTCGATCCGCCCAGGACGGCCAGGGAGCGGAAGCAAGAGCGCAGCGTTTGCGCCGAGTCGCGTCCGTAAATGTCGTCAAGCTGTGCCGTTGACTGAAGCCCCGCAACTACCCTCAGCCCGTGCTTACGTCCCTTGGTCAGCGCTGCTTCCAGCGACGCCAGTTTTTCGAGCGACGCCAGTTCGTCGATAAACGCCCAAACGCGCCTGTTCTCGTCTTCCGGCATCGACAGAATCGACACAAATACTGCGTCAATCCACGCTGAAATCAGCGGTTTCAACGCTTCCGCCATATCCTCGCGCCAAGTGATGTACAGATTCCCCGTCTCATTCTCCAGCCAGTTGCGCAGGGAAAAATCGCCTGCCGGCATGTTCAAGTGCTCGGGCAGCTTGTCCGACAGGACAAAGCGGGCCGAGGTCAGCGCCTTGCTTGCCTCGCTCGATCCGGCGAACAACGATTCGGCGGTTGTGCCTATCAGGAACTCGCGCAGGTCTTCCGGTGGGGCAATAGTCGTCCAGCGGAACAGCTCGGCAACCGAGGGCTTGCCTATCGTCTTCAGCTTGCGCGCTGTCTCGCGCAGCAGCAGACGGCCATACGCGCACCACTCTTCCGCGTCTGCTGTTTGGCCTCGCGGCACCAGTGAAAGTGCGTATCGGTGAAAGTCATAGTCCGCCCGTATCTCATTGAAGAATGACCATCCCTTTGTCCTGGAGTCGTAGGGATTTAGTACAACGTCACCAGGTCGCCCGAACTTTGAATACATATCGCCATTGGGGTCTAGGAAGATTGCACGGTCGCCGCGCTTCAATGCCGTGTATGCAAGTTCGCGCATCAACACCGATTTACCGGAGCCGGTCGCGCCCTGAACAAGCAAGTGCAGGTTTTCAACTTTCGTTGGCAATGGAATATCAGCGATAGTTACCTGTGCTTTCTTCTTCTCGCGGGTTTTTGATTTCAGCGCGCTAATGCTTGCGGTTTTAGTGCCGCGAAGAAACTTTCTAAATGGCGCGCCCCCAAACTCGCTCTTGCCTAGCTGCGCCATGAGCCATATTAGAAATATGGCCATCAACACCCCGCCAATTACTGCGCCTAGCAATATCGGCTTTTCGTGCGTGTGCTTCATCAACTCCCATGCCGATTTCCATTTCGGCTCTGTTAGCACTTCCGTTTTCTTGACTGCCATAGTCCAGAAAACAGCAGGCATTAACAGGAACAGTATTAGGCCGAACTGCCTACGTTCTTCGTCTCTCATTTATTTGCACTCCATACGTCATATCCAAGGCGCGCTATTTCCTTCTGCGCCATGTCGTTTTTAGCGCCCGCCAGTTGCCGCAAAGTCAGCAGCATTTCCAGCAGCACGCCACCCATGCCTTGCAAGCCGTCGCCTACTTGCACCCCTCCTGGTGCTCGATCAGCCATCCGCTCGACTGCTCGCCTGAGCATTTGCAGCTCGTCGAGCACTGCGTCCTCACGCTCCAGCCGGTTGCGTAGGTAGGTGCTCAGCGGCAGCTCTGCGGCCATCGCCTGGGCCTCGTAAAGCTCCCTTTTTTCCACCGTCAGGCGGAGTGGTATCGCGTCTGCTAGTCTCATTTTTCCCCGTAGTCGCCTCCGTATACAGCTAAACCCTTATAGAATGCGGCCTCCAGCTTAGCGCGTAGTCGCCTCGCAATACAGCAAAAAAAGCCGATTCACCAAAAAAGCCTTGAGAATCAAGGCTTTGCGCGCACCTGCAAGGTGCGTATGGTGTATCGCTTTTTCCGTTAAGGATAAGGAACCAAAAGACCCTCAGACAACGCCTTTCTTTAAGGGGAAAACCGTCAAGAGGGTCATTTCTTCTGCTATCGGCTTGTCCGATAGCAATTCGGTAGCAATCGGATAGCTCAAAAGTAGCACATAGGTAGCAGGTAGATAGCAGCAGGTAGCAGAAAAATAGCACTTGCATAGCTGAAAAGTAGCAGTTACAGTCTCGGCAGCTCACAGAGGCTGAAACCATGACAGACACCGACCAGCTCAAGACCATGATTTCCGGGTTGGCTACCAAAACCGTCTACGGCCAGCTTGAACCGCTGATGCCGGAAATCGACAGAAGGATCAGGGAAGGCGTGCCGCGAGCTGAGATTCACAAGCTCATCACGGCGCAAGGTATCGAGATTTCGGAAGGCACGTTTTACAACTACCTCCACCGATACCGGAAACGGAACGCCAAAACCGCAACACCAAGCAAGGCCGTAACTAAACCAATCCTGGAGCAACCGCAGAACGGCAATTCTGCGCCAGTACCACAAGAACCTGAGCCCGATACTTCGTTGCAGGCTGAAGTCAAAAATGAGGTCGAACCCTCACTAGATGAAATGCTGAAAAACGAACAAAGCCGGGAAGAGTTCACCAATCAGTTTATGACTCAACGTCCGATCAGAAGGAAAAAATCATGACGACGAAAGTAGCAGTAGTTAGCCTGTCCGGTAACGTGGGCAAATCCACCATCGCAAAACACCTGTTGTTGCCTCGCATGCCGGGCGCAGAGTTTATTTCCGTCGAGTCGATCAATGCCGATGAAGGCGGCGGCGATATGGTTCGCGGTGATCAGTTCGGCCAGCTCCAGGAAGAACTGATGATGATGGATTCCGCCGTGGTCGATGTGGGCGCGTCGAACGTGGAAGACTTCGTGAAACTGATGCAGCAATATCGCGGCTCGCATGAAGAGTTCGATTTGTTCATCGTCCCGACCGTCAAAGACAGCAAGCAAATTAAAGACACTATCGCCACCATCCAGGCGCTGAAGTCCATGGGCATTCCGGCGAAGAAAATCCGCGTCGTGTTCAACAAGCTGGAAGCGACGGAAACCGTCGAAGATGCGTTTTACCCGCTGATCCAGTACCACGAGCACAGCAAGGCGTTTACCCTGCGCCTCAACGCTGCTGTGGACTACAGCGAGCTTTACCAGAAGCTGCGTGTCCACAAGACCAGCATCCCGGAACTGATCGCCGATACCACCGACTACAAGGCGAAGATGCGCGAGGCCAAAGACCAGGACGAAAAGATGCACTGCGTCGCCATGGTATCCATGCGCCGCCTGGCTCTGTCGGCACAAGAAAACCTCGATGCGGTCTATGCCGCGCTGACCAAGTAAAGGGGGCACCATGGGCGCGCCACAAACCACCCGCGAAGCACTGATGGCCGAACTCCTGGGCGACGTTGGCGCGCTGCTCGACAAGGCCGAATCGCTGCAAAACGCCCTGCCCGCCGTGGCGGACGTTGCAGCGACTCAGATTCACCTGGCCGGCGAGGCCGCAAGCAACAACATCAAGGCCGAGGCCGAACAGTTCCGCGTCATGCTCGCCCGCGAGCGCGACGCCCTGACCAAGCCCGTGCGCGAGGCATCCGAGCAAGCCCGCCTGGCCGCTGATGTGGTCGAAGGCGCAGGGCGACGCCTGGCCATGCTTGCCCTGGGCCTCGGCCTGGCGGCGGGTGCCTTGGCCGGTGCCATCGCCGGCATTGCGGCGGCCTCGATCTTCATCGGCGGCTGACCTCCGACCATTCACCAGGGCGGCCATGTGCCGCCCTTTTTCATCCCGTTTAATTGGATTGCGCAATCCAAAGCCCGCCAGCTTTTAGCGCCAGGATGGCGCAAGGCTAGGGTTGCCTGTAGGGGGCCGCTTGCGGCAGTCCGCAGGACCGAGCGATAGCGAGCCCGGAAGGGAATCCCGGTTTTCGCCTTGGCGAAAAAGCCCCAACGCTTTGGATTGTGCAATCCAAAATCACCGCCTATTATTGGATTGCGCAATCCAAAAGGAAAACCCATGCACGCCCCGACTCATGAAGCCTATGCCGAGCTGCAAACCGCGTTCGACCACTTCAACACGGTGCTATTTGCCGGCGTCCTGGAACTGCCGCTGTTCACGCTCCAACGCGAGCGGCGCACCTATGGCTACTGCTCACGCCAGCGGTTCGTCTCTCGCAGTAGCGGCGCGCTGGTCGATGAAATCGCCATGAATCCCGCCTATTTCGCCGTGCGCTCGATCCGCGAAACGCTGTCAACGCTCGTTCATGAAATGGTTCATCAATGGCAGTTCCACCACGGCAAGCCAGGCCGGCGCGGATACCACAACACCGAATGGGGCGCGAAAATGGAATCGGTCGGGCTGATGCCGTCCAACACCGGCAAGCCAGGCGGCAAGAAAACCGGCGAGCAAATGACGCATTACATTATCGACGGCGGGTCATTCGACCAGGCGTGCCAGGCGCTGCTAACCGAGGAATTTACCCTCTCCTGGCTGGATCGCTACCCAGCCGAAAGGCCCGCCCCGCCCCGCCTCCCGCTGCCGCGCAAACCGTTGGAGCCCGGCGCTGATCCTGAAGACCAGGACGATGACGACGCCCAAGGGATCGAGGGCGGCGGTGATGATCTGGTGATGGTGCCCGGCGTTGTGCTCCCGCCCCTGGAGCCGGTCAACAAGTCCAACCGGGTCAAATACTACTGCGACGAATGCAAGGCCCAGGCGTGGGGCAAGCCAGGATTGCACCTGTTCTGCGGCGGGCGAAGCCAGACGCGGGGGGAGGAAGTCGTGGCCCTGACGCATGGCCCCGTGGCCATGCGGCCAATCGCCTAGCGCGGCCAGCGACCGCCCAGGAACAGCAGGCCATTCAAGGCCAGCACCACAAGGCCCAAGACGGCATACAACCAGGACACGCCAGGCGAGAACAGCCCGGCCCACACCAGCACCAGGGAGGCAACGCCGCACACTGTCCGGGCGACGCTGCCGGCCAGGCGGCAAGCGGCCAGGAAGCGCGGCGTAGGTTCGCGCACAAGCTGCACAAGGCGCGCCCTGAATGGCCACACCACAAGCCAGGCGACCGCCAGCACCGCCACCAGGTAAAGCCCCCCGTCACTCATCCTCGCCCCCCAGCTCAAGGCCCAGCGTCATTTGCTGCGCGCCCGAGTATCCGCGCAGCCACGAATTGCGCATTGCTGGGTGAGAGTATGGGCACGAATAGACCGGATCGCCCCGGCGTGCCGCCTCGGCCCCGGCCTCCCTGACTGCGGGGTGTGGGTTGTTCTGCTTGCGTCCGTCCTGTTTCTCGTCCATCCGTCGCGCCTCGATCCGGCCACACGGCAGGCGCTCGCTCTGCCGCCTCGAAAAGGCCGGCGACGCGCAAGGTAGAAAGCGCGTCAGCCGGCCTTAGTTGGGCTGCACCTGGTGCGTTAGCAGTCGGTGCATAGGAAAAGCCGCTCTTCCCTGCTTCGTGGGTCGCGTGCGTGCTGGCCGCAATTCATGGTGCAAACCTTCGTCGCCGGATCGAACGCGGCCAGCGCGTCCGGGTCGGCGCGTGGCCACTCAATCGGCGCTGCCGTCTCTGCCAGCCCCTGCGCCTGCTTCACCTTTCGTGCTTTCGATTTCATCCGGTGCCGCTCTCCTGCTCGGTTAAATTTTCACCCTGGCCAGGCCATCCAGCCCCAGGCTATTGCGCACCTGGCGCAATAGCGCGCCGTCTGGTGCTTGGTCATCCCGGCCAGCAGCCCACAAGGCGATTAGCCGCGATTTCCAGTAACGCCCCTGCTTGTCCTTGAACCTGGTCAGCGCCTCGCGCTGCTCCTGCGTCAACTCTTCACCCATGATTGCCTCCAGCTCGACGCCCTCAAGTGCCGGGCGGTTCACCCGCCCGGCCTCCATGGTTTAGCCCGACACTACCGCGCACATATCGCGGAAGGTTTCGGCCATGCCGCGTGCATGGAAGTCGGCCAGCGCCGTGTTTTGGCCGCTGTTGCGGTCGTAGCCGGTAACAGTCCAAAGGGCAACCGAGTCGCCGCCCTGGCAGACGTGGGTTTGCGTCACGTCGAAACGGTGGAACGCCTTCAGCGCGTCGGCGGTCGGGAAGTAGAACACGGTGGCGGGTACGTTTTGCATGGTGTATCTCCTGCAAGGGGTTGGCCCGGAGCGGTTGCCGCCGCTCGGTTCGGGCATCGGAACCACTGCGGTTCCGATAGGTGACATTATGCCGCCTTCACCTTATGCCGTCAACACTTGTAAACACTATTTAAGCAAATAAATTGCCCTGCGCTTGCTGGCATTCCTTGCGGCCTATCGGCATAGCCCGCCACGGCCTGCGAAGCACAAACAATTCATCGCGGCCCAGGTTGTAGACGTTCCAGCCCGTCACCTCTGGCGAGTGGGTCAGCCGGTGCAGCAGCCGCCCGCCGTCCAGGTCGTAGCCGTTGAAATACGCCTTCGCTCGTAGCGGGTTGCCTTGGTGGTCGAGGACTCGGCAAGCGAAGCTCAGCCCGTAGGGCGTGGCGGTGACGTGCTCGATGACGCATTCGCACGGCGACATATTGGAGCGGATCACGTCGCCAGGGCGCGGCACCTGGTCAATTGGTGGCAGCCCAGGGTTTCGCATTTCCATTAGGTGGGCGTAGCTCTCGGGGCTTTCGGCCTTTAGCTTCGCCTCAAACTCGGCCAGGCGCTCGGGTGTCATTCGTGCGGCTCCGTCTGCTCGATGGTAGCCAGGCCCGGCTGGCGGGCCTGGCCTGGTGGTTACTCGCTCGCCAGCTTGGCCAGCTCGGCGCGCACGCGCTGCCCGGCGTAGATGCCGGAGCCGGTCAACTGCCGCACCCATGCGCCACGGCTGGGCGACCATTTGAAGGCGTGACGCTTCAGCACGGCGCGCACGTCCTCGGCGGGCTTGCCGTCGAACTCAAACATCACGCGGTTTTCGTCGGCGTCCTCGCGGTAGCGGTAGCCGTCACCCTCCAGCTCGACCGCCTCACGGGCGCGGCGCTGCTCCAGCTCCTGAATGCGCTTTTTGATCCGGGCGGCGTTGGCGTTGTTGTTGCTCAGTGCATAGGCCGGGAAGCCGACACGCCCGGCGAAGTCCGGCGCGATGATCTGCTGTGCAGCGGTTTCGCTGAAGCCCAGGGCGACCAGCGCCGGGATTTGCTTGTCTGCCGTCTTGCCTGCGCGGATCGCCTTGTTTGCCGCCTTCATGCGCTCCTGGTTGGCCTCTACGCTGGCCAGCTCGGCGCGCAGCTTGTCGAGTGCGTCCGGGTCGTCGCTGGAAATGCCTCCAGTGCCTACTGCTGCCGCCTTCTCGGCGTAGTGCTTGGCCTTGGCGCTCTCGTCGCACGACTTGCGCATTGCTCGATCACTGCGGGCCAGCGCGCCACGGTGGCGGCTTTCCGAGTGATGGCCGACCAGAATCGGCTGGCCCATGACGATGCCGTCAACGGCGCGGCGGCTGGCTTCCCATGCTGCTGTGCTGGCCTGCTCGGCCTTCTCTGCGCGGGCCTCGAAACGCTCGCGGCGGTTCTGCTGCTTCTGCTCGTATGCGTTCATGCTCTTTGCTCCTGGAGCGGAGCCCGGTTGCCGGGCTCCTGGTGGTGGGTGGATTAGTGGAGGGTCACGCGGGCGGGGTTGCGGGCGGTGATCGCCGGCCCGGCCTGGCCGATTTCCACGCCTCGGCGCATGTACGCCGGCACGCGGTCAAGCTCCGAAAAATTCACGTCCCAAAGGGCGTTAGAGCGGGGGGTTTTGATCGCTTGTTTTTTCATGGTTTGAACTCCTGCAAGGTTGGCCCGGAGCGGTTGCCGCCGCTCGGTTCGGGCATCGGAACCACTGCGGTTCCGATAGGTGACATTATCCAGATTTCCGGCCATGCAGTCAACACTTGTAAACACTATTTTTGCACATAATAAAGCCCGCGCTTGGCGGGCTGTGGTCGTTCCGGCTGGTGTCTAGCGGTAGTGCTCGGCCTCTTCCGAAGCATAGCCAGCATCCCAGGCCCGGCCCGCGTCGCTCTCCTGCGGGTAGGGGTTTTCCCAGCGGGCGCAGCCGTAAAACGCGGCCTTGCCTTCATCGTAGAATTTGTCATCCACGCTCGCGCACTCCCTGGAAGGGGCGGGCCTTTCGGCCCGCCTGGTGATTAGACGGCCTGCTTCGCCTGCTGGCTTTCCTGAGCTTGGCGCACCTTGGCCATAATCTCGGCGTGCTTCATGGTGTACACGTCCTGGAACGTCCAGAAGGTTTCGCCCACGCGGGCATAGATGGCGGTCACGTTGCCATTGGTGTGCTCGCTCATCTTGAACGACTCGCACCCGCTTTCACGCACCCAGCCGACCGGGGGCAGGACGTTGAGCGCATAGTCGAAGTCGTCGGCGTCGATCTGGCGCGGCTCGGTCTTGCTCTGCGCCTCGATCTGCGCGCACACCTCGGCATAGTCCGCGACAATCGCCCCAGGGTGGCGGGCTTGTACCTGCTCCAGCGTCTCGCCGCTGAGCTGTGCAACGGTGATCCCGTCGCGCTCAACTGCCAGGTCGATAGCCCAGGGCTGGCCAGGTACATAGAACACTTTTTCCATGGTTTGAACTCCTGCAAGGGTTAGCCCGGAGCGGTTGCCGCCGCTCGGTTCGGGCATCGGAACCACTGCGGTTCCGATAGGTGGCATTATCCAGATTTCCGGCTATGTCGTCAACACATGTAAACACTATATATTCACCCCGGACGACTTGACGCCGACGCTCTAGAGTGATGCTGGATGGAGGGGGAGGGGCGCGGGCAATAAACGCTTTTCAGCGCGACCGCTTGCGGTCGCTTCAAGCTCTTCACCTGGAGCGCAAAGGCTGGCCCTGTTTTGGTGATGCCAGACGGAGCCGGGTGGTCGCGGTAAGCCCGACCTATCGTGCCGACCGGCGCGGTCAATGGGTCGTGGAATACCGCAGGGAGCTTGCGACCGAGGATATGCCGCGAAAGCCCATTGACCGCGCCGGGCGGTGCGGTAGGTTGTGGGGCTGGACGTGGCCACACGGTTCCGGCGTCACCAGGTCGGCGCGGAAGGTGGCAAGCCGAAGGCGCGCAGGGACGCGCAGCGGCCCGTAGGACGGTCTGGCGAAGCCAGTCCGTGGGGTTGCCAGGGGAGGGCAAGCAAAGCGCGCCAGGGGAGGGCGCAGCCGTCCCCGCGAGGCAAGCGGAGCGCGCAGGCCGAAGGCCGTAGACGTTAGAGCCGGCTTGCCGGCGTGGATTGAAGCCCGAAGGGGCGAGACTGGCCGGCTTTTTGGCCAGGCTCGATGCGCAGCACGAAAGCCCGGCCCGGAGCGGAGCGCAGGGTAACGCCCATGCTTCTTTGGCTGGCCAGGCGTCCTCAGTCAATCCAGCGGCGCTCAAGGTTCTTTTCATGCTCGCGGCGGTAGAAGCGCGCCGACTCGGCGTGCTCGCTCCGTCCGCCTTCGTACTGGTCGGGATCGCTGGCCAGCACCTCGTCAAGCTGGGCCTTAATTCGCTGCGCATAGGCGCGGCGGTTGGCCTTGATCGCCTGGCACACGTCCACAAAATCCGGGTCGCCTTCGCCGTGGCGACGGAACCACGCCGCCATTTCCTGAAAGGCGCGCATGTGCTGATCGTCCAGATTGCGCAGGCCGCTTGCGTCCATCGGGAACGCGCCACCGGCATACATGGCCATCGCAAACGACTGGAGAAAGCCAGCCGCTGAATAGTCGCCATCAACCAGGATGGCGCGGTAAGTGGCAAACGGTGATTCGGTCATGGTTGCGGTGACTCCTGGAAAGTAATGGTGAAGCTCGCGGCCTTGCCCTTGGGCATGGCCTTCAGCTCCTGGGCGATTTTCTCGACTTGCTTGGCCACGTCTGCCGGCAGCCACTGGTCAACCTTCACCCAGCCTTTCGGCAGCGCCTCGATGCGGCGACGGATGCGGGTCATAAGCTGGCTGACAGACTGCCGGGTCTGGTTCGTCTCTGCTGCTGCCTCGGCCACGCTGGCACCCATGACCAGTACCAGGCGCGCCGCCTCGATAGATTTTTCGGAGTAGCCCCGGCGCGTGCTGGTGGCGTCCAGCTCCTGCATAAGCCGCTCGAAGTCCTCGGCGCTCATTTCCCCGGTGCTCGGCGTCGGCTCGATCAGGCGCACAAGCTGCGCTATCTCTGCCGGCTGGTAGGTTTCCTTGATCTTCGCGGCCATCTTCAAGAGCCGATCCTCGTTTCGTTTCTGCGTCATCTGTGCGGTTCCTTGGGTTCGCATGGTTGCATTATGGCCACACGTCCAAGCGCTCACACCTGGCCGGCGCGAAGCCGGCCAGGCAAGCGGGTTAGCCGCGTGTCCCGTAGAGTGTCTGGCGGATCAACTGTTGAAGTGAGTAGGCCAGGCCAGGCACCCGGATAATGTCGAGGCTGCCGCGCTCGTACTGCTCGACGCTCGGGCGCTCGATGCCGTCAAAGTTGCCCGGCAGGTCGTTGAACAGGTTGCCGATGGCGCGCTCGATCAGCTCGCCCGAGTGGTGGCGGCAAACGCTGATGTATTCAGCGGCACCGAACACGGCGCACCAGGGCGTTTTTTCGTGCTGGTACGCTTCTTCCTGGGCGCAGTAGTGACCGGCGCGGAACTGGCCGGCGACCGCCTGCACGTCCTTCTCGGTCGGCCCGTCCAGCCACTCGATGACCAGGGAACCAAAGGACTTTTTGCGTACCGAGAATTTCACGGCAGGAAAGGCCAGCTTGAGCATGGCGCGGATATTCTTCGCTGCCAGGACGCCGCTGTAAGTGTCCTCGCCTTGTACCAGGTGCGAGTATTCCGGGGCGCTCTTCAGGCGCTCCACCTCGGCGGCGAACTGCGCGGCCTCTTCGCGCTTGATCGCCTCGCGCTCGGCCTGAACCTTGTTCGCGTGCTCGATGGCGGCTTGCACCTCTTCAGGGGTGGCCACCTCGTCCAGAACACGCCACTGAACAGAACCGCGCACCAGGGCTTCGGAAAGCTGGCGGCTCATGCTGCCGTTCAAAAACACAACGTCGAGGCGGGCACTGCCGCCGCTCACGCCAACGCCGCCGCCAATGGTTCGCACCGATTCCGGCACCTGGACGCCATGCACGGCGAAAACGATGCCGTGGCCAGCGTAGGGGAGGGAGCAACGCACGCGGGTGCCGACCTGGAACTGTTTCATGAATACGGTCATGGTGTATCTCCTGCAAGGGTGGTGGTAGGCCGGGGCGGTTGCCGCCGCATTTCCCGGCCTGTGCGCGCATTATCTCCTTATCCCTGGCGCGCGTCAACACTTGTAAACACTATTTTTGCAGACTGTAGACCGGGCTCGCGTAGATGTTCGGGCGGATGCTCAAGCCAGACGGCGAAAGCGACACGCCGACCGATCCAGACACGGGCAAGCCGCCCAGGTTGTGGACGCTGTAGCTCGTCCCGCCGTAGTAGTTCGGCCCACCTGCACAGCCGCCCAGGAACACCAGGGCGGCGACCAGAAACACCCGTTGCGACTTCATGCGCCCCCCTTCAGCAGCTCGGGACGCCAGGCGGCGACAATGCGCTCAAAGTCCGGTCCGTAGCCGTATGCGTCCGGGTAGGCGTTGCGCGCTACGGCCAGGGCGAACACCTCGACCATATCCGCCGCAATGCTGGTATCTACGCCCCAGGCGGTGGTTATGTCGAAGCCGCCGCACTCGCCCGCGTTCCACCAGGCCAGCAGGAAATCAGCCACGCGGCGCGCCTGGCCGGTGTCGCCTTGGGCAATCTTGATCAAGCGTTGCAGCGCCTCGCGCTGCGTCTTGGTGAGTTCATAGTCAGTCATTGGGTCGCTCCTGTTGATCCTGCATTGCTGGCCAGGACGGTGCCCAGCCATTCGGTTATGCGCTCCTGCTCGGCGCTGGTGGCTCGGTGCATGAATGCGCGCACCTCGTCCGCCGCGTGCTCGATGGCGGCGCTACGGGTCGGCGCAAACCGGCCCCACTTCGCCAACGGTCGATAGCCCTGGCCTGAGCCGTTGCGCGAGTTGAGCGAAGCGGCCCACATCCATTGCCCGGCGTGCGGCTCTACCTCGATCAACACTAGGGCCAGTTCGCCCATTGGGCCATGCGCCCACTTGTGGGGGCGCATCAGTGCCAGGCTGTTCCGCTCTTCAAGATCGGCCAGCGGCGAAAGCATATCTAGCTGAATCTGCTGCACTGTCTGCGCCCCTGGCCTTACTGCGCCTTTTCGTGCGGCAGCATGGCCACGGTGCGGCTGCGGTCGGCCTCGGTGACGATCCACACGCGGCGACCGTTGGGGTGGTAAACCGAAGTGATCCGGCCCCCGTGGGTCAATGCGTGCTCGTTCTCCTTGCGCGTCTTCTCGTCTGCGTCGCCCCAATCGCCCGAGGCGTGGCGGTCGAAGAGGGGGCCAAGGTCGAGGCCATAGCGGCACAGCTCCAGAACGCCGATGGTAGCCAGCGCCTGGCCAAGTTTCACTTTGCGAGCCATAGATATTTCTCCTGCAAGGGTTGCCCGGTGCGGTTGCCGCCGCTGGTTCCGGGTTGGGGGTGCCGGCAGGTGCTCCCTGCCGGCGATGGGTGGCCTTAAATCAGGCCGAGGATGGAAAGCCAGGAATCCGGGTGGTCTGGCTCCACGGTGTCGCCGTCTGGCGTCTCACACACGCTGTCGAAAGCGAACTCGCCCAGCGTCTCCATGTCAGGCACTTCGTACTGCTTGCCTTTCCAGGTGATCGTTTCGGGGATTTGCATTGCGGGTATCTCCTGCAAGGGGCTGGCCCGGAGCGGTTGCCGCCGCTCGGTTCGGGCATCGGAACCACTGCGGTTCCGATAGGTGACATTATCCTGATTTTTTCTTATGCCGTCAACACTTGTAAACACTATTTGCGCCCATTAAAAAGCCCGCACTCGGCGGGCTCCCTGACTTCACGCGCCGGCCTTCTTCTTCGCCTCCAGGCGCTCGGCCTCTTTCTTCATCGCATAGGGCAGGCGGTCGGCCACCTCGGCTTCTGTCAGCCCGTCCAGCGGCACCACACACGACGCGCCGTCACGGCAAACCATGATGGTCTTAACGCCGCCATAGTTGCCCTTGTAGTCGCGGTGAGTGTGCCGGTAGATCAGGGTCAGCGCCTTCTGGTGCGCCTTCTCGGCCTCGGCGTTCGGGTTGGTGGTCTTGTTCATGGTCTTTCTCCAGGGTAGGGGATGGCCAGGCGCTCGGCACCTGGCCGGATCGGCTTAGTTGAGTGCCCAGGACGGGAACGGCAGGCCGGCGCTGCGCAGCGCCTCGGCTGTGTCGGGGTCAATGGTGCGCAGCGGGATCGTTAGCCCGCGCTCGCGCTCTTCCTGCATCAGCGGGATAAGCTGGTGAGCACCCACGCAATTACCCAGGCAGCGGGTCAGCTCTTCGTCGCTCAAGTCACGGGCCAGCTCGACGTGCAGGCGACCGATAGCGGCCTCGACCAGTTGAGCCCGGCGCTTCTCGCGCTTGGCCAGGCGGTCAACCTCGGCGGTCGCCGTGGCCTTGGCGTCCTCCAGGTCATCGGTGTGATAGTCCGCCTGCGGCATGTGTGCGCAGTCGGTGAAAAACTTCACCCGATATTCACCCCAGTCCGCATCCTTCATGACCGACGCATGAAAAATGGTTTCGCCTACGTCCTGGCGGTAGCCCCATACTTTTTTGGCCTTGGCCATCGTCGTACCTCCTGCAAGGGATCGGCCCGGAGCGGTTGCCGCCGCTCGGTTCGGGCATCGGAACCACTGCGGTTCCGATAGGTGACATTATCCAGATTTCCGGCTATGTCGTCAACACTTGTAAACACTATTTATTGAGGGGAAATCACCACTCAGGGGAAAGCCCCGCCCTGGTGGCGAGCACCTGCCAGGACGCGAAGGGCATCGGTTTTTCCTCAAGCATCCAGCGCCTAACCGTCCGATCATCAACCCCAATCCGGCGCGCAAAATCGACGCCATTTGTGCCGGCCATCTTCAGCGCGGCGCGGATTTCCGCACCGCTCGGCACTGCCCAGCCGTCCGCCAGTGCGCGCAGGCACTCGGGGCGTATCTCGGCCTGGCCTACCCCATAAACCGCTCTAGTTTCCATCTCTAAACCCCTGAAGAGCGCGAAGGCTCTAAGCAAATCCCCCGGCGTGCCGGGGGATGTTTTAATTCAGCACCACCCCATTTCCGCAAGGGATGTGATTTCAGCGTGACCGACCACCAAATGATCGAGCACGCGAACATCAACGAGGGCCAGCGCGTCCTTAACCCTCTGTGTCAACACCCGGTCGGCGTTGCTTGGATAGGATTCGCCGCTTGGGTGGTTGTGCACCAAAATAACAGCCGCCGCATTAAGCAAAAGCGAAGCCTTGACAATCTCGCGGGGGTAAACGCTAGCGCTGTCGATTGTCCCGAAAAAAAGCTCCCGATATTCGATAACCCGGTGTTTAGCATCCATGAACAGCATCGCAAAAACTTCTGACTCTTGGCGCTCCAGCTTCAGCCGGAGAAACGCCCTGACGGCTTCCGGGCTTACCAGCGCATGGCTCTTTGCCTTCAAGTGGCGGTCAAGAATCGAAAGGGCATTTTCTACAACGGCTTTTTCTGCTGCATCCATGGTAAAAACTCCAACCTGACCAGAGCGAACTGCCCGGCCTTATGGTTGATATTATAGGGCATAGCGCCCTATATTGAAAGAGAAATAGGGCGCTGCGCCCTAAATAAACATACTTCAAACGCCTTGACGCCGCCGCTCTAGAGTGATGCTGGATGGAGGGGAGGGGCGCGGGCAATAAACGCTTTTCAGCGCGACCGCTTGCGGTCGCTTCAAGCTCTTCACCTGGAGCGCGAAGGCTGGCCCTGTTTTGGTGATGCCAGACGGAGCCGGGTGGTCGCGGTAAGCCCGACCTATCGTGCCGACCGGCGCGGTCAATGGGTCGTGGAATACCGC
>Ga0209300_1000384_pt1 | contig 24206 bp, 25 predicted proteins | sample Shrwel_input2_RT_FD_187535 | JGI IMG/M metagenome (GOLD analysis project Ga0209300, IMG submission 187535) | Subsurface microbial communities from deep shales in Ohio, USA - Utica-3 well 1 S input2 RT (SPAdes) (version 2) ... | reverse complement strand
CCACCCCATGACACGCCCCGCCATGCCTGAGCCCGCCCTCGAGGCGCCGCTGGCGGCCTTCCTCGAGGCCTTGGCACGCCACGCAAGCCCGGCCACCGTCGATGCCTATCGGCGCGATCTGCTCCGCTTTCGTGCCTACGCCGAGGAGGCATCGCTTGAATCCTGGTCGCAGCTGGACGCCGCCCTGGTGCGCCGTTTCCTTGGCCAGGAGCGCAGCCGCGGGCTGGCACCGAGGAGCCTGGCCCGGCGCCGCGCGGCCCTGTCACGGTTCGCCGACGCACTGGTTCACGAGGGCATGCTGACCCATAACCCGGTCTCGCTGACGCCCTCGCCGCGCCAGCCCCAGCACTTGCCGCGCCCCGTGGACGTCGACCAACTGGCGCACTTCCTGAATACTCCGCATGACGACGGCCCACTGGCACGCCGCGACCAGGCCATGCTGGAGCTCTTCTACTCCAGCGGCCTGCGCCTGGCCGAGCTGGCGGCGCTGAATCTGACCGATCTCGAATCGATACGAGTGCGAGTGATCGGCAAGGGCGGCAAGCCCCGCCAAGTGCCGGTGGGACGCCGCGCCGCCACTGCGCTGGACGCATGGATTCAGGCCCGCGGCCAGTGGGCCGGCGTCGGGGAGCCGGCGCTGTTCGTCGGCCAGCGTGGCGCCAGGCTCGGCCATCGCGCCATTCAGCTGCGCCTGGCGTCCCTTGCCCGGGAGCGCGGCCTCGCCGAGCACCTGCACCCGCACCGGCTGCGCCACTCCTTCGCCAGCCACCTGCTGGAATCGAGCCAGGATCTGCGCGCGGTGCAGGAGCTGCTCGGCCATGCCCACCTGTCGACGACCCAGGTCTACACAAGGCTCGACTGGCAGCACCTGGCCGCCAGCTACGATGCCGCCCACCCAAGGGCGCGACGCCGCCCGCCGTCCGACGAGGGAACCCCATGACACAGGCCCGGCCGCTGACGGCCCTGACCTTCGATCTCGACGACACCCTTTGGGATAACGGCCAGGTCATGGCCCACACCGAAACCGGCCACTACGCCTGGCTCGACGAGGCCCTGACCACCTGGCATGCCCCCCGCCTCGACGCCCTGGGCCGCTTCGGCGAGCGTTTCCCGCTCACCGCCTACCAGCAGCGCCGCGGCGAGCTGGCCGCACGCCACCCGCTGCGCCGTGGCGACTTCACCTGGATTCGCGAGCAGAGCCTCTATGAGCTGCTGACGGAGTATGGGCTGGCCACCGAGGAGGCACGGCGCTGGGCCACCGCCGCCATGGACGAGTTCATGACCCTGCGCCATCGCCTGACACCCTATGTCGAAGTCGAGCCCCTACTCACCGCCCTCGGCGCAGACTTTCGACTGGCCGCCGTCACCAACGGCAACGTCGACCTGACAAGGCTACCGCTGGCGCATCATTTTCCGGTGCGCATTGCCGCCGGCGAGATGCACGCGCCCAAACCCGACGCGCGCCCCTTCCTGGCGGCCCTGTCGCGATTGAAGGCGACGCCGTCGCAGGCCATGCATGTGGGAGATTCCTGGGCCGAGGACGTGCTACCGGCCCAGCGCCTGGGGATGCGCGTGGCGTGGATCGACAAGCGTGACGAGGGGCTACCGTCGCACCTGCCGGGCGTACACCGGCTGACCCACGTCCGGGAGCTCCCCGCGCTGCTGGTGAGCCTCGAGCAAGGCGGCCGCTGACGCAGTCGGCGCCACGGCCCGAACCGCAACCGATATCCCGACATGACATATCGCGTCGCCCCATCGGCCCCTCAACTGGGGCGACTGACCGGAACGAAGAGCGCGTGGCTTAAATAGCGAGGAAAGGAAAGCCGGGCAAGACAAGCGGGGTAAGACAAGCAAGGCGAAGAAGGAGTGGTGAGGAAGGAGTGGTGAGGAAGGAGTGGTGAGGAAGGAGTGGTGAGGAAGGAGTGGTGAGGAAAGTGGAGTGAGACGCCAGAACCCTTGTACAAAGGGCGGCGCAGAACCATACTTCTGTACAGGATGTGTATAGGAGGCATAACTCATGCGCCCTCGTGACTGCGTCGCCTCGACCAAGGCAGCCCTATTTTCAGCTCTATTTCCAGCCCGATCCCAAGCCCTAGCTCCCGCCCTGGCTTTGGCCCTGGTGCTTGGCTGGGGACTTACCGATGCATCGTTCAACGTGATGTTCAGCGACAGGCACGGCCCGGTGCCGGCGCAAGCGATGGCAGTCGAGCCCGCGGTCGCGGTGAATGGCACGGCCAATACCGCGCCGTCCTTAAAGCCCTGGGGGGCCTGGGAGGGGAAAGGTGCACCGCCCCATCGCGCCTGGCCCAAGCATTCTGAGCGTGAAGCGACCGGTCTGGAAGGCGCCGGCTGCAGCGGTGAGTGCCTTGAGACCCTGCGCCAGCGCCTCCTCGATCATCATCGTCAGGCGGCGCCGGTCTGGGTTTTCTGATCGGCTGAGTCTGCTACATCGCCGACCCGGAAGGGCCAGCCCCGCCTTCTCAGCTCGCCTCGTCGCCCAGCAGCCAGTCATCAAGCTGACGATGCACTTCATCGACGCCCTGACGCTTGAGCGCCGAGAACAGCTGGACCGACACTAAGTCCTCCCACTCCCGCAGCCGGCCGCGCACGTTATGCAGGGCGTTCTTGGCCGCCCCCGGCTTCAGCTTGTCGGCCTTGGTCAGCAGAATGCGAACCGCCATGTTCTTGTCGTCGGCCCAGCCCAGCATCATCTCGTCGAACTCGGTCAGCGGATGGCGCACGTCCATCAGCAGCACCAGGCCACGCAGCGATTCACGTTCCTGCAGGTACTCCGCCAGGTGGCGCTGCCACTCGAGCTTGACCTGCTCCGGCACCTTGGCATAACCATAACCAGGAAGGTCCACCAGACGGCACTCTTCGCCGTTGGCGAGGCCGAAGAAGTTGATCAGCTGGGTGCGGCCCGGCGTCTTGGAGGTCCGCGCTAACGCTTTCTGCTGCGTCAGGGCATTGATGGCGCTGGATTTTCCAGCATTGGAGCGGCCGGCAAAGGCCACTTCAACGCCCAGGTCCGGCGGGCACTTGGCAAGCGTCGGCGCACTGGTGAGGAAACGGGCAGTCTGATAATTGAGACGCGGCATGATCGGTGGGAATCCTGAGGCTTGACGGCGACTATCGGGCAATTCAAGTTGCTAGATGAACTGGCTATACTGCAGTTTCTAATATCTGCGTCATAGAGAGGGCTAGTGTACCACCGCGCTCTCACCGACCGCGAACCGCGCCCTGACGGTTAGGCCGCGCTCATGACACGGCGTTCCCACCGGGGACGTACCGGTCAATTACGGACAGGCATCACGTTTAGGCAGAGTGGATTTGCGATGAGAAAGTTACTGGCACTGGTAAGCTTGGCCATCACCCTGAGCGCAGGCGGCGTGGCTCAGGCCGAACTCAAGGGCGATCCGGCAGCGGGTCGCGAAATGGCGCAAAGCTGCGCCGCCTGTCACGGAGCCGAAGGGATCAGTGTCGTAGGCATGTTCCCAAACCTCGCGGGGCAGCAGGCGTCGTATCTGGCCAAGCAGATCAGGGATATCCGCGACGGCAATCGGGTGGTGGCGCAGATGGCCGGACAGGTCGATAACTTCTCCGACCAGGATGCCGCCGACGTGGCCGCCTACTTTGCCGGCAAGACGCCGAACCTCGGCCAGGTCGATGCACAGCCAGAGGTCATCGACCGCGGCGAGCAACTCTACCGTGCCGGCGACATCGCCAAGGGCATCCCGGCCTGTACCGCCTGCCATAGCCCCACCGGACAGGGCATCGGCACCGCTGCCTATCCGGCGCTGTCCGGCCAGAAGACCGACTACATCGTGTCCACGCTTCAAGCCTTCGCGGCCGGCGAACGGGCCAACGATCCCAACGCCATCATGCGCACCATTGCCGGCAAGATGAGCGATGATGACATGCAGGCGGTCTCCCAGTACGTGCTGGGCCTGCATTAAGGCCTGTATCAAGACAGCCGCCAGGCAGCCTTCGGCGCCTGACAGCACTATGAACGAACCTGTGTGAGGGTCTGACGCCAGCGCAGATCTGATGAGGGCGGCCCGAGGGTCGCCCTTTGCGTTGAGGTACCCCACATCGAGGCCATGGCGTCAGCGGGCATCGCTAATGGAACCCTGTCGCCCGGCCGGGCTCAAAGCCTGTGGCTGGGGCTCACCCCGCCGGCATTTCCTGTTACCTTTGTGGATATCCTAACGGTTCCGCGATCCGTACAAGCCTTTTCAAGGAGAGTCTGTCGCATGTTCAAGACACTAAGCGTTGCCCTTATCGGCCTCGGCATGTCCACCCTGGCCATGGCGGCCCCGACGGTTGCCGGTCAGCACTACGAGGTGCTGGATGAACCGGTACCGACCCGCGTCGAGGACGGCCAGATCGCGGTCACCGAAGCGTTCTGGTACGGCTGCCCGCACTGCTACAAGCTCGAGGAACCGCTTAACGCCTGGGTGTCAGAACTGCCCGATGACGTCACCTTCCAGCGCATGCCGGCCACCATGGGCGGTGCCTGGAACCGTCACGCCATGGCCTTCTATGCCGCCAAGCAGTTGGGCATCCAGGAAGCGATACACGATGATTTCTTCAATGCGATCCACCAGGACGGCAAGCAACTGACCGACCCCGAAGAGATCGCTGCCTTCTTCAGCGACTACGGCGTCAGCGAGCAAGACGCGCTCGATGCGCTGAACTCTTTCGGCGTCAAGAGCCAGGTCAACCAGGCCCATGCCCGCATGCGCGCCATGCAGCTAATGGGCGTGCCGGCCCTGATCGTCGACGGCCGCTACGTGATCACTCCGTCAAGCGCCGGCAGCCTTGAGAATATGCCACAGATTGCCGGGGAGCTGATCGACCAGGTCCGCGAGGAACGTGACGACGCCTCATGAGCGAGATAAACGCTTCCAGGCGCGGGGTAAGGTTGCCATGAGCCACGCCATGTCCCGCGCCGAAGGCCATCGGCTGCATCGCGACGGCCACCGCCTGCGCCTGCTGACCTTCAACCTGCAGGTCGGCATTCAGACCTCGGCGTATCACCATTACCTGACCCGCAGCTGGCAGCACCTGCTGCCGCACCCTCGCCGTCTCGATCGTCTGACGATGATGAGCGACGTGCTCAGGGACTTTGACCTCGTCGGCCTGCAGGAGGTCGACGGAGGCAGCTTTCGGTCCGGCCACGTCAACCAGGTCGAGTACCTGGCCCGCAAGGCCGGTTTTCCCCATCACTATCAGCAGCTTAATCGCAATCTGGGCCGGGTCGCCCAGCACAGCAATGGTCTGCTCTCGCGGCTCACGCCCACGCGGCTCATGGAGCATCGCCTACCCGGCACCCTACCCGGGCGAGGCGCCATCCATGCCCGTTTCGGCACCGGCCCCAACGCCCTGCACCTGTTCGTCGCCCACCTGGCGCTGGGCTATCGCGCCCGTTCTCGTCAGTTGGATTACCTGAGCGAGATCATCAGTCCGCTTAACCATGTGGTGGTGATGGGCGATCTGAACTGCACCCCCGAACAGCTGCACTCTCACTCACGGTTCTGCGCCTCCTTGCCGCTAGATCCGGTGCTTCCCCCGCTGAGCTATCCGTCTTGGCAGCCGCGACGGGCGCTGGATCACATCCTGCTCTCCAGGTCCCTCGACGCCACCGAGGTGCGCGTGCTCGATCAGCTGTTTTCCGACCATCTGCCGATCGCCGTCGATATCACCCTGCCAGAGGCATGCCACGCCGCCCTGGGCAATAGGTAAGACCAATTCCTTCGACCAATGGATAAGTGCTTGGCATAACAGCGCTTGGGCAAATCACGTACACTCATCGACCATGGTGGTAGTGACCACCCGCCCGGCTTGCCATCGCTGGCGAGCCTGCGGCGTAGACCTCCGTTGGATACCCAAAGCGAGACTCCCATGCCCCCCTCTTCCACTCTGCCGGGCATCTTTGCCAGGCTTGACCAGGCCTCCGAATGGCTGGGCAAAAGCCTGGCCTGGTTGATCCTGATCATGATGCTGATCCAGTTCCTGATCGTGGTGCTGCGCTACGCCTTCAACTTCAACAGCATCCCCATGCAGGAATCGGTGATGTACATGCACGCCAGCGTCTTCATGCTGGCCGCCGGCTATACCCTCAAGCACGACGGTCATGTGCGGGTGGATATCTTCTATCGCGCCATGACGGCGCGCAAGAAAGCGCTCGTTGACCTCCTCGGCACCCTCTTCCTGCTGCTGCCGGTGATGATCTTCGTGATCGTCTCGAGCCTTGGCTATGTCGATAAATCCTGGGCGATCCTTGAAGGCTCACCGGAATCCGGCGGTATCCCCGGCGTCTTCCTGCTCAAGACGCTGATCCCTGCCTTTGCTGGCCTGATGATTCTGCAGGGTCTCGTCGAGATCGCACGCAACGCCATGATCTTCACCGGGCGCCTGGCGCCGACCCACGATGACGACGCCGAGGAACTGCTGTAATGCTGGAATTCATGCCCCTGATCCTGTTCGCCGTCATCTGCGTGGTGCTGATGTTCGGTTTCCCGGTCGCCCTGTCGCTGGCAGGCACCGCGCTTGCCTTTGCCGGCTTCGGCATGGGCCTAGAGGCGCTTGGCATCAACGCCCACTTTGACCCCAGTTTCCTGTCGGCCTTCCCCAACCGCCTCTACGGCATCATGACCAACCAGACACTGCTGGCGGTGCCGCTGTTCGTGCTGATGGGCGTGTTGCTCGAGAAGTCGAAGGTTGCCGAGACCCTGCTCGATGCCATGGCATTGCTGTTCGGCTCGCTGCGCGGTGGCCTGGGCATCTCGGTGACCCTGGTCGGCATGATGCTGGCGGCCTCTACCGGCATCGTCGGTGCCACCGTGGTGACCATGGGCCTGCTGTCGCTGCCGACCATGCTCAAACGCGGCTACAGCATGCCGCTCGCCACCGGCACCATCTGCGCCACCGGCACCCTGGGCCAGATCATTCCGCCGTCGATCGCCCTGGTACTGCTGGGTGACGTGTTGTCCTCGGCCTATCAGCAAGCACAGCTGTCGATGGGTATCTTCAGCCCCAAGACCGTCTCGGTAGGTGATCTGTTCATGGGTGCCCTGGTGCCCGGTCTGATCCTGGTGGCGCTCTACATCGCCTATGTCGCCTTCATCGCCTGGCTCAAGCCCGAGACGGCGCCGCCCGCCAACCGCGAAGAGCTGATGGAAGAGCTTGGCCACCAGGGCAGCCTGTTCACGCTGCTGCTCAAGGGACTGGTGCCGCCGATCATGCTGATCATCGCGGTGCTGGGCTCGATCCTCGGCGGCTTCGCCACGCCCACCGAGGCGTCGGCGGTGGGTGCCTTCGGCGCCCTGGTGCTGGCCCTGGCCTATCGCCAGCTGGACTTCAACACCCTCAAGGAAGCGCTCCGCTCCACTGCCCATGTCACCACCATGGTGTTCCTGATTCTGATCGGGGCGGCGTTGTTCTCACTGGTGTTCCGCGCCTTCGGCGGCGAGGAACTGATCCACGAGGTCTTCAACAACATGCCTGGCGGCGTGGTGGGAGCGACCTTGGTGGTGATGGTGGTGATCTTCCTGCTCGGCTTCATCCTCGACTTCATCGAGATCACCTTCGTGGTGGTGCCGATCGTCGGGCCGATTCTGCTGGCCATGGGGCTCGACCCGATCTGGCTGGGCATCATGATCGCCATCAACCTGCAGACCTCGTTCCTGACACCGCCCTTCGGCTTCGCACTGTTCTACCTGCGTGGCGTAGCGCCGGAGTCGGTACCGACCTCGGCGATCTACCGGGGGGTCATCCCATTCATCGGCCTGCAGCTGGGCATGCTGATTGCCCTGGCTTTCTTCCCGGAACTTGCCACCTGGCTTCCAGCGCAATTCTGACCGATGCTGACTACATAAGAAGAGCATGAAGTTTCCCGGCACTCTTACAGTGCCGGCCCCGGGCCACTGGCCCAACTCGCATGCCGGTCCGCCTCGGCGGGCCTCTCGCACCACAATCCGCACAACAAACTGCACAACAGTGCGCAAAATAACGAGAGGAAGTCGCATGAAACTTAAATCACTCGTCGCTGCCGTGGCCATCAGCACCGCCGCCTCCGGCCTGTTCCTGGTTTCCAGCGTGGATAACACCGCTCAGGCTCAGGAAAACTTCGAATGGAAGATGGTCACCTCCTGGCCGAAAAACTTCCCGGGCGTCGGCCAAGGGCCGGAGCGCCTGGCCAAGCTGGTCGATGAAATGTCCAACGGACGCCTGACCATCGACGTCTACGGCGCCGGCCAGCTGGTGCCCGGCTTCGAGGTCTTCGACGCCGTAGCCGAAGGCACCGCCGAACTCGGCCACTCCGCGTCCTACTACTGGAAAGGCAAGGCCCCGGCAGCCCAGTTCTTCGCGGCGGTGCCCTTCGGCATGAACGCCCAGGAAATGAACGCCTGGCTGCACTACGGCGGCGGCATGGAGCTGTGGAACGAGCTCTACGAGCCGTTCGGCGTCGACGTCATGGTTGCCGGCGCGTCCGGCGTGCAAATGGGGGGCTGGTTCAACAAGGAGATCAACTCCACCGCCGACCTGGAAGGCCTCAAGATGCGCATGCCAGGCCTCGGCGGCGAGGTCATGAACCGCATGGGCGTGGCCATCGTCAACATGCCGGGCGGCGAGATCTTCACGTCGCTGCAGTCCGGCGCCATCGACGCCACCGAGTGGATCGGTCCGTACAACGACCTGGCCTTTGGCCTCTATCAGGCGGCCGACTACTACTACTATCCGGGCTGGCACGAGCCGACCGTGATGTTCGAGGCGATCGTCAACGACGAGGCCATGTCGTCGCTGCCGGCCGACCTGCAGGCGATCCTCAGGACCGCGATCCGCGACGTCAACGCCGACATGCTCGACGAGTACACCGCGCGCAACAACGACGCGCTCGAGACACTGATCAACGAGCATGACGTCGAGCTGCGTCGCCTGCCGGACGACGTCCTGGCCCGGGCCAAGGAACTGTCCGCCGAGGTCGTCGCAGAGCTTGGCGAGTCCAGCGAGATGGCCAAGAAGATCTACGACTCCTACACCAGCTTCCAGGAGAAGGTCGTGAACTATCACGCCATCTCCGAGCAGGCCTACTACAACGCCCGCAACCCCGAGGGCGACACCACCGAGTAAGGCACACGCCGCTCAGATCAGGGCCACCCTCGGGTGGCCCTTTTTTTGTGCTCTCTTTGTGAGCCTGGGCTTTTCCCCCGAGGCGCCGTTGCATTAGATGTCCTTCCCTCTGACATTTCCCCCACGCGGCCGGCCTCACCCGGCGCAAAGCGGCGCCAGAAAGCGCTCGGCGAGCCACAGTACCAGCGCATAGCGTCCCCCCTTGGCGACCAGGATCCACAGCGTGGCCCGCCACCAGGGCAGCCGGAAAAGACCGGCCAGCACCGTCAGCGGATCGCCGATCACCGGTGCCCAGGCCAGCAGCAGGCTTGCCTCGCCAAAGCGTCGGTAGCCACGTTCGGCTCGCGCCAATGCCCGTGGAGAAACCGGAAACCAGCGTCGATGCTGATAGTGGCGGGCATGCCGCCCCAGGGCCACGTTGATCAAGCTGCCAAGGGTATTCCCGGCAGTGGCCACGCTCCAAAGCGCCAGCGCCGGCTCGCCCTGGCACCAAAGCCGCGCCAGCCAAAGCTCGGAGCCTCCAGGCAGCAGAGTGGCGCTGGCCAGCGCCACCAGGAAGAGGCTTAACATGGCCGGAAGCGCCGCGACTGGCGTATGCTGAGCGGCGTTTTCCGGCTAAAAGACGATGCCACGATGTCCAACTCTCCTCGCATTCCCCATACCCTGACTATCGCAGGCTCTGACCCCTCGGGTGGCGCCGGCCTGCAGGGTGATATCAAGACGTTCTCGGCTCTTGGCACCTACGCGACCAATGTCATCACCGCGGTGATCGCCCAGAATACCCGCGGCGTGGCGGCGGTTCACCCGGTGCCTGCCGAGGTCATCCGTGAGCAGCTCGACAACCTGCTCGATGACGTATGCATCGATGCGGTCAAGATCGGCATGGTGGCCAGTCGCGAGGTAGCCGAGACGATACACGATGTCCTGATCAAGCGACGGCCCCGCTGGATCGTGCTCGACCCGGTCATGGTGGCCAAGAGTGGCGATATTCTGGTCGACGCCGACGGCATCCGGGCGGTGCGCGAGGTGCTGGTGCCACTGGCCGACGTGATCACCCCCAACCTGCCCGAAGCCGCCGTGCTGCTGGATGGCGAGGTGCCGCAGACTCCCGACGCCATGGAGGCGATGCTGCCCGGTCTGCAGTCGCTCAAGGCCCCCTATGTGCTGCTCAAGGGTGGGCATCTTGCCGGTGCCGCCTGCCCGGACCTGCTGGCCACTCCCACCGATAGCGCCTGGCTGCCGGCTCCGCGCGTGGCCACCGACAACCTGCACGGCACCGGCTGTGCGCTGTCCTCGGCGATTGCCGCCAAGCTGTCGCGTCTGCCGGCCGATGCCTCCCAGGCCGACATCGTGGCAGCCATTGGCGACGCCAAGCACTGGCTGCATGCCGGGCTGGAAGCCAGTCACCGTCTGCAGATCGGCAAGGGTCGCGGCCCTGTGCACCATTTTCATGCCTGGTGGTGACGCAGCGACGAGGCAACGGATTCTGATCGAGGATGCTGCGAGAGCCTCCTGCGAGATGAGCGGGCATGAAAGGCTAGCGTAAATGCCCGGCGCACGCGGCTGACACTGACATGAGTGGCTGACATAAGTGACGACATGAGTGGCCGGCGTGATGCTTGACCTGCCCTGACGGGACGCCATCGTCATGATCCGCCTTGCAGGCATCGGCAACTGCCGCCATGCTGAAATCTGCCTGCCCCGCGCCGGCTGATGCGCGAGACGAGAGGGAGGGAGACCATGACCCGCACCCTGCTGTTCGCCTGTGACCTGTCCGCCGAGAACCGTGCCGCCTTCGGCCGGGCCATCCGCCTGGCGCTGGAGACCGGTACCCGACTCGATGTCCTTCACGTCCTCGACCCCTACCTGCCACACGCGGCCCTGCATGACCTCGAGCAGGCAGTGATCGCCGACATGGAGCGCATGCTCACCGACATCCGCGAGGATTATGCGCTCCCCGCGCCGGAGTGCCTGATTCAGACGGTGACCGGCGCGCCCTATGCCGAGATCATTCGCGAGGCGCACGAACGCGAGGTCGAGATGATCGTGATGGGCGCCCACCGCAAGCGTGGCCAGCCCGACCTGGTTGCCGGTACCACTATGGCTCGGGTGCTGCGAGGGGCGCCTTGCCCGGTGATCTCGATCAGCCATCCGCCCACCCAGACCTGGCGCGATATCCTGGTACCGGTGGACTTCTCGCTGACCTGTCGCAATGCCCTGCGCGAGACCCTCACGCGCTTCCCCGCCGCGCACCTGACTCTGCTGCATGCCTGGGAGCTGCCCGGTGAACGCGAGCTCGGCTCGACGCCAAACTATGCACAGTGGCGCGATACCCGCGTGCGCCAGCTGCGCCGCCAGCTGCAGGCCGAGGTCGAGACCCTGATGGCCACCCTCGACGACGTCCCGGAACTGGAGCTTGAGCTCGAACAGGGTAACCCCGAGGCGGTGTTGATGAACCGCCTGCGCCGCCAGCCCCCCGACCTGCTGGCGCTGGGCAGCCGCGGTGACTGGCAGGCCAGGGGGCATCTCAGCGAGCGACTGCTGGCCGAGCCCCACTGCGATGTCATGGTCTGTCGCGCCTGGTAAGAGGCCTGCCGAACCTTTCCCCAGCCCTCGTGTCCTTACAGTGACCCTATTGCTGCTGGAGAGTGACGCATGCACCTGCCCCTGACGCGACTTATTCCGCTGATCGCCTGGCTACTGACCATGTTTATCGCCCCGACCGCGCTCGCCCAGGAGCAGGTCGAAGTAGAAGGGGCGACCTTTCCTACCCGGATCGAGCAGCAGGGGCAGTCCTACCGGCTGATCGGCAGCGGCATGTTTCGCTACCTGATGTGGGATGCCTACGCTGGCGCCTACTACCAGGCCAGCGACGTGCCTGAGCCTGCGCCCCAATCGGACGTACCGAGGCGCCTGGAGCTCGAGTACTTCCACGCCATCGACGCAGAGGACTTCGCCAAGGCCACCGAGGACACGCTGCGCGACAACCTTAGCAACGACGCCTATCAAGAGATTCGCCAACGAGTCGAGGCCTTCAGTCGCCAGTATCGCGACGTCGTTCCGGGCGATCGCTACACCCTGAGCTGGGACGGCACGACCCTGAGCCTGGCGCTCAATGGCGAGAGAATCTTCGAGGATAACGACCTGCCCCTGGCCAAGGCCCTGTTCGGCATCTGGCTCGGCGATGCACCGCTGGGGGATGACTTCCGCGACGCCCTGCTGGGGCGCTGAGCCGACGCCATGCTAGGCTTCACCCTTTCATTCAGCCAGGGGAAGCCGCCATGAGAGCCTTGATTCAGCGCGTCAGCCACGCCCGCGTCAGCGTGGCGGGACGCGAGACCGGGAGCATCAATCAGGGCCTTGCGGTGCTGGTCGGCGTCGAGCGCGACGATGACGAGGCGCGGGCCGACAAGCTTCTACACAAGCTGCTGCACTACCGGGTCTTCAGCGATGCCGATGACAAGATGAACCTCGACCTGCAGCAGGTCGAGGGCGGCTTGCTGCTGGTGTCCCAGTTCACCCTGGCCGCCGACACCCGCAAGGGGCTGCGACCCAGCTTCTCCCGAGCCGCGCCCCCCGCCGAGGGTGAGCGCCTTTATCAGTACCTGGTCGATGCGGCCCGTGCGCGCTGGTCAAACGTCGCCTGCGGAGAGTTCGGCGCCGATATGCAGGTAGAGCTCACCAACGACGGCCCGGTAACCTTCCTGCTGGAAAGCTGAGGCCGACGATGGCAGACGGCCCCTCGACCTCTCAGTCCTCGGCCAGCAGCGCCTGCTCTTCGGCTTCCATGATCTCTGCGGCCTCCATCCAGCGCTCTTCCAGGCGCGCCTGACGGCTGGTCAGCTCGGCCTGGCGAGATAGCTTTTTGGCCAGCTCATCCTTGCGCGCCGGGTCAGTATAGAGCTCGGCATCGGCAAGCTCCGCCTCCAGTGCGGTGAGCGCTTCGACGACCTGATTGAGCTCCTTTTCGGCCTTGTCGCACTCGCGTTTGAGCGGACGCAGCTTCTCGCGAAGCTCCGCCGCGGCGCGACGCTGTGCCTTGCGGTCATCCTTCTGCACGCCGCTTGAGGCGGCTTTGGCCGCGCTGTCCTCGGCCTTGTCGGCCCGGGCCTCGCGGCGCGACTCTTCGAGGCGCTGCTTGAGCCAGACGCGATAGTCATCGAGATCGCCATCGAAGGGCGTCACGCGATGATCGGCGACTCGCCAGAACTCATCGACGGTGGCCCGCAGCAGGTGACGATCGTGAGACACGATGATCACCGTGCCCTCGAAGCCCGCCAAGGCCTCGGTCAGCGCTTCGCGCATCTCGAGGTCCAGGTGGTTGGTGGGCTCATCGAGCAGCAAAAGGTTGGGCTTCTGCCAGGCCACCAGCGACAGCGCCAAGCGGGCCTTCTCGCCCCCGGAGAAGCTGCCGACCTGGGCGAAGATATCATCGCCGCGAAAACCGAAGCCGCCGAGGAAGTTGCGAATATCCTGGTCGCTGGCGGTAGGCGACAACCGCTGCACGTGCAGGAAGGGCGTGGCGCCCAGATCCAGCCCCTCGAGCTGGTGCTGGGCGAAGTAGCCAATGGCCAGGTGCTCCCCGGCGACCCGCTTGCCGGCCAGTGGCGCGAGCTCGCCGGTCAGCGACTTGATCAGGGTCGACTTGCCGGCACCGTTAGGGCCCAGTAGTCCAATGCGCTGCCCGGGCAGCAGGGTCAGCTTGACGTCGTCGAGCTGAACCCGCTCGCCGTCCTCGCTGGAATAACCCAGCCGCGCCTCATCGAGCACCAGCAGCGGGTGCGAGGTCTTGTCGGCGGAGGGCAGGGTGAAGTGAAAGGGCGAATCCACATGCGCCTGGGCAACGGTGCCCATGCGCTCGAGCATCTTCAGCCGGCTCTGGGCCTGGCGGGCCTTGGTGGCCTGGGCACGAAAGCGCGCCACGAAGCGCTCGATTTCCGCGCGACGGGCCTGCAGCTTGGCGGCCTCGGCTTGCTGTTGTGCGAGCTTTTCGGCACGAGTGCGCTCGAAGGTCGAGTAATTGCCGCGATACAGGGTCAGTCGCTGCTGGTAGAAGTGCACGATGTGATCGCAGACCGCATCCAGAAAATCCCGGTCGTGGGAAATCAGCAACAGCGTGCCGGGGTAGCGGCTGAGCCACTGTTCGAGCCACAGGAGGGCGTCGAGATCCAGGTGGTTGGTCGGCTCATCGAGCAGCAGCAGGTCGGAGGGCATGAACAGGGTACGCGCCAGGTTGACGCGCATCCGCCAGCCCCCTGAAAAGTCCGCCAGCGGCCGCTCGAGATCGTCCTGGTCGAACCCCAGTCCGACCAGCAGCTGCGAAGCCCGCGCCCGGGCGCTGTAGCCATCCAGCGCTTCGATGGCACCGTGCAGCTCGGCCTCGCGATGGTTATCACCGCTTGCCTGAGCCGCGTCCAGGGCTCGCTCGGTGGCGCGCAGTTCATGGTCGCCATCCAGTACGTAATCGACGATGGCCCCGTCCAGTGCCTCGATTTCCTGATCCATGTGGGCGATGCGCTGGCCGCCGGACATCTCGAGCTGGCCCTTGTCGGGGGCCAGCTCGCCGAGCAGCAGCTTGAACAGGCTCGACTTGCCGGCACCGTTGGCGCCCACGATGCCTGCCTTGTGGCCGTCGTGCAGGGTCAGGTCGGCATCCTCGACCAGCGTCTGGGTCCCGCGTTGCAGACTGAGTTGACGCAGTGCAATCATGCCTGACTCCGGAGTTCAAAAAGTTCGCGCCCCACCCTCCGGTCAACCCCCTCAGGCGGCGACGACACGATGAGCATGGATTCTACCGAATTGCGCCAACACTTGCGGGCCCCAATTGGCGATGACAATACATCGCCAGCCTGGCGGCGCTCGCTATGGGACTTCGCGCTGGCCTTCTATGCCCGTCCAGGCATCGAGGCCGCCTGCCTGCACCTGCAGGACAGCGCGGATCTGGACGTCAATGCACTGCTCTGGGCCTGCTGGCTCGATACCCATAGCCTGACCCCAGAGGCGGAACTCGCCGCTGGCGATCACCCGCTATGGGCCGACATCTGGGCCTGGCAAGATCAGATCACTTCTCCCTTGAGGCGTCAGCGCCGGGCGCTCAAGGAGCAAGCACTCGCCAACCCGGCCATCGCCGAACTGCGAGAGACAATCAAGCATGCCGAGCTACTTGCCGAGCGTGAGACACTGACGCGACTGCAAGCACTGGCCAGCACAGGACAGGGCATTCGTCCTCTGAGCGATGAGGACCCTCACCTGGCCAGACGCCTGAGTATTTGGCTCTCAGCACCGACATTTTCTGACCTCCGAGCCCTGCATACCCTGCAGGCGCGTCTTGACCCCCCAAGTCCGTCGGACTAGTGTTTGAGTAGGAAGACCTTATTAAATTCGCCGCTTTGCGGGTGAAAGTTTGCGGCCGAGTCATGCGGCCAATCCAATGCCAAATGTGGCTAAGGGGATGACAATAATGAAGGTGCAAAAACTGCTGACTACTGCCAGTGTGGGTGCTCTGATGATGGGGCTATCCACGGCGTCCTTCGCCGACAACTGGCGTTATGCGCACGAGGAATATAAAGGCGACGTTCAGGATGTCTTCGCCGTGGCCTTCAAGGATTACATCGAGGCCAACTCCGACAACACCCTGCAGATCTATCGCTTCGGTGAGCTCGGCGAGTCCGACGACATCATGGAGCAGACCCAAAACGGCATCCTGCAATTCGTCAACCAGTCACCCGGCTTCACCGGTTCACTGATTCCCGAAGCGCAGATCTTCTTCATCCCGTACCTGATGCCGACCGGCATGGAGGACGTGCTTAAGTTCTTCGACGAGAGCAAGGCCATCAACGAGATGTTCCCCGAGCTCTATGCCGAGCAGGGTCTCGAGCTTCTGCAGATGTATCCGGAAGGCGAGATGGTGGTCACCGCCGACGAGCCGATTCACACGCCTGCGGACTTCGACAACAAGAAGATCCGCGTGATGACCAATCCGCTGCTGTCGGAAACCTACAGCGCCTTCGGCGCCACGCCGACGCCGCTGCCCTGGGGCGAGGTCTATGGCGCGCTGCAGACCGGCATCATCGACGGCCAGGAAAACCCGATCTTCTGGATCGAGTCCGGCGGCCTGTATGAGGTCTCTCCGAACCTGACCTTCACCCGCCACGGCTGGTTCACTACCGCCATGATGGCCAACCAGGACTTCTACGAGGGTCTCTCCGACGAAGACAAGGCGCTGGTCCAGGACGCCACCGATGCGGCATACGCCAAGACCATCGAGCACATCCAGGGCCTCGCCGAGGAATCGCTCGCGAAGATTCAGGCGGCCTCCGATGATGTGACCGTGACGCGCCTCACCGAGGAAGAAATGGACGCCTTCAAGGAGCGCGCTCCGCAGGTCGAGAAAGCCTTCATCGACATGACCGGTGACAGCGGCAAGAAACTGCTGGATCAGTTCAATGCCGATCTGAAGGCCGTGACCGGGGAGTAACGGCTCTTACTACCACGCCAAGGGGGCGGCCACGGCTGCCCCCTTTTTGTTTCCGATTCCCCAACGTACACCCAGCGTTGAGATCGGGCCGCTACCGGTTGTCGTGTTTCTTGTAGCCTGACAGCGAGGGGGCCTAGATTTGGGGAACCCGTTCGAGGGAGTGTGTGCATGTCCGACGAGGAAGAAAGAGCCTATACCTCCGGGCTTCCCGGGGTACTGGGGCTGATCGATACAGCCATCAGCCGCTTGGAGGCCGTGATTCTGGCCATCGGCGTGCTGTTGATGGCAATCAATACCGTGGCCAACGTAGTCGGCCGCTTCGTGTTCGGTGAGAGTATTTTCTTCTCCGGCGAGATCAATCGAATCCTGATCATCATGATCACCTTCGCCGGGATCGGCTATGCGGCGCGCCATGGCCGGCATATCCGCATGTCGGCGATCTATGACGCCCTGCCCGTAGGTGGCCGCAAGGCGCTGATGATCGGTATCTCGTTCTTCACCTCGCTGGTGATGTTTTTCCTGCTCTACTATTCGGTACTCTACATTGTCGATCTATACAGCAAGGGGCGCATCCTGCCCGCCCTTGGCTTTCCGATCTACATTATCTACATCTGGGTCCCGGTCGGCTTTCTGATCACCGGCATCCAGTACCTCCTGACTGGCATCAAGAACTTCCGCACGCGGGACGTCTACCTCTCGACCTCGGTAGTAGACGGTTATAAAGACACGGAAACGGAAGTCTGACACAGGGCTAACTCGCAGGAGCGCGCGATGACGACAATAATGGTATCGACCATGATAGCCCTGCTGTTGCTGGGCTTCCCGATGATGATTCCGCTGATTACTGCGGCCGTCATCGGTTTCTTCATGATGTTCAACGGCTTCGGGCAGATGGAGACCTTCATCCAGCAGATGCTGGCGGGGATCCGTCCGGCTTCGCTGATTGCCGTGCCGATGTTCATCCTGGCCGCCGACATCATGACCCGGGGGCAGTCGGCGAACCGACTGATCGCCATGGTCATGTCCTTCATCGGCCATATCAAAGGCGGGCTGGCGGTCAGCACTGCCGCCTCTTGTACCCTGTTCGGCGCCGTCTCGGGCTCGACCCAGGCCACGGTGGTCGCAGTCGGTTCGCCGCTGCGCCCCAAGATGCTCAAGGCCGGGTACTCGGACTCCTTCACCCTGGCACTGATCATCAACGCCAGTGACATTGCCTTCTTGATCCCGCCGAGCATCGGCATGATCATCTACGGCGTCATCTCGGGCACCTCTATCGGCGAGCTGTTCATCGCCGGTATCGGCCCAGGGCTCTTGATTCTGCTGATGTTCTCGATCTACTGCGTGCTCTACGCAGTCATCAAGGGCGTGCCCACCGAGCCACGCTCTACTTGGCGTGAACGCATGACGGCCGTTCAACAGGCGCTGTGGCCGCTTGGCTTCCCGGTGATCATCGTCGGCGGCATCTATGGCGGCATTTTCAGCCCCACAGAAGCGGCGGCGGCCTGCGTGCTCTACGCCATCCTGCTGGAGTTCGTGATCTTCCGTTCGTTGAAGATGTACGACATCTACACCATCGCCAAGTCCACCGGCCTGATCACCGCTGTGGTGTTCATTCTGGTCGGGGTCGGCAACGGTTTCTCCTGGATCATCTCTTTCGCGCAGATTCCGCAGGCGATCCTCGAGTCGGTCGGCATCAACGAGGCCGGTCCCACCGGGGTGCTGATCGCTATTTGTGTGGCCTTCTTCGTGGCCTGCATGTTCGTCGATCCCATCGTGGTGATTCTGGTGCTAACGCCGATCTTCGCCCCGGCGATCGAAAGCACAGGACTCGACCCGGTGCTGGTCGGCATCCTGATCACGCTGCAGGTCGCCATCGGCTCCGCGACGCCACCCTTCGGTTGCGACATCTTCACGGCCATCGCCATCTTCAAGCGGCCTTACCTGGATGTGATCAAGGGCACGCCCCCGTTCATCCTGATTCTGATCCTGGCGGCGGCTCTGCTGATCATGTTCCCGCAGATCGCCCTGTTCCTGCGCGATATTGCCTTCGCCGATTGACCCTGACGGAGGGAATGACGCCATGTTCAAGAAGATTCTAGTACCCGTAGACGGCTCGAGGGGCGCCCTCGAGGCGCTGTTCAGAGCGGTAGAGTTGGCCAAGCTCACCGGCGCCGAACTCTATGTGCTGAGCGTGTTCAAGCACCACAGCCTGATCGAGGCATCGCTGTCGATGGTACGCCCGGCCAAGCTGGACCTGCCTGACGATGCACTCAAGGAATATGCCTCCGAGATCGCAGTGGATGCCAAGAACCGGGCGCTCAAGATGGGGGCCACCGAAGTGCGCGCCTTCGTCAAGGGCGGCCGCCCGTCCAGCACCATCGTGCGCTTCGCCAAGAAGCGCCAGGTGGACCTGATCGTGATTGGCTCCCAGGGCGCCGGCGGCGAAAAGAGCGCCTCCTTCCTCGGTAGCGTTTCCCAACGGGTGGCCAGTCAGGCCCACTGCCCGACCCTGGTGGTTTAGAGGGTGATTTAGAGAGTGGTATAGCGGGTGGAAGAAGCGGGTGATCTGATCAGCTGATACGATCACCCTGCATGACAATTCGACCGGATGCGGAACCCGATCAGGCTTGGTAGAGTCCGAAGGGTTGCGTATCCATCCTCAAGACTGCAAGGACCCTTCATGAAGACATTGGTTAAAGCCGCCACGATTGGCGCCCTGCTGACCGCAGCAGCGCCCTATGCTCTGGCTGCCCCCGAGACCGACGAAGCCAAGCTCGGCTATAGCCTGGGTGTGACCCTGGGTCAGAGCCTGGTCCAAGACGTTGAGGATCTCGACCTCGAGTCCTTCACTCAGGCCCTCGAAGATGTCTATGCCGGCGACGACCTCGCCATGAGCGAAGAGGCAATGGCGAAGTCGCTGCAGCAGTTCCAGCAGCAGGCCATGGCCAAGCGTCAGGAAGCCGCCAAGGCCGAGGCCAACGCCAACCTCGAAACCGGCCAGGAATTCCTCGCCGAAAACGCCGATAAAGAAGGAGTAACCACTACCGACTCCGGCCTGCAGTACAAGGTGCTGGAAGCCGGTGATGGCGCTACCCCGAGTGCCGGTGACACCGTCAAGGTCCACTACGAAGGCAAGTTGCTCGACGGCACCGTCTTCGACAGCTCCTACGAGCGCGGTGAGCCGGTCAGCTTCCAGGTCGGCCAGGTCATCCCGGGCTGGCAGGAAGCCCTGAAGATGATGAGCGTCGGCGACACCTGGATGGTCTACATTCCCGCTGATCTCGCTTATGGCAGCAGCGGTCAGGGCCCCATCGGCCCCAACGAAACGTTAACCTTCAAGGTCGAGCTGCTCGACGTCAATCCGGATGCCGATCAAGCCGACGACTCTTGATCTCAGGATGAGAACGGCACGCTTCACTGCCGTTCTGGCGCTGGGCCTAGCGGGCCCAGCGCTGCCATCTGACGCCCCCCCGCCTCCGCTCCCTGATCTCACCCTCGACCCCAGCGCCACCATCGTGATGGGCGTCTCCTCCGGTGGCTACATGGCCACCCAGCTTGCCGTAGCCTACCCCGAGCTCTTCCAGGGCCTCGCCGTGTTCGCCGCTGGCCCATGGGGCTGTGCCCAGGGCGAGCTGAATCGTGCACTGGGCCAGTGCATGTCGACCCTCCGCGGCCTGCCGGAGCGCGATGCTCTGCAGGCGCGCCTTTCGGACTACCGCACTCAGGGGTTGGTCGGCCAGGCCAGGGCGCTTTCCGGCCAGCGGGTTTATCTCTGGCATGGCAGCGCCGATACCACCGTAGAGCCCGCTCTGGGCGAGATGCTCGCCGAGCAGTACCGCGACTGGCTAACCGCCCCCGAGTCGCAGCTCAAGGTCGTGCGCCAGGCCGACGCCGGGCACGGCTGGCCGGTGGACGCCAGCGTCCTGAGCGATTCGGCCGAGTTCGTCGACTGCCGGGAAGGTGGCACGCCCTACTTGCTGGACTGCGGCCTCGATGGGGCCGGAGAGGCGCTTGGCTGGCTGTATGCTGAAGATGGTGAGGAAAGTGTGAAAGGTGAGTCAGGTGAGGAAGAAACGCCCCTTACTACCCCGACAACGCCACCACCCGAGCGGTTGTTCACCTTCGACCAGTCAGCCTTCGACGACGATCTGGCCGAACAGGGCTATCTCTATGTGCCGCAAGCCTGCGAGTCCGGCAGGACCTGCAGTCTGGTCGTTGCCCTGCACGGCTGCAGCATGAACGCCGCCGCGATCGGCGAGGCCTTCATGCGCGACACGAGTCTCAATCAGTGGGCCGACACCCTTGGCCTGGTGGTGCTCTACCCTCAGGCCACCACCAGCCTCGCCAACCCACTGGGCTGCTGGGACTGGTGGGGCTATGAGGAAAGTCTCTGGCAGCCGCAACCTCAGCACGACAGCCGTGCCGGCAAGCAGTTGGCGGGATTGGTAAAGATGGTTCGACAACTGCTCGACCTGCCCGATGGCGCAGCATCTGACAGCTGAGCCTTCTCCTGCTCCTGCTAATCAGTCAGCGAAGCAAGAGCACACCACTCAAGCGCCCACGTCTTGCCCCGCCACGGCTTCAACGGCTTCTGACCACCTCGAAGTCGAACCAGCTGCCGCGACGCGCCTTATCGGTTTCGACCACCACCTGGGCACGCCAGGGCATTACCGCCTCGGTACACAAACCGATCTGTCCTTCTCCAACGAAGGTGCCCGGCCCGACTTTTTTCAGCGGGAAGCGATGCAGCCCCATGGGCATGTTGCGCCCCACGAACTCCACCGTGACCGCCTTGGCGTCGAGGCCTTCCAGGGCCACGGTGAGTGGCAGGGTCGTCATCGGGGCCAGGTCGTTGCCAACACCAAACACCAGTCGCCCACCAAACCCGAGATTGGCTTCGCAGGGCCCGTCGTGAAGGTCGCAAGCGCCAGACGGTGGATACCAGGTCACGTCGCTCTGGCTGTCTCGCAGGTAGTAGTCCAGCAAATACCAGCAGGCCACCACGACGGTGGCCAGAGTGACCATGATCAGCAGATTGAGCAGGGGTGAGCGCGGAGCATCATCGTCCTGAGCATGAGGGGAAGAGTTCATGGCGGCGAAAACAGCACTCCCAAGGCATGTCTAAAAGGTTAAGCTTATCAGCATTTGTCGTTGACGCCCTGGGCAGCAATGTCGCAGGGCGACCACAAGGATGAGGAGACGCCATGACCAGCGTCGAACAGGCTCTCGGACCGCTATTCCTGCTGATTCTGACGGGTGCGCTGCTGGGCGTTGCACGATGGCCCGGCGGCGACTTCTGGACGCGCCTCGAAGGGGTCATCTATCACCTGCTGTTCCCCGCCATGCTGGTGGCGACCCTGGCCACCGCTGAGGTCGGCTCGGTGCCAGTGGTGCGCCTGGCGCTTGTGCTACTGGGAGCGATGCTCGTCTTCGCGCTGCTGCTATGGCTTGGCCGAGGCTGGCTGTCGCTGAGCCAGCCGGCCTTTACCTCGGCTTTCCAGGGGGCGCTGCGCTTCAACACCTATGTCGGCGTGGCCGGGGCCGCCGCCCTGCATGGCAACGCCGGTGCCACAGTGGCCGCCGTGGCGGTGGCGCTGATGGTGCCGGTGGTCAACGTGCTGTGCGTTGCGGCCTTCGTTGCCGCCGGCACTCTGGGGCCCTCTAGCCTGGGCAAGAGCTTCGCCGCCCTGGCGCGAAATCCGCTGATCCTGGCCTGCCTGGCAGGCATCGCGCTCAACCTTACCGGCACCGGGCTGCCCGGCTGGAGCGAAGCGGCGGTCAGTCTGTTGGGCCGGGCCGCCCTGCCGCTGGGCCTGGTGGCGGTGGGGGTCGCCCTGCGTCCTCAGGTTCTGCTGCGGCTCTCGGCCGGCGTCTGGGCCGCCACGGCCATCAAGCTCGCGCTGATGCCGGCGCTGGTGCTGTGCCTCGCTCTGCTGCTGGGTCTGCCCCCCGTCAGCCGCGACGTGGCGCTGCTGTTCGCCGCCCTGCCCACCGCCACCTCGGCCTATATCCTCGCCCGCCAGCTGGGCGGCGATGCCGAACTGATGGCCGCTCTGATCACCGCCCAGACCCTGCTGGCCATGCTGACCCTGCCGCTGTGGCTTGGCCTGGTGATGGGCTAACCTCTTGCCTGACTGATCTTTTGGCGAGGCTATCACGCCATATTCTGCTCTCCGAGTCGCCGCTTTAGCCTTCCTGGGTGACCCGGTTGGCGCAAGGCATACCGCGACTCAGGGCATCGATGTTGGCAAGCGTCACCTCGGCGATCTCGGTGAGCGCTTCGGCGGTAAAGAAGCCCTGATGGCCGGTGATCAGCACGTTGGGGAAGGTGGTCAGGCGTTGGAAAACATCGTCATCGATGATGTCGCCCGAGTGGTCGCGGAAGAACAGCGACGTCTCCTGCTCGTAGACGTCGATGGCCAGGCCCCCTAGACGCCGCGTCTTGAGCGCCGCGATCGCGGCCCGGGTATCGATCAGCCCGCCCCGCGAGGTGTTGATCAAGATCGCCCCAGGCTTGAGCCGGCAAAGCGCCTGCTCATCGATCAGATAGCGGGTCTCATCGGTGAGCGGGCAGTGCAGGCTGATCACATCGCTTTCGGCCAACAGCCGTTCCCGGGACACATACTCCCCGTCCAGCGCCTGGAAGGCTTCGCTCGGGTAACGGTCCTCGCCGAGCAACCGGCACCCGAAGCCGCGGAAGATGCGCGCCGTGGCAAGGCCGATGCGGCCGGTACCAATCAGGCCCACCGTCTTGCCGGCAAGCGTCATGCCTAAAAGCCCCTCGAGCATGAAGTTGCCCTCGCGCACCCGGTTGAAGGCGCGGTGGGTGCGACGGTTGAGGGTCAGCAACAGCGCCAGAGCATGCTCAGCCACCGCTTCCGGTGAATAGGCCGGCACCCGCGCCACCGCGAGGCCCAAGCGCTCGGCGGCGGCCAGATCCACGTTGTTGAAACCGGCGCAGCGCATGGCAACGAAACGCACGCCGAAGGCCGCCAGCGCTTCCAGCACCTCGGCATCCAGCCGATCGTTGACGAAGGCGCAGACCCCGTCGACACCCTGGGCCAGCACCGCACTGTCCGGCGTCAGGGTCACCTCGTGAAACTGAAGGTCGATATCGCGACCTGCACACGCCTCGGTGAAGAAACGACGGTCGTAGGGCTGAGCACTGAACACGGCAACGCGGGACACGGACACCTCCTTGTGAAGACTCTGGTGAAGACTCTGGTAAAAACCCGTATGAAGACTCTATGTGCAAAAACTTCTGAAAACTCTTGTGGAAACACGGGTCGAGACCTAGAGCCAGATCTTTTGTTGAAAAACATTCTCGTTACGCTTGACCGATCAAATGAGAATGCTTATCTTTGGTGTGTGGCGCTCGCCAAGCGCCACTTACCATGCAGAGAATGTCAGGTTCCCTGTCATGGTTTCTCCTCATCAAGCTAGTCACGGTCTTAATGCCGCCCTCCCGGGCGGCGTTTTTTTGTCTGGCTTTCAAGACGGTAAGGCCATTGTGCCGGGCATCGGTCGGGCTCGCCTTGTCCTCCGTCAAGCTCGACCGTGTCATCACGTTCCTCAGCGCCAGCATGCTCTGCAC
>Ga0209300_1000382_pt1 | contig 24307 bp, 19 predicted proteins | sample Shrwel_input2_RT_FD_187535 | JGI IMG/M metagenome (GOLD analysis project Ga0209300, IMG submission 187535) | Subsurface microbial communities from deep shales in Ohio, USA - Utica-3 well 1 S input2 RT (SPAdes) (version 2) ... | reverse complement strand
GCTGCTGGCCAGCAGCTTCCGCAATCAGCAGACGCTCGATGACTACCTGCGTTCCCAGAACATTCTCGGCATCGCCGATATCGACACGCGTCGCCTGACCCGCATCCTGCGCGACAAGGGGTCGCTGAACGGGGCGATTCTCGCCGGCGCCGAGGCCGAGGGTGACGACGCCGCCGAGCGAGCCCTGGCCGTGGCACGCGACTTTCCGGGCCTGAAGGGCATGGACCTGGCCAGGGTGGTGTCCTGCCAGTCGCCCTACGAATGGAGCGAGGGCGAGTGGGCGCTGGGTGCCGGCTATGCCGACGCCGCGGCGGGCGAGCGCCCCTTCCACGTGGTCGCCTACGATTACGGCGTGAAGCGCAATATCCTGCGCATGCTGGCCTCCCGCGGCTGCCGCCTGACGGTGGTGCCCGCCCAGACGCCGGCCAGCGAGGTGATGGCGCTCAACCCGGACGGCATCTTCCTGTCCAACGGCCCCGGCGACCCGGAGCCCTGCGACTACGCGATCACGGCGATCCGTGAGCTGCTGGAAAGCGGCGTGCCGCTGTTCGGCATCTGCCTGGGCCACCAGCTGCTGGCGCTGGCTTCCGGAGCTACGACCGTGAAGATGAATCACGGCCACCATGGTGCCAACCACCCGGTGCAGGATCTCGACACCAGCCACGTGATGATCACCAGCCAGAACCACGGCTTCGCGGTCGACGAGACCAGCCTGCCGGCGACGCTGCGTGCCACGCACCGTTCGCTGTTCGACGGCACCCTGCAGGGCATCGAACGCACCGACCGTCCGGCCTTCAGCTTCCAGGGCCACCCCGAGGCGAGCCCGGGGCCGCGTGACGTCGCGCCGCTGTTCGACCGCTTTATCGAGATGATGAAGGCCCAGCGCTAACCGTCCGATCGTCGCCCCTCGTCCGTCACCTTATTTGCGGGAAGCACCATGCCAAAACGTACCGACATCCAGAGCATCCTGATCATCGGCGCCGGCCCCATCGTCATCGGCCAGGCGTGTGAATTCGACTACTCCGGCGCCCAGGCCTGCAAGGCGCTGCGCGAGGAGGGCTACCGGGTCATCCTGGTCAACTCCAACCCGGCCACCATCATGACCGACCCGGTGATGGCCGATGCCACCTATATCGAGCCGATCACCTGGCAGGCCGTCGAGAAGATCATCGAGAAGGAGCGCCCCGACGCGCTGCTGCCCACCATGGGCGGCCAGACCGCACTCAACTGCGCGCTGGACCTCGACAAGCACGGCGTGCTGGCGAAACACGGCGTGGAGATGATCGGCGCCAATGCCGACGCCATCAACAAGGCCGAGGATCGCGACCTGTTCGACAAGGCGATGCGCAACATCGGCCTCGAATGCCCGAAGGCCAAGGTCGCCCACCGCATGGACGAGGCCTGGGAGATCCAGTCCGAGCTGGGCTTCCCGGTGATCATCCGGCCCTCCTACACCATGGGCGGCTCCGGCGGCGGCGTGGCCTACAACAAGGAGGAGTTCGAGGAGATCTGCCATCGCGGCTTCGAGCTCTCCAACAACCATGAGCTGCTGATCGACGAGTCGCTGCTGGGCTGGAAGGAATACGAGATGGAGGTCGTTCGCGACAGGAACGACAACTGCATCATCGTGTGTGCCATCGAGAACTTCGACCCGATGGGCATCCATACCGGCGACTCGATCACCGTGGCCCCGGCGCAGACGCTGACCGACAAGGAATACCAGATCATGCGCGACGCCTCGCTGGCGGTGCTGCGCGAGATCGGCGTCGAGACCGGCGGTTCCAACGTGCAGTTCGGGGTCGACCCGCAGACCGGGCGCATGGTGGTCATCGAGATGAACCCGCGGGTGTCGCGCTCCTCGGCGCTGGCCTCCAAGGCCACCGGCTTCCCGATCGCCAAGATCGCCGCCAAGCTGGCCGTGGGCTATACCCTGGACGAGCTGCAGAACGACATCACCGGCGGCAAGACCCCGGCGTCCTTCGAGCCGGCCATCGATTACGTGGTCACCAAGATCCCGCGCTTCACCTTCGAGAAGTTCCCGCAGGCCAACGATCGGCTGACCACGCAGATGAAGTCGGTGGGCGAGGTGATGGCGATCGGCCGGACCTTCCAGGAATCGCTGCAGAAGGCGCTGCGCGGCATGGAGACCGGCAACGACGGCCTCGATCCCAAGGTCACCGAGTTCAGCGACGAGAACCTGGCGCTGATCAAGGGCGAGCTGCAGGCCGCCGGCGCCGACCGCATCTTCTTCATCGCCGATGCCATGCGCGCCGGCATGGGCGTCGACGAGGTCTTCGCGCTGACCAACATCGACCGCTGGTTCCTGGTCCAGCTCGAGGATCTGATCCGCACCGAGCAGGACCTGACCCGGCGCTCGCTGGCCGAGCTCGACAGCCGCGACCTGTTCCGCCTCAAGCGCAAGGGCTTCTCCGATGCGCGCCTGTCGCGGCTGCTCGGCGTCTCCGAGAAGGAGTTCCGCAAGGCGCGCCAGAAGGCCGGCATCCGCCCGGTCTACAAGCGCGTGGATACCTGTGCCGCGGAGTTCGCCTCGCACACCGCCTACATGTACTCCACCTACGAGGAGGAGTGCGAGGCCGCGCCCAGCGATCGCCAGAAGATCATGGTGCTCGGCGGCGGGCCCAACCGCATCGGCCAGGGTATCGAGTTCGACTACTGCTGCGTGCACGCCGCGCTCGCCATGCGCGAGGACGGCTACGAGACCATCATGGTCAACTGCAACCCGGAGACCGTCTCCACCGACTACGACACCTCGGATCGGCTCTACTTCGAGCCGGTGACCCTCGAGGACGTGCTGGAGATCGCCGACAAGGAGCAGCCGGTCGGGGTGATCGTGCAGTTCGGCGGTCAGACGCCGCTCAAGCTGGCCCGCGAGCTCGAGGCCGCCGGCGTGCCGATCATCGGCACCACGCCGGATGCCATCGACCGCGCCGAGGACCGCGAGCGCTTCCAGCAGATGATCGACAAGCTGGGCCTGAAGCAGCCGCCCAACGCCACCGCGCGCAGCTTCGAGGACGCCTTCGCCAAGGCCGAGAAGATCGGCTATCCGCTGGTGGTGCGGCCGAGCTACGTGCTCGGCGGCCGGGCCATGGAGATCGTCTACTCGGCCGACGAACTGGAGAACTACATGACCCACGCGGTCAAGGTCTCCAACGACTCGCCGGTGCTGCTCGACCACTTCCTCAACGCCGCCATCGAGATCGACATCGACGCGGTGTCCGACGGCCAGCAGGTGGTGATCGGCGGGATCATGCAGCACATCGAGCAGGCCGGGGTGCACTCCGGCGACTCGGCATGCTCGCTGCCGCCCTATTCGCTGCCCGCCGACGTGCAGGACACCATGCGCGAGCAGGTCAAGAAGATGGCCGTCGAGCTCAACGTGGTGGGCCTGATGAACGTCCAGCTGGCCTGGCAGGACGGCGAGATCTACGTCATCGAGGTCAACCCGCGCGCCTCGCGCACCGTGCCGTTCGTCTCCAAGTGCATCGGCACCTCGCTGGCACAGATCGCCGCCCGCTGCATGGCCGGTCAGACGCTCGAGGCGCAGGGCTTCACCGCCGAGGTGATTCCCGGCTACTACAGCGTCAAGGAAGCGGTCTTCCCGTTCAACAAGTTCCCCAGTGTCGACCCGATCCTGTCGCCGGAGATGAAGTCCACCGGCGAGGTGATGGGCAGTGGCGCGACCTTCGCCGAGGCCTTCTACAAGGCGCAGCTGGGTGCCGGCGAGGCGATTCCGCCGCTCACCGGCGAGCGCAAGGCCTTCCTGTCGGTCCGCGACCCGGACAAGGCCGGCGTTATCGAGGTTGCGCAATCTCTGCTAGCATTGGGCTTTGATCTGATCGCCACCCGCGGTACCGCCCAGGCGCTCGAGGCCGCCAATCTGCCGGTGAAGGCCGTCAACAAGGTCTTCGAGGGGCGCCCGCACATCGTCGACCTGATCAAGAACGATGACGTGGCCTATATCGTCAACACGACCGAAGGCCGTCAGGCGATCAACGATTCTTCCGTAATCCGCCGCACCGCACTCGCCCACAAGGTCCCCTACGCCACGACGCTGGCGGGGGCGCGGGCCGTTTGCATGGCACTCGAGTACGGTAATCAGATTACCGTGCGGCGGCTTCAGGAACTGCACGCAGGAGCAAGCACATGAACAAGGTCCCGATGACCGTCGCCGGAGAGGCGCGCCTGCGGGAAGAACTCAATCAGCTCAAGAGCGTGGAGCGGCCGAAGGTGATCAATGCCATCGCCGAGGCGCGCGAGCACGGCGATCTCAAGGAGAACGCCGAATATCACGCCGCCCGCGAGCAGCAGGGTTTCATCGAGGGGCGCATCCAGGAGATCGAGGCCAAGCTGTCCACGGCACAGGTGATCGACGTCACCAAGATGCCCCGGACCGGCAAGGTGATCTTCGGCGTGACCGTCGAGCTGCTCAACCTGGAGACCGATGACGAGGTGCGCTACCGGATCGTCGGCGAGGACGAGGCCGACATCAAGGCCGGCAAGATCTCGGTGACCTCGCCGATCGCCCGGGCGCTGATCGGCAAGGAAGAGGGCGACGTGGTGGCAGTGCGTACCCCGGGTGGCGACGTCGAGTACGAGATCTCGAGCGTCGAGCATATCTAGCCCTTCGGGCAGCTGTAAGCCATAAGCTTTGAGCTGTAAGAAAAACACCCCCGAGGTCCTGCCTCGGGGGTGTTTCGGTTTGACTGGCTGCTTGCGGCTCGCGCGAAGCGCGTCAGTGCCGGCCGTGATGATTCTCGAAGCGGGCGATGTTGGACAATTTGGGGTTGGCTCTGGGGTTCTTGCGGTAGAGCAGGGCGACCTTGCCGATGGTCTGGACCAGCTCGGCGCGGCTGTCGGCGCAGAGCTGTTCGGCGACGGCCCGGCGGGTGTCGCGCTCGCCGACGGCGATCTTGATCTTGACCAGTTCGTGGTCGCTGAGCGCGCGCTCGAGTTCGGCCAGCACTCCATCGGTGAGACCGTTGTCGGAAACCGTCACGATGGGCGACAGATGATGGCCAATGCTGCGCAATGCTTTCTTTTGTGCCTGTGACAAGCTCATGGTATGGTGATCGTTCCGGTTGGCGTGCGTGGGGAGCGGCAAGTTCGGTCGACGACGGTCGTGAGGGACTCCGATCCGGGTCGCGACCACTGAGCGCGCCATGGTACGGCGAAAGCCGAGCGTTGCAAAGCGCTCGGGCCGGATTGCCTCCCGCCAGATTCCCGCACGACACCCGTCAGATTTCCGTTTTCTGTGACCCCCATGGCTTTGCCCGTCGGGCGAACCCCCGTTAGGTGATCGCGTGGCTCGAAACGCTTCCAGCAAGTCCGCCGCCGGCAGCAAGAGCAGTGCCGGCTGGCTCAAAGAACATTTCGACGATCCATACGTCAAACGCTCGTGGCAGGACGGCTATCGCTCGCGGGCCAGCTACAAGCTGCTCGAGCTCGACGAGAAGGACCAGCTTTTCAAGCCCGGCATGACGGTGATCGACCTGGGTGCGGCCCCGGGCGGCTGGAGCCAGGTGGCGGCCGAGCGGGTCGAACCGAACGGCCTGGTGATCGCCTCCGACATCCTCGAGATGGATGCCCTGGCCGGCGTCGAGTTCATCCAGGGCGACTTCACCGAGGAGGCCGTGCTCGAGGCGATCCTGGCGCAGCTCGGCGAGCGCCCGGTGGATTTGATCATTTCCGACATGGCGCCCAACATGAGTGGCATGGCCGCCATCGATCAACCCAAGGCGATGTACCTGGTGGAGCTGGCGCTCGACCTGGCCCGGCAGACCCTGAAGCCCGGCGGGCGCCTGTTGACCAAGGTGTTTCAGGGCGAAGGGTTCGACGACTATCTGAAGGCGCTGCGCGACAGCTTCACGCGGGTGATGACCCGCAAGCCGGGCGCCTCGCGAAACCGCTCGCGGGAAGTGTACCTGCTGGCGGACGGATTCAAGGGCTGAGCTTGCAACCGTGGTTGACCACCCCCATCTGTGGTGTAGTGTCAACGGCATGGGCGCGCTTGGCAGACAGATTGATGCAATGAGGGTATTCCCTTGAACGACATGGCGAAGAACCTGATCCTGTGGTTGATCATCGCGGCGGTGCTGCTGACGGTGTTCAACAATTTCAGTGTCGATACGTCACCGCAGACGATGAACTACTCGCAGTTCGTCCAGCAGGTGCAGAACGGCCAGGTCCGTTCGGTGACCATCGACGGCTATACCATCACCGGCGAGCGCGAGGACGGCTCGAACTTCCAGACGGTTCGCCCGGCGGCCCAGGACCCCAAGCTGATGGACGACCTGCTGGCGCATGACGTCAGCGTCACCGGCAAGAAGCCGGAGGAGCAGAGCCTGTGGACCCGGCTGCTGATCGCCAGCTTCCCGATCCTGATCATCCTCGCCATCTTCCTGTTCTTCATGCGCCAGATGCAGGGCGGCGGCGCCGGCAAGGGCGGGCCGATGAGCTTCGGCAAGTCCAAGGCCAAGCTGCTGACCCAGGATCAGGTCAAGACCACCTTCGCCGACGTCGCCGGCTGCGACGAGGCCAAGGAGGAGGTCGAGGAGCTGGTCGACTTCCTCAAGGATCCCTCGAAGTTCCAGCGCCTGGGCGGCCAGATCCCCCGCGGGGTGCTGATGGTCGGCCCGCCGGGGACCGGCAAGACGCTGCTCGCCAAGGCGATCGCCGGCGAGGCCAAGGTGCCGTTCTTCACCATCTCCGGTTCCGACTTCGTCGAGATGTTCGTCGGCGTGGGCGCCTCGCGCGTGCGTGACATGTTCGAGCAGGCCAAGAAGCAGGCGCCGTGCATCATCTTCATCGACGAGATCGACGCTGTCGGCCGCCATCGTGGCTCCGGCATGGGCGGCGGTCACGACGAGCGCGAACAGACCCTGAACCAGCTGCTGGTCGAGATGGACGGCTTCGAGGCCAACGACGGCATCATCGTCATCGCCGCCACCAACCGGCCGGACGTGCTCGACCCGGCGCTGCTGCGCCCGGGCCGCTTCGACCGCCAGGTGACGGTGCCGCTGCCTGACATCCGCGGCCGCGAGCACATCCTCGGCGTGCACCTGCGCAAGGTGCCGCTGGGCGAGGACGTCAAGGCCAGCCTGATCGCCCGCGGCACGCCCGGCTTCTCCGGTGCCGACCTGGCCAACCTGGTCAACGAGGCGGCGCTGTTCGCCGCGCGGCGCAACCGCCGCCTGGTGGGCATGGAAGAGCTGGAGATGGCCAAGGACAAGATCATGATGGGCGCCGAGCGCCGCTCGATGGTGATGACCGAGAAGGAGAAGCTCAACACCGCCTATCACGAGTCCGGTCACGCGATCATCGGGCTGCTGATGCCCGAGCACGACCCGGTCTACAAGGTCACGATCATCCCGCGCGGACGGGCCCTGGGCGTGACCATGTTCCTGCCCGAGGAGGATCGCTACAGCTTCTCGCGCCAGCAGATCATCAGCCAGATCTGCTCGCTGTTCGGCGGGCGCCTCGCCGAGGAGATGACGCTGGGCCCCAATGGCGTGACCACCGGGGCCTCCAACGACATCAAGCGCGCCACCGAACTGGCCCACAACATGGTCGCCAAGTGGGGGCTGTCCGAGGAGATGGGGCCGATCATGTACGACGAGGACGAGTCGCACCAGTTCCTCGGCGGCCCCGGCCAGGGCAGCGGCAAGCTCAAGTCCGGCGAGACCTCCTCGCGCCTCGACAAGGAGGTGCGGCGCATCATCGACGAGTGCTACGCCCACGCCAAGCAGCTGCTCGAGGACAACCGCGACAAGCTCGACATGATGGCCGAGGCGCTGGTCCAGTACGAGACCATCGACGCGAACCAGCTCAAGGACATCATGGCCGGCCGCAAGCCGCGTCCGCCGAAGGACTGGGGCGACGACAGCGGCGCCGGCGGCGGTTCCGCGGTGGCCGAGCCCCGGCCCGATGCCGACGAGGGCGAGGACGGCGAGGAGGATCAGCCGAATCGTCGCCCCTCCGACCCGCTGGGTGGCCCCGCCGGCCACTGACCCTGACCTGTGGTAGTACAGCAAGGCGCCCCGCGGGGCGCCTTGCGCCGTTCTGGACGGCTCATTAGAGTGACCGCTTTTGCCAAGGACCTTGCCATGAAAGACGCTGCTTCCGCGGCCATGCTGTCGTGCGGCCGGCACCGGCTCGATATCAGTTATCCCCGGGTCATGGGGATCCTCAACGTGACGCCGGATTCCTTTTCCGACGGCGGGCGCTTCTCGCGTCGCGACGATGCCCTGTTCCATGCCGAGGCGATGCTGGCCGATGGCGCGGCGATCATCGATGTCGGCGGCGAGTCGACCCGGCCGGGTGCCGCCGTGGTCTCCGAGCAGGAGGAACTGGAGCGCGTGGTGCCGATCGTCGAGGCGCTGGTCCGCGAGCTGGATGCGCTGGTCTCGGTGGACACCAGTTCGCCGGCGGTGATGCGCGCGGTCACCGATGCGGGGGCCGGGCTGATCAATGACGTGCGGTCTCTGCAGCGCCCCGGGGCGATGGAGGCGGCCGCCGCCAGCGGTCTGCCGGTCTGTCTGATGCACATGCTCGGCGAGCCGGGTGACATGCAGCAGCTGGCCGCCTACGATCAACCCATAGAGGTGGCGGTGGCGCGCTTCCTCGAGACGCGCATCGCCGACTGCGAGGCGGCGGGCATCCGGCGTGAGCGGCTGATCCTCGATCCCGGCTTCGGGTTCGCCAAGACGGTCGAGCACAACCTGCGGCTGCTCAACCGGATGGCCGAGCTCAATCGCTTCGGCCTGCCGATCCTGGCCGGCATGTCGCGCAAGAGCATGATCGGCAAGGTGCTTGACCGGCCGGTCGAGGAGCGCCTGCCCGGCGGGCTGGCGCTGTCGACGCTGGCCGTCGAGCGCGGCGCGCGAATCGTGCGTGTCCACGACGTGGGGCCCACCGTGGATGCGGTCAACATGGCCTGGGCCGTGCTACAGGAAGGTGCGGAATCATGACACGACGTTATTTCGGGACCGACGGGATTCGCGGCACCGTGGGGGAGTATCCCATCACGGCGGACTTCATGCTCAAGCTGGGCTGGGCGGTCGGGCAGGTGCTGGGTCGCAAGAACTCCCAGGCCAAGGTGCTGATCGGCAAGGACACGCGGATTTCCGGCTACATGTTCGAGTCGGCGCTGGAGGCCGGGCTGTCGGCCGCCGGCGTGGATGTCGCACTGCTCGGGCCGATGCCCACGCCGGCGATCGCCTACCTGACGCACACCTTCCGGGCCGACGCGGGGATCGTCATTTCCGCCTCCCACAACCCCTTCCAGGACAACGGCATCAAGTTCTTTTCCGCCGAGGGCGCCAAGCTGCCCGACGACGTGGAAACGGCGATCGAGGCGGAGCTCGACAGGCCGCTGGAGACCGTTTCCGCCGACCGGCTGGGCAAGGCGGTGCGGGTGCCCGATGCGCCGGGGCGCTACATCGAGTTCTGCAAGTCGACGGTGCCCAAGCGGTTGACGCTCACGGGCCTGTCCATCGTCCTCGACTGCGCCCATGGCGCCACCTATCACATCGCGCCCAGCGTGTTCCGCGAACTGGGTGCCGAGGTCAGCGTGCTGGGCGCGAGCCCCGACGGGCTCAACATCAACCAGAAGGTCGGCTCGACCCATCCGGCGTCGCTGCGGGCCGCGGTCATCGAGCGCGGCGCCGATCTCGGCATCGCCTTCGACGGCGACGGCGACCGGGTGATCCTGGTCGACGCCGACGGTCGCGAGGTCGACGGCGACGACATCCTCTACCTGATCGCCCGCGATCGCCACGAGCGTGGCGTACTGGGCGGCGGCGTGGTCGGCACGCTGATGAGCAACTTCGGCCTGGCCGCGGCGCTCGAGAGCCTGGGCATCCCCTTCGAGCGGGCGAAGGTGGGGGATCGCTACGTGATGGAGCGCTTGGTGGCCAATGGCTGGCAGCTGGGCGGCGAGTCGTCGGGGCACATCGTCTGCGGCCATGTGCAGACCACCGGCGACGGCATCGTCTCGGCCCTGCAGGTGCTGGCGATCATGGTCACCCGCAATGCCTCGCTGGCGAGCCTGCTGGACGGCTTCGAGAAGGCGCCCCAGTCGCTGGTCAATGTGCGCCTCGCGCCGGGGGCCGAGGCGCACGCGCTGCTCGACCATCCGCGGCTGGCCGACGCGGTGGCGGCCGTGGAGGCCGAGCTGGGCGGCGAGGGGCGCGTGCTGCTGCGACCCTCGGGCACCGAGCCGCTGATCCGGGTCATGGTGGAGGGGCGCCCGCGCTTCGATGTCGATGCCCTGGCGCGGCGCATCGCCGCCGATGTCGAGGCGTTGATCGCCTGAGACGCGGCGCCGGTTGTGTTGCCCGGGAGGCTCCTATACCATCTTGCACCACTTCGATAAAGGGGGTAGCTAGCCCATGCGCATGCCGCTGATCGCCGGCAACTGGAAGATGAATGGCTCCTTGGCGCTGGTCGAGCAGTTCGGGCAGGCATTTGCCGAAGCGGCCCTGTCGCCGTCCGTCGAGGTCTGCCTGATCCCGCCGTTTCCCTACCTGGCCGCGGTTCAGTCGGCACTCGGCGGGACGCCGGTGTCGCACGGCGCCCAGACGCTCAACCCCGAGCCTTCCGGTGCCCACACCGGCGAGGTCAGCGCCGCCATGCTGGCCGAGTTCGGCGTGCGCTACGTGCTGGTCGGCCACTCCGAGCGGCGCTCGCTCTATCATGAGGGCGATGCCGATGTGCTGGCGCGCACGCGCGCCGCGCTGGAGGGCGGGCTGACCCCCGTGCTGTGCGTCGGCGAGACCCTCGAGCAGCGCGAGGCGGGGCGCACCGAGGCGGTGGTCCTGGGGCAGGTCGAGGCCGTCCTCGATGCCCTGGCTCCCGAGTCGCGCCGTCGCGTGGTGATCGCCTACGAGCCGGTGTGGGCGATCGGTACCGGGCGTACCGCCACCCCCGAGCAGGCCCAGGCGGTGCATGCCGCCATCCGTCGCCGGCTGGCCGCCTATGCACCCGAGCTGGGCGATGCGGCGCGCCTGCTGTACGGCGGCAGCATGAAGGCCGACAATGCCGCCGAACTGCTCGCCCAGCCGGACATCGACGGCGGCCTGGTGGGCGGTGCCTCGCTCAAGGTCGACGATTTTCTAGCCATCTGTCAGTCAGCAGGTTAACCATGCAAGTTGCCATTCTCATGATTCACGTGGCGATCGCCATCGCGCTGGTCGCCCTCGTCCTGTTGCAGCAGGGCAAAGGTGCCGATGCCGGCGCCTCCTTCGGCGGCGGCGCGTCGCAGACCGTCTTCGGCTCCCGCGGCAGCGGCAGCTTCCTGGCCAAGCTGACCGGGGTGCTGGCCGGGGCGTTCTTCATCACCTCGCTGGCCCTGGCCTACCTGGCGTCCTCGCAGGCGGACAACGCCCCGGATGCCGGCATTCCGGACGCGACCGTCGTGGAGCAACAAAAGTCCTCGCCGGCCCTTGACGAAAGCAGCAAGAGTCAGGATAATACTGCGCCAACGCTAGAGGATTCCGGAGAGTGATCTCCACGCCTTAGACGTTGATAGCAGTGCTGTTTCGGGTGGTTCATCGTCAAGTCGACCGCCCGAGCAAGAACACAAGGTGGATTGCCCTGTTGGCTAAAAAGCCTGTGTTCGCCCCCTGTTGCCGAAGTGGTGGAATTGGTAGACACGCTATCTTGAGGGGGTAGTGACCTTATGGTCGTGGGGGTTCAAGTCCCCCCTTCGGCACCATCTGACAGGCCTGGTCAGGCCCATTCAGAAGCACGATTGGCAAGACGTGGCGATGCGCTCGAGTCCTTGACCGAAGGGTGAGCGAGTTCTTATAATCGCCAACCTATGATGCGGGGTGGAGCAGTCTGGTAGCTCGTCGGGCTCATAACCCGAAGGTCGTCGGTTCAAATCCGGCCCCCGCTACCAAGTTTCTTGTGAAAGGCCCCTTCCTATGAAGGGGCTTTTTGTTAGCAGCTCGCTCTGTTGACACTAACGCCAATCAGCCACCTAGCTTTCCTCTTAACTCCCGGTCAGGTGCCTGATGCAACTGCTGTAGGAGCCTTCATCTGTGGCAATCAAGGACGCTGCGCTGAACGCACTCATCGAACCGGTGGTGACGTCCATGGGCTTCGAGCTCTGGGGGATCGACTACCTGTCCCAGGGCAAGCATTCACGACTGGTCATCTACATCGACGGTCCCGACGGCATCACCGTCGATGACTGTGCCGACGTCAGCCGCCAGGTCAGCGGTGTGCTCGATGTCGAGGATCCGATCCCCGGCAAGTACCAGTTGGAGGTGTCCTCGCCCGGCATGGACCGTCCCCTTTTCACGCTGGACCAGTTCACGCGTTACCGGGGGCATGTCGTGGCCTTGCGCCTTCGCGCGCCCTACGAGGGGCGACGCAAGTTCAAGGGGCTGCTGGCGGGCGTCGAGAACGACGAGGTGTTGCTGCAGCTCGACGGTGAAGAGTACTGCTTTCCTATCGATGGCATCGAGCAGGCGCGGGTCGTTCCGCAGTTCGATGGATGAGGACTGGTTTTCTGGCGAGGCTTAAGGCATGAGCAAAGAGATTCTGCTGGTCGTTGACGCGATCTCGAACGAAAAGGGCGTGTCCCGCGACGTGATCTTCGGTGCGGTCGAGGCGGCGCTGGCCAGTGCTTCGCGCAAGCGTTTCGAGGGCCAGGAGGTCAACGTACGGGTGCAGATCGATCGTGCCACCGGTGACTACGAGACCTTCCGCCGCTGGGAGGTGGTCGAGGACGACGAGTTCGAGAACCCCGACGCCGAGATCAAGCTGTCCTACGCCGAGCGTCGCGATCCGCCGCTGGGTCTGGGCGACGTCGTCGAGGAGCGTATCGAGAACGCCGCCTTTGGCCGCATCGCGGCACAGACCGCCAAGCAGGTCATCGTGCAGAAGGTCCGCGAGGCGGAGCGGGCCGAGATCGTGCGTCATTATTCCGAGCGCGAGGGCGAACTGATCGCCGGCATCGTCAAGAAGACGACTCGCGATGGCCTGATCATCGACCTCGGCGACAACGCCGAGGGTTTCCTGCCGCGCAGCGAGATGATCCCGGGCGAGCGCTACCGCATGAACGAGCGGGTGCGCGCGCTGCTGTGGAAGGTCGACGCCGAGGCGCGCGGCTCGCAGCTGATCCTCTCGCGCACGCGTCCCGAGCTGATCATCGAGCTGTTCCAGATCGAGGTTCCCGAGATCGCCGAGCAGCTCATCGAGATCAAGGGCGCGGCCCGCGATCCGGGCTCGCGGGCCAAGATCGCGGTCAAGACCAACGACAAGCGCATCGATCCGGTCGGTGCCTGTGTCGGCATGCGCGGTTCGCGGGTCCAGGCGGTCTCCAACGAGCTGCGCAACGAGCGGGTGGACATCATCCTCTGGGATGACAACCCCGCCCAGCTGGTGATCAACGCCATGGCGCCGGCGGACGTGGCGTCGATCCTGGTCGACGAGGACGCCCATGCCATGGACGTCGCCGTGGCCGAGGACAATCTCGCCCAGGCCATCGGCCGCAGCGGGCAGAACGTGCGTCTGGCCAGCGAGCTGACCGGCTGGACGCTCAATGTAATGACGGAGGAAGAGGCCGAGGGCAAGCGAGAGCAGGAAGTCGATACCCTGGTCGAGTACTTCATCAATCACCTCGAGGTCGACGAAGAGCTGGCGAGAACCCTGGTCGAGGAAGGGTTCACGTCGCTGGAAGAGCTGGCCTATGTGCCGCTCGAGGAGATGCTCGAGATCGAGGACTTCGACGAAGACCTGGTGGAAGAGTTGCGCGCACGCGCCAAGGACGAGCTGTTGAACCTGGCAATCGCCTCCGAGGAGGAGCTGGACGGTGCTCAGCCCGCCGAGGACCTCCTTGAAATGGACGGCATGGACCGTCACCTGGCCTTCACGCTGGCCAGCCGGGGCATCGTCACCATGGAGGACCTTGCCGAACAGTCCATCGATGATCTCAAGGATATCGAGGACGTGGACGAAGAGCGCGCCGCGGCACTGATCATGACCGCCCGTGCGCCCTGGTTCGAGAGTGAAGAGTAACTAGGTCACGGGCTCAGGAGGGTCGTAATGGCAGAAATGACGGTTAAAGACTTTGCAGCCAAGGTGGGACGCGATACGTCCCGCCTGCTGGAGCAGATGAAGGAAGCGGGGCTTCCCCACAAGGCTGAAGGCGATGCGGTGTCCGAGGAGGACAAGCGGCGCCTTCTCGACCATCTCACCAAGAGTCATGGCGGTAGCGGCCAGGGGGCCAAGAATCGCATCACCCTGACGCGCAAGACCAAGAGCCGGATCCGTTCCGGAGACGGCCGCGGCAAGAGCATCGAGGTCTCGGTGCGCAAGAAGCGCACCTACGTCAAGCGCGACGAGACCCCGGAGCAGGCGCCGGAGCCGGCCGATCACGGGCCGCGTCAGCTGGTCGGGGACATGGCCGATGCCACCCAGGCCCGCGAGCAGGCCGAGCGCGAGGCGCAGGCCCGTGCCGAGGCAGAGGCTGCCAAGGCCGCCGAGGAAGCCGCCAAGCAGGAAGCGGCGAAGCCGGCCGAGGCGGTGGTTCCCACCGAGCTGGAGCTGCCGGCCGAAGAGCCGCCGGCGGTCGAGGCGCCGCCCAAGGAACCGCGCACCGAAAACCGTCGTGGCCAGAAGAAGAAGGCCAGCGGCAAGAAGGGGCGTGAGACCAGCCGTGACGAGGATCGCGAGGAGCGTGCCGAGCGCCGGCGTGGCGGCAAGAAGGTCAAGCGTGCCGAGCGTCGCGGCAGCCGTCGCGGTGGTCGCGACAGCGGCGGCGGCAAGCACGGCTTCCAGAAGCCGACGCAGCCGATCGTGCGCGAGGTGGCGATCCCCGAGTCGATCAGCGTCGCTGACCTGGCCGACAAGATGGCCATCAAGGCCAACGAGGTCATCAAGGCCATGTTCACCATGGGCGCGGCGGTGACCATCAACCAGACCATCGACCAGGACACTGCGGCGATCGTCGTCGAGGAGATGGGCCACAAGCCCAAGCTGGTCAAGGACGATGCGCTGGAGACCGAGGTCCTCGAGGGCATCTCCTACGAGGGCGAGGAGATCACCCGCGCGCCGGTGGTCACGGTGATGGGTCACGTCGACCACGGCAAGACCTCGCTGCTCGACTACATCCGCCGCACCAAGGTGGCGACCGGCGAGGCCGGCGGCATTACCCAGCACATCGGTGCCTATCACGTCGAGGACGACCACGGCGGCGTGACCTTCCTCGATACCCCGGGCCACGCGGCGTTCACCGCCATGCGCGCCCGTGGTGCCCAGGCCACCGACGTGGTCATCCTGGTGGTGGCCGCCGACGACGGCGTGATGCCCCAGACCATCGAGGCGGTCGAGCATGCCAAGGCGGCCGGCGTGCCGCTGGTGGTTGCGGTCAACAAGATCGACAAGGCGGGTGCCGACCCGGATCGCGTCAAGAACGAGCTGTCGCAGCACGGCGTGATCTCCGAGGAGTGGGGCGGCGACACCCAGTTCGTCCACGTCTCGGCGAAGACCGGCGAAGGCATCGATTCGCTGCTCGAGGCCGTGCTGCTGGTCTCCGAGGTGCTCGAGCTCAAGGCGGTTCCCGAAGCGCCGGCCAAGGGCGTGGTGGTCGAGTCGCGTCTCGACAAGGGACGCGGGCCGGTGGCCACCGTGCTGGTCCAGAACGGCACCCTGAAGAGGGGCGACATCGTCCTGGCCGGGCTGCACTACGGCCGTGTGCGGGCGCTGACCAACGAGCTCGGCAAGCAGGTCGAGCAGGTCGGCCCGGCCATGCCGGTCGAGATCCAGGGCCTGGACGGCACCCCGGAAGCCGGCGAGGACTTCATGGTCCTGGCCGACGAGAAGAAGGCCCGTGAGGTCGCCAACTTCCGTCAGGGCAAGTACCGCGAGGTGCGCCTGGCCCGCCAGCAGAAGGCCAAGCTGGAGAACATGTTCAGCCAGATGGGTCAGGACGAGGTGGCCAAGGTCAACATCGTCCTCAAGGCCGACGTCCAGGGCTCGCTGGAAGCGATCAAGGGCGCGCTGGAGGAACTCTCCACCGACGAGGTTCAGGTCGCCGTGGTGTCCTCCGGGGTCGGCGGCATCACCGGTACCGATGCCAACCTGGCGCTGGCCAGTGACGCCATCGTGGTCGGCTTCAACGTCCGTGCCGATGCCGCCGCGCGCGAGATCATCGAGCGCGAGGGTCTCGACCTGCGCTACTACAGCGTCATCTACCAGCTGATCGACGAGGTCAAGCAGGCGATGAGCGGCATGCTGGCGCCGGAGTGGAAGGAAGAGATCGTCGGTGTCGCCGAGGTGCGCGATGTCTTCAAGGCGCCCAAGATCGGCGCGGTGGCCGGCTGCATGGTTGTCGAGGGCACCGTGCACCGCAACAAGAAGATCCGTGTCCTGCGCGACAACGTGGTCATCTACGAAGGCGAGCTGGAATCCCTGCGTCGCTACAAGGATGACGTCAACGAGGTCCGCAACGGCATGGAGTGCGGTATCGGCGTCAAGAACTACAACGACGTCCAGGTCGGCGACAAGATCGAGGTCTTCGACCAGATCAAGGTCGAGCGTACCCTGTAAGGCGTCGAGGAGAAGTCACGGATGCGCGAGTTCCAGCGTACCGACCGGGTGGCCGATCAGCTCCAGCAGGAGCTGGCGGTCCTCATCCAGCGCGAGGTCAAGGACCCGCGCCTGGGCATGGTCACAGTCAGCGGCGTGACCGTCAGCCGCGATCTGGGCTACGCCGATGTCTACATCACCCTGCTGGGCGATGACGACCCGGCGCGGATCAAGGAAAACCTGGCGGTGCTCAAGCGCGCCGGCGGTTTCCTGCGCAGTCAGATCGCCCGTCGCGTGAAGCTGCGCCATGTGCCCGAGCTGCGCTTCCACTACGACGAGAGCGTGGCCCGGGGCCACAAGCTGTCGTCGCTGATCAACGAGGCCGTGGAATCCGATCGTGTCCGGCGCGACGACGAGGCGCCCGACGACGAGGAATCCCGCTGATGGCGCGTCGGCGTCGCGGCCTGCCGATCGACGGCGTGCTGCTGCTCGACAAGCCCGCCGGCGTGTCGAGCAATCATGCCCTGCAGCGGGCGCGGCGCCTGTTCCAGGCGCAGAAGGCGGGGCATACCGGCACCCTCGATCCGATGGCCACCGGGCTGCTGCCGGTGTGCTTCGGCGAGGCGACCAAGTTTTCCTCCTACCTGCTCGAGGCGGACAAGGCGTACCGCACTCGGGTGCAGCTGGGGGTGGTCACCGACACCGGGGATGCCGAGGGTGCCGTCGTCGAGCGTCGCCCTGTCGAGGGCGTCGACGAAGCGCGGGTACGGCGTGTGCTGGCCGACTTCAGCGGCGAGATCGATCAGATCCCGCCGATGCATTCGGCGCTCAAGCACGAGGGGCGCAAGCTCTACGAACTGGCCCGCGAGGGCAAGCAGGTCGAGCGTGCAGCACGCCGTGTGAGGGTGTATGATGCGCGCCTCCTTGCCTTCGAGGGCGATGCCTTCGAGCTGGACGTCGCCTGCAGCAAGGGCACCTATATCCGCACGCTGGCCGAGGACATCGGCCGGGCCCTGGGCTGTGGCGCGCATATCACCGCCCTGCGCCGGTTGCGGTCCGGGCCCTTCGCGGCCGACGACATGCTGGATTTCGCCGCGCTCGACGCGCTCGAGTCCCGCGACACGGCCCTGTTGCCGATGGACGTGCTGGTGCGGCATCTGCCGCGGCTGGACGTCGCGCAGGCCACGGCCGCGCGCCTGCTCCATGGGCAGCGCGCCGCCACGGACACCGCCGGTCTGGCCGGCGATGCCCTGGCCAGGCTGTATCGTGACGAGTCCTTCCTGGGGCTGGTCACGGTCACGGCGCCGGGCGAGATCGCCCCGCGCCGGCTGGTGGCCACCGGCTGAGTCCGGTGGCGCCCATCGTCGCCGCTCACGCGGCGTACGGGGAGACTGCAAATATGCGTGGTCTCCGACATTCATCCCCATCAGGCATATTGCTTACTGGAGACACAGATGGCATTGACCGCTGAAAAGAAGGCCGAGATCGTCAAGGAATACGGCCGTGGTGACAACGACACCGGTTCCCCCGAAGTTCAGGTGGCCCTGCTGACCGCCAACATCGACGGCCTTCAGTCCCACTTCAAGACCAACAAGCAGGATCACCACTCGCGTCGTGGCCTGATCCGCATGGTCAACCAGCGCCGCAAGCTGCTCGACTACCTCAAGCGCAAGGACTTCGAGCGCTATCAGTCGCTGATCCAGCGCCTGGGACTGCGCCGCTGAGTTCGGCCATCATCCCGCGGATGATTTCGGAACAAGCAACCCTACGGGGTTGCTTGTTCTTTTTTGGCCGGACGGCAACGGCCGCCGGCTTCGGGCGAGGCCGGGACCGGTAGCTCTCGCCGACGTGAACGCCTAAAATGGTCGCCGAGTCAAGAAACGCCCGAACATGAAACCGACAAGTTGAAGGAAGCCCCGTGAATCCGGTCAGAAAGACATTCCAGTACGGTAACAGTACCGTCACCCTGGAAACCGGGCGCATCGCCCGCCAGGCCTCCGGTGCCGTGATGGTCACCATGGACGACACCGTGGTGCTGTGCACCGTGGTGGCGAAGAAGGACGTCAACCCCGCCCAGCCGTTCTTCCCGCTGTCCGTCCACTACCAGGAGAAGACCTACTCGGTCGGCAAGATTCCCGGCGGCTTCTTCAAGCGTGAGGGACGTCCCACCGAGAAGGAGACCCTCACCTCGCGGCTGATCGATCGCCCGATCCGCCCGCTGTTCCCCAAGGGCTTCATGAACGAAGTCCAGGTCATCTGCACGGTGCTCTCCGCCGATCGTAACCAGGATCCGGACATCGCGGCGATGATCGGCACCTCGGCGGCCCTGGCCGTCTCCGGCGTGCCCTTCAACGGCCCGATCGGCGCCGCCCGCGTCGGCTTCACCGAGGAGCGCGGCTACTTCCTCAACCCGAGCGTCGAGGAGCTCGCCGCCTCCGAGCTGAACATGGTCGTCGCCGGCACCGAGAAGGCCGTGCTGATGGTCGAGTCCGAGGCCAGCGAGCTGCTCGAGGACGAGATGCTGGGCGCCGTGCTCTACGGCCACCAGGAAATGCAGGTCGCCGTCTCCGCCATCAACGAGCTGGCCGCCGAGGCCGGCAAGCCGCGCTGGGACTGGCAGCCGGCCGCCGAGAATACCGCTCTGAAGGACGCGCTCGCGAGTGCCTTCGAGAGCAAGGTCGGCGAGGCCTACCGCATCACCGACAAGATGGCCCGTCAGGATGCGCTGTCCGCGCTGAAGGATGAAGCCGTGGCGCAGCTGGCCGGTGAAGAAGACGGTCAGTTTGCCGCCGACGAGGTCAAGGGCGCCTTCGCCGCGCTCGAGAAACGTGTCGTGCGCCAGCGCGTAATCAACGGCGAGCCGCGCATCGACGGCCGCGATCACAAGACCGTGCGTTCGCTGAACATCGAGGTCGGCAGCCTGCCCAAGACCCACGGCTCGGCGATCTTCACTCGTGGCGAAACCCAGGCCGTGGTCGTGGCCACCCTCGGCACCCTGCGCGATGCCCAGCTGATCGAGTCGCTGGAAGGCGAGCGCAAGGACCGTTTCCTGCTGCACTACAACTTCCCACCCTACAGCGTGGGCGAAGCCGGCTTCATGGGTGGACCCAAGCGTCGCGAGATCGGCCATGGTCGTCTGGCACGCCGCGGTGTCCAGGCCATGCTGCCCAGCGACGAGGAATTCCCCTACACCATTCGCGTGGTCTCCGAGATCACCGAGTCCAACGGCTCGAGCTCCATGGCCTCGGTGTGCGGCTCCTCGCTGGCGCTGATGGACGCCGGCGTGCCGCTCAAGGCACCGGTGGCTGGCATCGCCATGGGTCTGGTCAAGGACGACGACAAGTTCGCCGTGCTCACCGACATCCTGGGTGATGAGGACCACCTCGGCGACATGGACTTCAAGGTGGCCGGCTCGGCCTCCGGCGTCACCGCCCTGCAGATGGACATCAAGATCGAGGGCATCAACGAGGAGATCATGGAGCAGGCGCTGCAGCAGGCCCATGAGGCGCGGCTGCACATCCTCGGCGAGATGAACCAGGTGATCGCCCAGAGCCGCGAGGAAGTCTCCGCCAACGCGCCGTCCATGGCCACCATCAAGATCGACCCGGACAAGATCCGCGACGTCATCGGCAAGGGTGGTGCGACCATCCGTCAGATCTGCGACGACACCGGCGCCTCGATCGACATCGACGACGATGGCACCGTGCGCATCTACGCCGAGGACAAGGCGGCCGCCAAGCGCGCCATCGACACCGTGCTGGGCATCACTGCCGAAGCCGAGATCGGCAAGCTCTACAAGGGCAAGGTGGTGCGCATCGCCGACTTCGGCGCGTTCGTCAACTTCATGCCGGGCACCGACGGTCTGGTGCACATCTCGCAGATCGTGCCGGAGCGCGTCAACAGCGTCCGCGACTACCTCAACGAGGGCGACGAGGTGGTGGTCAAGGTGCTCGACATCGACAACCGCAATCGCGTCAAGCTGTCGATCAAGGAAGTGGGCGCCGAGGAAAAGGCCGCCTTCGAGGCCAGCCTCGCCGAGTGACCCTTCCCCGAACACCGGCATAACGCCGGCACCACATGAAACGGCCCACCCGCCAAGCGGGTGGGCCGTTTTTCATGGCCGGGGGCCGGTGGCGGTGGCTGGCATTACCCGCGGCAGAGCGCCTCGAGCGCCTCGATCAGGCTGTCCATCTCGTCGTCGGTGCCGATCGAGATGCGCAGGAAGTCGTGCAGCGCCTCGCTGTTGAAGTGACGCACCAGGATGCCGCGCTCGCGCAGGCCGGTGAACAGCGCGCCGGCATCGTGGCCATCGTGGCGGGCGAGCAGGAAGTTGGTCTGCGAGGGCAGGACCTCGAAGCCCAGCGCGACGAGCCGCCGACGGGTGCGCTCGCGGGTGGCGATGACGTGCTCGCGGCAGGCATCGAAGTGCTCGCGGTCGGCCAGCGCGGCGACGCCGGCGGCGATGGCGAGACTGTCGAGCGGGTAGGAGTTGAAGGAGTTCTTGACCCGTTCCAGCCCCTCGATCAGCTCCCGCGAGCCGATCGCGTAGCCGATCCGCAGCCCGGCCAGGCTGCGCGACTTGGAGAAGGTACCCACCACCAGCAGGTTGGGATAATCCGCCACCAGCGGCACACAGCTTTCGCCGCCGAAGTCGACGTAGGCCTCGTCGACGAGCACCACGCTATCGGTGACGCGATCGAGCAGGCGGGCGATGGCCTCGCGCGGGTGGCCGTGGCCGGTCGGCGCGTTGGGATTGGCGAAGATCACCCCGCCGTTGTCGCCGGTCAGGGCATCCAGCGGCACCTGCCAGTGATCATCGAGTGCCACGGTCCGGTAGGCGATATCGTAAAGGCGGCAGTAGACCGGGTAGAAGCTATAGGTGATGCCCGGCATCAGCAGCGGGCGAGGCTGACGGAAGAAGGTCTGGAAGGCCAGGGCCAGCACTTCGTCGGAGCCGTTGCCGACGAAGACCTGCTCGACCGCCACGCCATGCTCGTGGGCCAGTGCCTCGCGCAATGCCAGCGCATCGGGATCGGGGTAGAGGCGCAGGTGGTCGACCGGGTAGTCGCGCAGCACCTGTTCGACGCCCGGCGCCGGCGGGTAGGGGTTCTCGTTGGTGTTCAGCTTGATCAGTCGTTCACGGGGCTGCTCGCCGGGGACGTAGGGCGTCAGCTCGCGAACGTCCGGGCTCCAGAACTTGCTCATGATGGCTCACACGATGTGGGATAAACCCCGTCATGGTGACGTGGCGGGGCCGGGGGCGCAAGCGCGACACGGCGACGCCGAAGAGACGACGTCGCCGTGTGCGGGGCCGACGGATGCCGGCCCGGGGGAAAGGGCGGTGCTTAGCGTTCGATGGCCAGCGCCACGCCCTGGCCGCCGCCGATGCACAGCGTGGCCAGACCCTTCCTGGCGTCACGGGCGATCATCTCGTGGACCAGCGTGACCAAGATCCGGCAGCCGGAGGCGCCGATCGGGTGGCCCAGGGCGATCGCCCCGCCGTTGACGTTGATCCTGGCCGGATCCCAGCCGAGTTCCTTGTTGACCGACAGGGCCTGGGCGGCGAAGGCCTCGTTGGCCTCGATCAGGTCGAGGTCGTCGATCGTCCAGCCGGCCTTCTCCAGGCAGCGGCGGGTCGCCGGGGCCGGGCCGATGCCCATGATCGCCGGATCGACGGCGGCATTGGCGTAGGCCTTGATGCGGGCCAGCGGCTCGAGTCCCAGTTCGCGGGCCTTGCTCTCGCTGCAGAGCATGGTCACGGCGGCGCCGTCGTTGATCGACGAGGCGTTGCCGGCGGTGACGGTGCCGTCCTTCTTGAAGGCCGGCTTCATGCCGCCGAGCTTCTCGGCGGTGATCCCCGCCCGCGGGCCTTCGTCGGTCTTGAAGACCAGCGGATCGCCCTTGCGCTGGGGAATCTCGACGGGGACGATCTGGCTGTCGAAGCGACCGGCCTCGATGGCGGCGCTGGCCTTCTGCTGGGATTCGGCGGCGAATTCGTCCATCTGCTCGCGGGTGATGCCGTACTTCTCGGCGAGATTCTCGGCGGTGATGCCCATGTGGTACTGGTTGAAGGCGTCCCACAGGCCGTCGTAGACCATGGTGTCGACCGCCTTCCAGTCGCCCATGCGCTGGCCGGTGCGCGAATGCGGCAGGGCATGCGGCGCCAGGGACATGTTCTCCTGGCCGCCGGCGAGGATCAGCTCGGCGTCGCCGCAGCGGATCGCCTGGGTGGCCAGGTGCAGCGCCTTGAGGCCGGAGCCGCAGACCTTGTTGATGGTCATCGCCGGTACGCCATCGGGCAGGCCGCCCAGGATGGAGGCCTGGCGGGCCGGGTTCTGGCCGCAGGCGGCGGTCAGGACGTGGCCGAGCAGGACCTCGTCGACCTGCTCGGGGGCGACGCCGGTAGTGGCGAGGATATCCTGGATCACCTTGGCGCCGAGCTCGGCAGCGGGAATCCCGGCGAGCGACCCGCCGAAGGTGCCGATGGCGGTGCGGCGCGCCGCGACGATGACCACGTCTTGCATGTGAGACTCCTTGAATCGAGGGCGAAATGCCCCGTCAGCATAGGAGAAGCTTGTGCGTTGCGGCAATTGCCAATCCGTCGAAGTTTGACGGTGGACAGACTCGGAGGCGGGAAAGGCGCCCCGCCGGCAGCGGCGGAGCGGGGTGGTCAGGCGAACTGGACGGGGATGGCGTTCCTCGATGGACCGCGATCAGCGTGGCAATGTTACCGGGAGGTTGTCGATCAGGCGGGCCGCTCCCAGGTGGGCCGCGGCCAGCAGTACCGCCTCGCGGGTGGCGTCGGTCACCGGCCCCAGGTCGTCGGCCCGGCGCAGCTCGAGGTAGTCGGGCTTGAAGCCTGCCTCGGTGAGGCGGACGAGGCCCTCGCGCAGTGCCGCGTCGGGCGCCTCGCCCCCCGCAAGCGCCTCGCGGGTCGCCGCGAGCACGGCCTGCAGGCGCGGGGCCCGGGCGCGCTGCTCGGCGCTCAGGTAACCGTTGCGCGAGGAGAGGGCCAGGCCGTCCTCGGCACGCACGATGGGTACGCCGACGATCTCGACGGGAAAGTGCAGGTCGGTGACCATCCGGCGGATCACCGCGAGCTGCTGATAGTCCTTCTCGCCGAAGCAGGCGAGATCGGGCTGGACCAGGTTGAACAGCATGCTCACCACGGTGGAGACGCCGTCGAAGTGGCCGGGCCGGCGCGCGCCGCACAGCCCCTCGCTGACGTCGGGCACGTGCACGGTGGAGGACGCCCCGGTGCCGCGCGGGTAGATGGCCTCGGCGGCGGGCGCGAAGAGGATGTCGCAGCCGGCGTCCTCGAGCGCGGCCCGGTCGGCATCGAGCGTGCGTGGATAGCTGGCGAAGTCCTCGTCGGGCCCGAACTGCAGCGGGTTGACGAAGATGCTGGCGACCACCAGGTCGGCCCGGCGGCGTGCCTCGGCGACCAGCGCCAGATGGCCCCGGTGGAGGTTGCCCATGGTCGGTGCCAGGCCGATGCGTCGTCCGGCCCGGCGTGCCTCGCCCAGGGTGCGGCGCAGCGTGGCGATGTCGTGGATGGTCTGCATTAGAAACTGTGCTCCTCGGCCGGAAAGCGACGCGCCTTGACAGCGTCATGGTAGGCCCGGAAGGCGCCCTGGATCGAGCCGGACTCGGCGAGGAAGTTCTTGGAAAAGCGCGGGATGTAGCCGCTGCTCACGCCGATCACGTCGTGCATCACCAGGATCTGGCCGTCGGTGCCGGCGCCGGCACC
>Ga0209300_1000381_pt1 | contig 24328 bp, 27 predicted proteins | sample Shrwel_input2_RT_FD_187535 | JGI IMG/M metagenome (GOLD analysis project Ga0209300, IMG submission 187535) | Subsurface microbial communities from deep shales in Ohio, USA - Utica-3 well 1 S input2 RT (SPAdes) (version 2) ... | reverse complement strand
TCACACCTGCGCTCATTACGGGGCGGCGGTTTCCGGGTTAATGGCGTTCTGGTACTCGGTCACTTTTTCGCTGTGACAGGCCGGATTGAAGCACACGCCTTGCGTTACTGCCGCCCGTTGACCGATGGCGGTATCGATCACCGCCCCGTAATGAGCGCAGGTGTGACAAGCGGTGATTTGTTGCTGGCCCACGCCGTTGCGTCCAGTCGAAACGATGATCCGAGTGGTATTTTTTGCCACTTCGTCGGTGAACGCCACGCGGTTGTGGCTTTCGGCCAATTCGTCGCGGGTTTTGTCCAGGTGCGCCTTGTGCTTTTGCTCAAAACAGGCGCGGTTCAGGCATTGGCCTCTGGAGGTCTGGGCATCGAACAAGCTGGCCTGCGTCGAGGAATTGTGAGGACACGCCGCGCACTCGCTGGTATCAAAGCTGGCGGCGGACAGCTTCAGGGACAGTTCATCGAGCTTTTGGCGCAGTTCGTCTACCGTCCACTCGTTTTTGAGGGTCACCGTCAGCACTTTTGCCTGGGAAGTCTCGCGCAAACTGGAGAGTGCTTGGGCGTGGCCAATGGTGATTTTCTTGTCGATCAGGGCTTGCGCCACATCATCCGAACAATGGGTGAGCTGAATTCGACCGTCCAGCTTCTGCCGGTTCCAGCCCAAAATGCGGCACACTTCGTCCTTGTCGTTACCGTCCGCCAACAGTTGTTGCGCGGCTTGGCCTTCATCGACCGGACTCATATCGTTGCGGTGCAAATTTTCGCTGATTGCCGCTTTTCTGAGGTCTTCGTCGGCAATTTGACGGATGTTGGCCGGGATCACGGTGAGACCGACTTCCAGTGCCAAATCGTAACGGGTTTCCCCAGCGATCAGTTGGTATTTTCCCGGTTTAGTGGGGTGAGGGCGCACCAGAATGCTTTGCATGACCCCCTGGTGGCGAATGGACTCGCGCATATCATCCACATCGTTTTTGGCGCGAATGCGGCGTGGGTTGTGGCCTTCGATTTTCTCAATGGCATACAATGGCAGGTTTTTAGCCTCGCCCTGTACGCTTTCAATCTGGTCGGTTGCGGTCATGTTCATCATTGTCTCCTTGGGTTGCCGTTTGGCGGTTCAGGCTCTTGCCCTAACTTTCACTCCTTATTGTAGTTCTGTGTTTTGGTGTTTGCAAGTTGTTTTTGCGGATTTTCAAATCCAGTTTGCCGGACAAGCTACCGTTCCCGGTTAGGGATTTTCGTTGCCCGCTGGTATTTTATGCTTAGTGATATCGCGTTTTCAGGGGATACGATTGTGAGCGAACAACAAACGCATTGGGCTACTCGCGCCCGTCAAAATCTGGCGAAGGTTGGTCACTTGTTTCACCAGTTTGGGGATTTCTTGTCCGAAGACAGGGCCAGGACCGCTCGTGAACAGCTTGAATTGCTTCTGGCCAGCCATCGCACTGATTCCTTCGCCGCGAATGACGATGGGGTGGTTACTTTCAGTTGCCAAAAAAACTTCGTGATCAAGGAGCCCGCTGACGCGCAGGCGCTGAAAGAGTCCTTTTCCCGCCTGTCTGCGGATAATATCGGCGCATTTTTCGATCAGCTTGAGGCGGTACCACACGGTCTATCGAGTTTTAAGGGGTTCATGTATCAGATCAAACCAAGCGAGGCAATGCAGCCGATCTTGGATGAATACTTGCAACGAGTAGGCCATAAGGAAAGCATCACCGTGTCGGATAACGGCATGGAATATAATTTTACAACCAATATTACCGGCCAGCCTGGCTTGAGGGGGTCACATCTGCATTTAGGCCCTGCGGGCTATGACACCCTGCGGGATGCCTTGAACAATCGGCAACAAATGGCAGAGAGTGTCGCACAAGCGGTTCAACCCGAGGACGAGACACCCAAAGGCCCCAGCCAGTCGTAATCACGCGTTCTGGCTGGCCTGATCGAACCACAAAAGCATTTCTTCCTCCACGTTATCGCCCTTCGATTTCGCGGGCTCCAGGCCTGCCGGAGTCTGGGGCGACCATTTCTTTTCCAGTCGCCGGGTTTTCAGTGCTTCGCGTTGTTCGCGGAACACTGCGCCCAGCGTTTCCACCGGAATGTCGTACCCTTCGTGTTCGTTTATGTACCGGCGCAGTTGTTTGAATTAATTGTCCCGCCACACGTTCTGTTCAGAGTGGGTGTGGTGGTGACCAGACCGGCTTTTCTGGTGAGGCTCGGGCTCTCGCCTCCCTAGCTCCGGACGCAGCCGGTACTGGACCGGGGTGGTTCGTGTCTCGGGCAGTTTATCGGCCAGTCGGCGGCGATGCAGTGCCTCGAAGCTCTGCCATGGCAGGTTATAGGCACCCGGCGAGTGCCAGTCGTAGGGGTGCCGTACCAACACATCCAGTGCTTTCTTCTGGCTCTCGTTCAGGCGCTTACGCTTGTGTTCGGCGGTCATGATAGTCATTGTTGCTGTCTCCGGTATGCAATGTCGCGTTCTGGCTGGCGGCTCAGTCAGTTGGCCGCAAATGCGCAATAACGCACCGGCCTTGCCGGTCTGGGTCGGGCTTTGCCCTCCGGCCGGGTCTGCGGGCCTCGGTGATTGGGCTCACTCGGGCTTTTGCCCTCCCGGTCTGGGGCCAGTTAGCTTTCGCCTCCCAATCGAATAGGTCTGCTTGTAGGGCGTTCTCGGCGCCGACCCTGGTGCTGGCGGACGGTGCCCGTGTGAATGTCGGGTGGTGGATTACATCGTCCAGCGTGGCGTTCTCCAGGTCCATTTCAGCCACGCACTGGCTGTAGCGCTGGTACTCGGCAATCTTGGCCTGATAGCCGCGGCGGGCCTCAATGACGCCTTCGCGCAGGAGCCACGCCAGTTCTTCGGCGTTTGAGCGCCCCCCGGACGCAAAGCTCATTTCCCACCACCACATGAAATCGTGAAAGGCAATGCCCAGGTTGCCCGCTTCGTCACGAAGGGCGTCAAGGTTGGCCTGGATACCCTCGGCGTACATTAGGCTATCGTGGCGGGTGCCGTTGCTGGCGGTGTAGCCGGTCGGCTGATCCATGACGGGAGCCCTGCAGGGCGCGTCCTGATCCACCATGGCCCGCCAGCTATCCCGAAAGGCCGGCTTTGTCTCCGTATGTCCGATCTGCAGGGTGCCGAGGTCTTTGCCCACCAGGGACGTATCGCCCCGACGATTCATGGCCTCCAGTTCGGCATCGGTGGGCAAAGCTACCCGCACACCGCCTACCACGATATCGCTATAAATCCGAATAAAGGCTCCAGGGTGGTGCAGACCATATCGCGCCCACTGAAACGCGATCAACATCAGGTGTTCTTCAGGCAATATCTTGGGGAAACGGCGATCTTTGCCGGTGCGCCGTGCGTAATCGTCTTCGTTGGCGTCCACGGACAGCGCATAGGTCAGCAGCGCTTCGGTCCACTGAGGGCTGTAGCCATTGGCAAACACCTTGATCTGGCCATCTTTGATGGAGCGCCCCAGGTAGCTGCGGTTTTCCGGCAGGTAGTGACCGGCCCTGATAGTGCGGCTCAGGCGAACCAATGGCTCGTAAGCCGGTTTGGTATCGAGCATGGCTTCCAATGAATTATCGCGGGTGACACGCTGACAGGCCCAGCAGCCGGTACGGCCCGCCGTGCCACAACCCCCTGACGCTTGTTTCTGGAATGTGGGGTCAATCGCACCAATAGAGCATGTGCTTTCACCACCTACGGTTTCATACAAGGCCAGCGTTCGGGTGAAGTCCAGAGTGCGAAAGCCAAGTTGTTGCTCGGAGCCGTTCAGCAAGGCCCACACATCGCCCAATGCCCAATCGGCAATGGGCGAAAGCAGGGCGCTACCGTCTTCCTGAAAACGCGGTGTACTGGCGCTCTCACCACGCTGGCGCATGGCCGAGCCGCGTGTATTGCTTTCGGCAAACCGGGTTCCGATCAGGGTCAGAATGTTCTCCGCGCCGTACTCCTTGGCCAACTTGCGCTTTTCCCGCTGCATCGGGGTGATCTTTAAGTCCACCGTACAAGAAGACGAACCGCCCGGAACGCTGGCGGTGCTGCGACCGCCAATCATCGCCACCAAATAGTTGTCCAAGGGATTCGGCTTTACCCACCGCTGTTCGACGTTCAGGCCTTCCTCGGCAGCGAAATCGAGCATAGTGACAGACATTCGGTGCGCCAGCGTGATCATGGCGGGGTTTTCCACGCCCGTATCGGCGGTCAGCACAATCACCGGATGATCAATTCCCTCGGCCTTCAAGCGACGAGCGGCCTCCAGGCTCAAGGCCAGTACGCAAGAACTTTCCTTGCCGTAACTGGACCCAATCGTGGTTACCGCCATTTTTCGCATCGCGGCCATGATAAATTGGATAGCACGTTCACACTTTACGGTGATGCTTTCGTGTACCTGGATAGCCTGAATAGTCATGCGTATTCCTTGTGGTTGCCGGTTGGCAGAGAGGGCGGTTGCCCAAATCTATCTACTCCGTATTGTTTGTAGTTGAACTGCCTTAGTGTGTCAAACCAAAAGAGGTAGCCATTATTTTTGATCTGGGGGCGTTTTGGGATTGGCTGGCCCGCTTTTCCTCGACAACCATTGAGTGGTTGACCGACTTCGCCCACTATTTGACGGGGTTGCCGGTCAATCCAGACGCCACGTTTTGGACTTGGCTGGCAGGCATCCTCATTGCCTGGTTGATTTGGTCAGCGGCGGTGGTCCCGATTCGCAGGCGTCGGAAACGTCGTTATCGGTCTACCTGGCTTCAAAAAAAAGCTGTCCGCCTCCGGCACAAGGGCTGGCGGAAGGAGGCAAAGCAGGTCTTAAAGCGCTTGAAAAAGGGAGAGCCCGCCGGAGAGGTTCAGCCAGTCTTGCAGTCTATGTCGCCCTATGCGTTTGAGTATCTGATTACCGAAGGCTTCAGGAGCGCCGGCGCTAAGGTTCGCAAAATCGAGCGGGTGTCCGGAGACGGTGGCTGGGATGGCATGGTGCATTTAAACGGTCGCTGGCATTTGATCCAGGCCAAGCGTTACGGCTCACCAGTGTCTCGGCAAGTCATTGAGGAATTTCTAACCCTGTGCCAGACAAAACGCATGCCTGGACTATTCGTGGCGACCAACGGATTCAGCAAGCCGGCGCGTAAACTTGCCTATCAATCCAGGCGAATCACATTAATGGACGGAAACGCCCTGGTTCGGGCGGTGAGAGCAAAGTGATGAAAGATCGTGACACGAACACTTCGCTTTGGGGGATCATCGGACTCCTGTTGTTTGGCTGTTTAATCCTGTATGGAGCTTATCTGATTTTGTGGGAGGGTGAGATACCAACGCGGCATACCAATGGCTTTCACACCTTTAACGGGCTCGAACGAGTTGTTGGCGTTATGCCTCTGGGGTTTGGAATGCTTGTTATTTGGGTGGCCTGCCAAAACTTGTATGAGCGCCTGCAACGGGCGCTCTCGAAACATCAGGAGTAAGCGCGTGCTGCCTCGTTGCGTGATGAAATGGCTCAGTTTAGGGGGTATGGCGGTTGTCATGCCTGTGATGGCCGCCACTCCAGTCATTAAGCAATCCTCTAGTGGCATTTGTCACCCTCAAGAAAGCAGTTGGTACGACCGGACCCAGACCTACGATGCCTTTGATTCCGTAGCCGCGTGTCTGGAGGCTGGTGGACGATTGCCTGACGGTTTGAGCATGGAAAGCCTGCATCGGCTGCGAAATCCTGTTGAAGCGCCCGATGGGGGCATTCCACCCTATGACCGGGATGCTTTTGGTTACGGCTGGCAAGACAAGGATGGCGACTGCCAGGACACGCGGGCCGAAGTGCTGATAGTGCGGTCTGCTCAACCCGCCCGTTTCGCGTCCCATGATCAATGCAGGGTGATCGCCGGTCGCTGGCAGAGCTTATTCACTGGGGACTACCTTCACGATGCTGATGAAGTCCAGATCGATCACCTGATTGCCCTGGAATGGGCGTGGCAACGAGGCGCGTGGCAGTGGAGTGAGGAACGTCGAGAACGGTTTGCCAACGATCCGGCCAATCTTCTAATTGTCGAAGGCTCCCTGAATGTGCAGCAAGCAATCGGATGGCCCTAATGACTGGCTACCTCCTGCCAATGAATGCCGTTACACTCAGCGCTTTGTGGGGTTGATCGAACAATACGATCTGAGGCCGTCGCCTGCCGAAGATGAATGGTTCCAGTCTTATTTGGCGGCTTGCCCGTAAGCACACCTAATGTCTCTTGCTGAGTGCATTGGTCCTATTAATTCCTACTGGTCGGCTGCGCCGGCTTGGGAGCGGGTGCGAGCTGGCGGATTGTTGCGGTGCCGGTCGGGCGGCTGTGAAACGGTTGGAGTGAGGTGCAGGCTTCGGGCGGGGCCGGTGGCCCCTTATGGCCAGGGATGCGCGGTCGGGCGGTGCCCTCCCGGCATGAAGGCGGTGGCGCGAGAGCGGGCCAGCGTGGTGACTGGCCCGGGGTGCTGGCCCTCAAGTGGGGCCGTTGCTCTCGCCGAAGGCGCCGGCTGGCAGTTCCCAGTCTTCCGGCTCCACCAGGATCGGTTCGTCGTAGGTGGTGCTCATGGCCAGTTTGACCAGTTCCGGGTTGGCGGCCAGCTCGGGGTACGGGGTGCCCTGGTCGGCCTGCTCAGTGACGCTCATGGTGCGGTGAATGGTGCAGTTGAAGTCCTGCTCGTAGTCGGCCACCGCCTGAAAGCCCTCCGGGTCGATCTGGCGGATAGAGGCCCACTGGTTGCGGGAGCCAAAGATGCACTTCTGGCAGCTCAGGCGACCCCAGCCGAGGCGGTACGCCGGATGCGGCATGACGCCGTGGCGCTTGATGATGTCCCACACCTCTTGCTCGGACCACTGGTGAACCGGGCGGTAGTGATCCACATGACGGCCCAGCTTGCCGTTGCGACGGTCGGAGCGGTGGGGCTCAAAGCTCAAGTAGTTGGCCCGGGAACCGGATTCCTCGGCACGTTCGCCGGTAATGAACAGGGTGCGCTTGTTGAGAAAGCGGGTTTGATTGTTCAGCGCCAGCTCGGCCACCGAAATCTTGGCGGAACTGGAGCACCAGCGGGTTTTCAGGTCAGCCGCTTGCTGGGGGAACCGACGGCGGGTGGTGATCTTGCCGCGAACGCCGCCGCCCTTGCAGGTGCCGTCCGGGGTTTCGAACCAGATCGGCTTGGAGCGGTCATTCTCCTTCAGCATCTCCGACTCTAGGCCGCCTTCGCGCCACGATAGATACAGGGGCATGCCAAAGGCCTGGGCCAGCGCCCGCTCGTAAGCCTCGGTTACCGGCCAGTCGAACAAGGTGGAGCCTTCCTTGCCGTCCGGGAGGTGGTGCCACAGCTCGCAACGCTCCGGGTCTACGCCTTGCTCCAGCAGGTGCAGCAGGCAGGCCAGCGAGTCCTTGCCGCTCATGGCAATAATGTAGAAGTCGTAGCTGTGCAGATCGGGTTGACCGTACTTGTCCCGTGGGTCGGGGGTGTCGGTAATGTCGAACAGTGCGATCTGATTGTTCATGCCAGTCTCCTTGGGTTTGCCGTTTTGGCTTATTGGGCTGTTGCCCTCATTTCTTACTACATAGTGTAGTACCGCATGACTTAAAAATCAAGTCCGCGTGATGAAAAATCCCAAGTTTTCAACGCCCCCGAAGGGGCGTGACCATGGCGGGTTAGTTATCGAAGTAGCCTTCATCCCAGGCCCAGTCGAACAGCTCCCGCTCAAGCTTGTGAACATCGCCCACGGCCAGGGTTTCGCTGCAGTTGGCAATGGTCAGGGTGACATACCCCTCATCGGTCACCTCGATGAACAGGTCCGGGGTGGTCGTATCCTTGGTGGGGTAGCCGTACACAGTGACACCCTCGGGGTCGGCGTCGATGGTCTCGGCCAGCATCCGGGCGCCTTCGTTGCCTTGCTCGATCAGGTCGGCCAGACGATAGGTGGCCCGGTTGGTCTGAAACCGCTTGAAGGTGTCGGCTCGCTTGGTGTCGGTGGCATGTTGGGTCATGGCGTGATTCCTTTTGTTTGTTGGGGGGGGGTGCGCCCGCAGGCGCACCGTGAGCGGGCTCAAAGGGTGGTCAGATACATGCTCATGATCTCAAACTCAGGCTCTGTGATGGCGCGGTAGGTCGGTTTGGTGGCCGCCGTGCCATCGTCGAAATCGGCCCATGTGTCGGTAGCGGGTCGGGATCAGCTTCGCCCCGGAAGTCGTGCAGGATCTCGGTCAGCCGGTCGTCAATGGTTTCGTTCGGGCCGCATTTCACAAGGAATCGGCTCAGGTATTCATGCTCGCCGTTGACCTCGGTGATGGTGCAAAAATAAAAGTCCTCACTGTCCGACTGGGTGGCTGGGTCTGCGTGATCTGGCTCTGGTTCGCAGGGCTCGGTGCTGTCCGGGTCGGGCAGGTAGATTTCCGCACTGTGAATGGAGTCTTCGTCCAGCTCAAAGGATGGTGTGAAGTCTTGCGTGGTGCGGGCCTGCTCCAGTGCGCGGTCGTTGGCCTGATCGGCGGATTCGGCCTCGATCATCACACGGGCGCTGTGACAGGGGTTCATGGCGATGGTGACGCAGTAGGTTTGAGTGCTCATGGTGTTCTCCTTGGGTTTGCCAGTTGGCGTCGGTCGGCGTATGCCGTTTTCAGTTGTTCGAGTCGGTTTGTCGATCCGCAGAAGTTGAGGTGTTGTTGTGGCGCTTGTTGGTCAGTGTCCGGCGCAACTTGCCGCCGATCACGCCCAGGCCAATGAAGACCAGAACCGTGCCGCCGACCGTTCGGGCGGCGTACCGGGTAAACCGCAAATTCTCAACGTGTTCCAGGCGCAGGCCGGCATGCAGCGCCACCGCTGCGCCGACCAGGGCAATGAGCACGCCAATGGCCCAATCGTTTTTCAGGTACTTGATCATTGCCGGAACTCCGTTTAGGCCGTTTGCTCGGTTGGCAGGTACCGCAGGGACGCCAGACAGGCTCGATGGCCGTACAGGTCGTGACCGTGGCGGCGTGTCCAGCCAAGTTTGCCGTCACTGGTGCGGCGATACCGGTGTTCTTCGATCTGATGGTACACCGTGCTGGCGGGCTTGCCACAGACTTCGCAGTTGCCGAAGTGGTCACTGCCGCGTTCGGTGTTTACCAGATGATAGCGGGCGCCGGCATGGGGACGCTCAATGATGATCGGTCTGGGCATGATGGGTTGCTCCTTTTCTGTTTTGCCGGTTGGCGTGTCAGGCTTTTGCCTTACCTGTTACTCCTTATTGTAGTTGCGTGTCCGTGTTTGTCAATAGGGGTACACGGAAATTCAAGGCACCTTTCTCGGTTACCATGAAGATTCTCGATTCAATCAAGCATGGAGCAAGGCAATGCGTTTTCGACATTTGATGCTGGCGGGGGCAATGGTTAGCGCCAGTTTGGGGTTGGCAGGTTGCAATGATCAAGGCCCGCAAGAGTACCCCTGGCAGATCACCAAGGAAGGCAACGACGTTCTCTTGCATAACGGTCAAACGGGTGATGTGTTTGCTTTTGTTGATGGCACCTTAATGGAGATCGATAAGGTTCGTCAGTCTGAGCTAGGAACGCACTCGATGGAAACTTGGGCGATGCCGGATCAGAGCGTCCATCTCGACGTAACCACCGTGTATCGTGAAGGGCGGGTCATGGTGAAAGTTGTGGCCAAACCGGATCCGGAGGCAGAGGACTTTGCCGCGATCACCGAACTGGAGACTGTGTATGATGGTGAGCATGAAGCGCTAAAGGATTTGGTGATTGAGTTGCGTGATACTCACGGGATGACCCTGGCGAGCATGGATCTTTCGGATTTCTCCGTTACTCGCAATCAAGGTCTTAGCGGTGGCGTCGAGCAGTTAACATTTCGGGATAATGAGCGGATGGCTCCGACGACGTATGAGTTAATTGATAGCGCCAATGTGCTCTGGTACAACCGCTGATGGGTAGTGCGTACCATTAAATAATAACGGGTGCGAGTGAACTTGGGGAGCCAAATGGGCTCCCCTTTTTTTGGCTTATTCAGTGAAGGGCGGGCTCTGCGCTTTGACCAGTTGGTTGATCCGGCGAGAGCAAGGTGAAGTAGGGGTGATGCGCAAACTGGCACTGTCGGTACAGTGCGTAGTTCAAGCGTTTGGCTTGGCGCGGCACGGCTGCCCGCAGTTTTTCGGTTAGCTCCGCCAGCAGCCAATGGGCGGTCTCCCGGTTGGCGGGGCTCAGCCGATAGGCATAGATGAACGTGGCAACGTGTGGCTCCTGCGCTTCGTTCCGCACCAGGCCTTTGAAGAAACCCAGCAACTGGCCTTTGTTGTCGGGCGGCTGGTGGAGCAGCTTCAGCCGTTCCATGGCTTCGAGAATGCGAGTCAGGGTCTCGCCGGTGGCGATTCGCACCGATTGCTCCGCACTGGGCAGCGCCAGATCAATGGCAATCAGGATATCGGTCTCCGGATTGATGTTGGTCTGTTCTTCACTCATGGGTCACCTCAATCTGTCCGGTGTGTGCGTAGCGCTTGCGCAGTGTCCTGATCCTGGCGGCCAGTTACAGCGAGTCCACGGCTTCTCTGAAAGCGTTTGAGCGCTTCCACGGTCTGGTTGCCCAGTACCCCGTCTATTGGCCCGGGTCGATGCCCAAGGTCGCGGAGGGTGGCCTGAAGTTCACTCACCGGTAATGGTAACCCAAGTGCCACGGTCTCTATGGCCTCGCCCCCACTCTTGTCTGTCTGGCGGCTGTTCGGATCGTGATACTGACCCAGTTTCAGCAGCCCCTTGGGCGGCAGGGCGCTCATGCCTTTAAGCACCGTATTGCCAATGGGGTAAAGGGCCGGCTCCATTTGCAGTGTCCAGTGCAAGCTGGTGAGCGCCCAGGATGGAACCTGTTCGTGGTCAGCCACCGCGGCCTGCAGGACTTCGGTTTGCGACAGGGTGTTGGTTCGAACCAACAGAGGGGCCGCCGCCACCATGGACAGCACGACCACGGGAATGCCCCAATGAACCGAGTGAGTAACGATCGCCGGCAGCACCCGGTCACCCGCGATGATCATTAAGACCCGAGTGACGATTTTCCCCAGCGTCAGGAACGAAAACAGCAAGGAGGCGGCCAGGGCGATGGCCGGCACATAAGCGAGTCGGATTGCCTGATCAGACACTGGCCGTTGCTCCTGTGTCCTGAAGTCCTCCAGATTGTCCGGCAGGTTCTGGGTAAGCTCGCGGACCTGAGCCCAGGTGTTGGGCAGGAGGGCTTTGTTGAACAGCTCTTCCTTGCTCCAGTTGGGCAGTATGGCGATATCGTCCGCCAATAGAGTGATGCCGCTTTTAGCCTCGATTAACTGCCTCACCCAATCCGATTTCATAAACTCAGCTTGTGTGGGGATATCCAGTGGCAGAATGCCAAAGGTTCCCAGGGTCTTCACGGGCACGTTAACTCTGGATTCGATCGCTTTTATCCAGTGTTCGGTGAACCGGATATTGGCGCGGAACTCCCTGTCACGCTGATAAGCCTTGGTGCCATCGAATAGCCATTTCGGGCCGGCGCCGTGATTGCGGGTGATGGTGAAATTATCACGACGAACAAGGTGTTTGTAACGGGCCAGCCCCGTATCCCGGAGTACCGCCGGATGCATGACAAACTCCCAGGGCGACAGCTTACTGTCATAGATTTCGGGCTCGGCCACAATGCCGTCTTCAAGGTATCCCTGGTACCGTTCGGTGAGCATGTCGTTGGTTTGTTGGTAAACCTCCGGGTACGCCTTATCCCCAATCAGCTCCCGCAAAGTGTCCTGAGCCTCCCGGCTGGCCCTTTGGTACTGGAACCAGAGCATAACGAGGTCGGATTCAACATCCTGGTATTGCTTATAGAGGGTATCCAGTTCTGCCCGGGCATTCTGGTACACCCGATATTTGAGGATTTCCGGCAGGGATCGGTTGAGCTCTTCAATCATCCGATCGTTCTGCAACAGCAGTGGCGGCGCCAAAGTCAGAAACGCTTTGCTTTCAGGGCGATTGATGGTGTCCGGGCCCAAGGGAACCCCTTCAATGCTGATCAGCCCCTCCCGGATGGCCGGGTTCAGGTGTGCCACGTACTGGGCGGCGAACCGCTCTTCCATGGAAGCGTTGGGTACCAGCACTCCTTCGACCAAGGCGGTTTGCAACCCGTACATCCCGGCTATGGCCGGCGGGAAGACCAACAGCAGCACCAGGGCTCGTGCGGTGCTCAGCGTTTTTTTGCGAACGACCAGGAACCCATAGATCAAAAGCCCCAGGCCAAAGCCGGACAGCAGCCGTCCGATGTGCTCGAGCTCGCTGACCGCTGCCGGGCTACCGGTGACACCGCTGGCCACATTCAGCAGGGCGCTGTTAAAAGCCAGTTCCGAAACGACGTAGCCGACCTCGACCACCAGCAGCAGCCAAAGCATGCGTCGCCACAATGGGGTTGCCGGCGTCGGTGGTGCTACCGGATGAGGCGCCTGATCTTGGTTAGGGAAACCCATTTGCATACATCACCTGCTTAATCCGATGCGGTTGCTGCCACGGCCTCGCCTTTCAGAACCTGGCCTGGCTCCAGTCCCAGGAATTCACACACGCTCAGCAATTGCGGGATGCTCATGGCGCGACGCTCCACCATGTAGTGTCCGACGGTCTGTTGGCCGGCGACCCCGAAGGCGTCCGCCAGATCCGCTTGCGTGTATCCCTGGTCCTCCATGGCTCTACGAATCGCTGCGACCCACGGGGACAGCTCTGAGATATCCTTGCCCCGGGCGGGCTTGGCCGGGTTTTCCTTGAAAAAGGCCTGGATGACCTTTTTTTCGTGGGCTCCCAGCGTGCTCAGAAAGGTCTCCCGGCGAGGTTCACCAAAGCCCCGGATCTGTTCGAGGCGGATGTGGCTGAATGCCTTCAGGCCGGACTTGCGGTTATGGATGTTAACCAGCTCTTCGGGTTTGCCCGGCTCTGCGGACGCCTCGCTCAAAAGCTGGGTCGCTGTCTTGGCAGCAGCCTGGCTATTGTCTTCGCGATTGAGCGTTACCAGTGTCAGCAACTGGGTTGCCACCTTGGCGGCCTGACGGGCGTTTTTGCCAAACGATTCGCGAGCCTGTTCGGTTTGAATGGAGAATGTGCCGTTTTTTTCTACGATCAGATGAAAGTTCATGATGTTGGTCCTCTGTGTCTGAGCAACGGGTCAGCCGTCGCAAAATGCTTGAAAGTCGGTCTTTTCAAGGGCTGAAATACCCATGCGAACCATGGGGGAATCGACCAGTGATCCCAGCACCTGTTCGAATCGTTCCGGGCTGGCATCCAGGTTGTCACACAGCACGCTGCGGTCGATGCTCTGCAGAAACCGGGCGGCGGATTGCATTTTCACCGTCTGGGTGGGCGCCTTGCTGATCGGGGAAGTTTGCTCGCTCGCCACGGCGGCCGCACGGTTCACCAGTTGGCGCGGATGGATCCCATCGGCCTTGATAGGTTCGGTCACCAGGGAGGTAGCAATCACCAATCCCAGGAAAGCCAGTCGAAGCTTGTATTTCATCGTGTTTCTCCTTGTGTGTGCCGGTTGGCATTCTTGGGCTTTTTAGCCCGCTCACTACATATCGTAGTGTGGGGTTTTCTCGTTGTCAAATGTTTGTGGTTGTGATTTTGGGAAGTGCCCGCTCACCCCGCTTGGGAGCAAGTCGGGCAATTGCCATCCTGGCAGCGCAGCCCCGTCGGGTAGGGCCCATTAAATTCGGGGAATTCACGATTCAGGGCGTCCCAGTTGCCTTCTCGCCAGAGCGACAAAAACAGCACGGCGTCATCACCGGCCTGATCAATGGAAAAGTTGATGGCCGCTCGGAAGGCCTTGATGTCGTTGGGCGTGATATCTACGGGGCTCGTTATCGACCGTGTTGTTTCCATCGGGTTATTCCTCCTTGTGTTCGCTTCTCGCTGTAGCTGCAGGGATGATATCGATGCTGCGCAACACCGGCAGTCCTTCTCGTTGATCATTCAGCCATGGCTTGATCCAGGTTGCCAGTGTCTCGGCTTCGAACCGGTCCGACTGGGCCTGAATGACCGCATGGTGTTCGGTCAGGCTATCGTGATCCGGGTTGGGGTCGGGTACCAGTGAGCATCGGGTTACCGTCATGACCGGTTCGCTGTCGCTGCTTTTGACCTGCTCGAAAAACCGGTGGATGGCCTCGGCCGTGACTGGGGCCCGGTTCTCTTCGAAGGTAGCGCTGATATCAACCTGATGTGTCATAGGTGCCTCCTGGGCTAGTGTGTGCGACCAACATTACAAGTGTGATACATTATCACATAAACCACACTTATTTGTATGTGAACCCGATAGGCAGTTATGGCATCTATCAATTGCATTTTCTCGTTCTGCGCTCTCGGTGTGGCGTTGGGCTTTGCGTTCATGCACCTTGGGGATCAGGCCGCCTCACCCGGGGAGTCGTCGTTGAGCCCCAGCGCCACGGTGGATACCCGTGTGTTCCTTGCCCCTTCCGATTCTGTTGGCGAACGTGTTGCCGACTCTTCGGACTCCGGCTCGGTTCTCACCGATTGGCTGCAAGGCTGATTATAGGCGCAACGGCGCGTCGAAGAGCGGTGCGGGTGGTTTCGATTCCGGGGCAAGGGGGAGTGTAGCGCTGTCTATGCGTTCGTGCTTTGGATCGTGCGGGGCTTTGCCCCGGGCCGGGTGCTTTGGTCGGGCTTCGCCCTTCCGGCAGCCTGGGGCGGCCTGAGCCCCCCCATCGGGGGTTAGCTGGCCAGCCACTGCTCGTAGCTCTTTACCGGCCAGCCAAGATCTTCAGCGCAGTCTCGGTAAATCTGGTATTCGTTGTCGTTACTGCCCCGCTGGCGGGTTTGCCAGTCGGCGGCCGGTATCAGCGCCGGATCATCCTGGGCGGTCTCGGGTGCCTGGGACTCCACCCAGCCGGCTTCGACGGCGACTGCCTCCCAAAACGCCGGGGTCAAAATACCCTCGATCAGCGGCACCTCCAGGTTGTAATAACGCATGGCACCGGCCAGGACGCTGGCGATTTCCGATGGGGTGCGGTCGGCGTATTTCATATAGGCGTGGGCCAGTTCGTTTGTCGCGGCCAGCGACAGGGTTTCACCTTGTACGCTCTCGAGGTATTCCGCCAGACCAAACGACTTCAGATAGCTGTCGCTGTATTCGTCCACGGTGCCATAGACCCGCTGCAGGTAGGTTGAGCTAGTTCCGGCGCAACCTCGGGTGCTTTAGCCCCGAGTCGAGCCGGTGCGGCCAGGGAAGGCCGCAAGGTTGATAATACTCTGGAATCATTATACTGTTTATCGATACAGTGTTGCGTCATGCTAGGACACGTTTATGCTCACCGGCATTCGCTACCAAGCCAAACCGACCGCTGACCAGGCTGAACGCCTGGCTCAGTGGATTGGCTGTGCGAGAGTGATCTGGAATGCCAAGTGTGATGAAGACAGCTACCTTCGGACCTTTGCCCGCAAGTATCTGCCGGTTGGCACCTTTCCCAAGCCGGACAAATCCTACAGCCAGTACAAAACGGCACTGACCCCTTGGCTTCGGGAGTGCCCGAGCCAAATCCTACGCAACAGTGCGACCGTTTGGGCGCAGACCTACCAGGATTTTTTCAAGGGACGCTGCGGGCGACCAAGGCCGAAAAACCGGATCAGGGGCAATTACGTCTGGCTCACACGGGAGCTCTTTCAGCTTACGAAAGAAGATGGCGTCTGGGTGTTAAGGATCGGCACGAAAACAAACGACCTCGGCGTCCTCAAGGTCAACTGGCACCGCAAGCCTCGGGCGGATCGGTTGCCGAACTCGATCTGGATTCGGGTGGAGCATGGCCGTTGGACCGTCTCGTTCTCTTACGACGATGGCAAGCTGGATGACAATCACCTGACCAGCGATCAGCACTTGCGCTGGTTGCGCCAATGCTCGACAGAGCAACTGGAATCTCTGATTACGCCACTGGATCGGGGTGTAGCGAGACCGGTTCAGACCCACGACAAGACCTACACCGTCAGTGATCGCGACCTGGCCAAGCAGCGAGGCCGGGAGAAGTACCTGAAGCGCTGCCAGCGTAAGTTAGCCCGGCAAAAGAAAGGCTCCAACCAGCGCAAGAAAACTCAAGCCCGGATCGCTCGGCTACACCGCAAAACGGCCAACGTCCGGGATGATTTTCTCCATAAAACCAGTCGATCGGTGGTGGATTCCGCCAAAGTCATTGTGCTGGAAGATCTGAAGCTATCAAACATGACCAAGCGGGCTGCACCCGTGGCCGGGCCAGCGCCCGGGCGCTGGCTGGCCAATGGTCGCCGCGCCAAATCCGGCTTGAACAAAGCCCTGCTGGGTGTTGGCTTAAATCGACTGGAAACCTATCTGACCTACAAAGCCAAGCGTCAAAACAAACCGGTGTTCAAAGTAAACCCCATGAACACCAGCCGCGAGTGTGCCGCCTGCGGCCACACTCACCCGGACAATCGCCGCTCTCAAGAGGCGTTCCGGTGCATACACTGCGGCCATTCGGACAACGCGGATCGAAACGCCGCGCTGGTGATCCGCAAGCGGGCAATACAGCTGATTCAACACTCTGGAACGGAGTTGGTCGGCACACAGAAAAATGTGCTTAGACCAGGGGCGTACCGCAACCCTCGTAAGACGCCAGCGGCACATGCCGCTGGCGCTACGGGTGGTGCGTCAAAAAAGACAGCGGCCTGACAGTACGTAGACCGCCGAAGCTCGGAGGCTCTTAGCTCCGAGTAGTTCACAGGGCGTTGTATTTGGCGTCGAGAAACTGAGTCAGGGTATGCATGGTGTGTCTCCTTCGGATTGCCGATTTGGCGGTTCAGGCTATTGCCTTAACTGTTACTCCATAGTGTAGTGCCAAGGTTGGCAGGTGTCAAGCTGGTTGTCAGAAGATGGGGAGTAGCGCCCGCAGGCCGGGCGCCGGCCACGCGAGCGTTAACGGGCTTCACTAAGGCGGTGGATCATGCCGCTGGCCTCGGTAATTTCCTCCTGCAGATGCCGTGTGGCCGTCTGAGCTTCCACGACAAGGTTTTTCGCTGTCATGCCGCTATCGTTGATGCTTCCGATCTTCTCGGCAATCTCACTGGCTGCGGCGTGTTGCTGATCGGTGGCCGCTGCGGTGTTGTTGCACGACGCGGTGAGCGTTTCAATGTGCTCGGCCAGGTCTGTGAGCGTGGCTTCGGATTGCTCCGCGTTGCGGTTGGTGGCCTGGGCGTACTCGGCACAGTTCTTCATGCTGTAGGTGGCCTGATCCACCGTGCTTTGCAGGGTTCCCAGGGTCTTGTTGATCTTCTCGGTGGAGTCGCGGGTTTTCAGGGCTAGGCTGCGTACTTCGTCGGCGACCACGGCAAATCCGCGTCCGGCTTCACCGGCCCGGGCGGCTTCAATGGAGGCGTTCAACGCCAATAGATTGGTCTGCTCGGTGATTTCATCAATGACGGTCAGCGCGGCGGTGACCCCTTCGCTGGCACCGGAGAGCTCCTGGATAATCTCGGTGGCGCTGGTCAGCTCAGCGGACAGGGCGCTCATGCTTTGCCGGGTGTTTTCGGTGAGCTCGCGCCCGGAGGCCACCTGCTCAAAGGCTTGTTGAATGCGCTCCAGCATGGCATTGGCGTTCTGGGCCACCTCCTGGGCCGTGGCGGACATTTCCTCGCTGGCGGCGGCAATGGTGTCGGTGGCTTCGGCCTGGTCCTGGACAGCCTTGTGCGCTTGCTGGCTCTGGTCGTGTGTGGTCTGGGCGCCACTGGTTAGGTTCCGAATGGTGTCACTCATGCGCTTCACTACGCTGTCCAGCTCGGCGGTTTTTTGCGTGATCACCAGATCCAGGCTCCCCAGATCGTCGGTGCGGCCGGTAAAGATGGTTTCGGCTACGGTGTCATCCAGAATATCTCGGGCCCGGGCCACCGTTCGCCGCAGTGGGGCGGTCAGCCACCAGATGGCACCGACCAGTGCCAGGGTGGTAGCGGCCCCAATGCCTACCGTTTGAGCAGTTGTGGTTGCCCACAGTTGCGCAGCGGTCGCCATGACAAGCACGATCAGCGTGGTCAATATCAACCTGACAGGCAAGGGGAGGGCGCGAGACAGGCGGGGGCGTTCGATCGGGCCCTTGTGCGGCTCATCCTTGCCAAGCTTACTGTAAAGCTTCTCGGCCCGCTCCTGGGCCAGCGGATCCAGTCGGGTGCGAACTGACTGGAGTTCATACAGATTGCCATCGGCGCCGGTAATGGGCAGGGCATACGCCCGGACCCAGTAGTGATCCCCGTTCTTGCACCGATTTTTGACGGCCCCCAGCCAGCTTTCACCCGCGTTCAGGCGCTGCCACATATCTTCAAACGCCCCTCGCGGCATATCCGGGTGGCGGATAATGTTGTGGGGCTGGCCAATCAGTTCGTCCCGGGAGAAGCCGCTGATCCGCACAAACTCATCGTTGATGTGCGTGATCTGGCCCTTGTGGTTGGTGGTGGACAGAATGTTGGCGTTGTCTTCTACGGGGACGTTCTTTTCGGTTACGGGCTGGTTGAGTCGCATGGGTAGGCCTGCATTGTTATGTGTATCGGTTTACGCGACAGGTACGAGTTGCAACCAACAATGTATTACTCATGTATCAAGTGCGGCAAGTTGTCACATAGCCACTATTGCTTTAAATCAAATTTGAGCAGTTTTTAACCGGGGTGAGGCAGTATTGGGGCAGGAAGTGAGCCGGCGGGGCCGGCTCCTGAGAGGGCTGGGTCAGTCGGTCAGGCGGAAGAAGCTGGTCTTTTCGTCGTCGGACTGGGCCAGGTCGAAGCCGTCATTGCGCAGGTTGTGGTACGTGTCAATGAGGCTGTCCTGGCGATCTTCATCCAGGGTATCCCAGACCCGATGTGAGAAAATGGCCTGCAGGGTGGTCATGGACAGGTACAGGCCGCCCAACATGGCCGACAGAGTGTAGGTTTCGCCGGAAATGGGGTTGGTGACTTCCACTGGCTGGTCCGTTTTCGGGAACATAAATGGCGCACCGGAGGGGCCTTCGGCGTATTCCCAGTGACCGCCCTGGTAAGGGGCCAGCTCGCCGTCCTTGTTGACGACGTTCAGCAGTTTGTTGGCCAGGTTATAGGTGGTGTTCTCAACCACCATCATGATGCGGCCGTAGTGGCGCGGCAAAAAGTTCATGCGCTGGTTGCCAGGAATGATGCGGGCGGTCGGTTGTTCTGCGGTTTGATTTTGCATGGTATTTCTCCTTGGGTTTGCCGGTTGGCAAGGCGGCGAATTTGCCGCCTTTACTTACTACGAATTGTAGTTGTGAGACTCCTATCTGTCAACGGTACGTGTGCAAAAACCTCGCATCCCGGTGGTCCCGAGGCGGCACACGATGGGTTTCCTTCACTTCCGCATATACGGGCGTGCCCTGGTACACCATCAGGCTAAAGGGTTGGTCGCCGTAGCCATTCACAATCGCGACTTCGCGCAGAGTGACATTGATGCAGGACGGATCGATGGTGCCGGCTTCTGTGATCAGGTGCTGGGCGTCCCGGTGAGGGCGCCGGGCCACTACCAGATCCCGGCCGTACAGGTTGGCCAGTTCGGTGATGGTGGCTTTGATCAGTTCTTTGCGGCTGGCGTTGTAGGGGCGGTCTTCGCCCGGTACCGACCGGGCCATATCAACCCGACCGTTTTTCATGGCCAGGTGGCTCCAGCAATACGACAACTCGGATCGCCACGGGGCGGTTTCACCGTCCCATGTATCGGGCATATCAGGGATGAAGTTGATGACTCGCATATTGGTTCACCTGCTGTTTCGTTTATCGCTGTCTGGCTCGCTTGCTCTTCGCCAATCGGCGTGAGACCAGCGGTAGGCGATCGGTCAGTATGTCTTCGGGGAAAAGGGCTTCGCGGCAATGAGGGCAGGCCGGGACAGAATCTTTTTTGCGCCAGGCTTCATCCATTGCCTTTGCGGCTCGGCGCTGAATCGTGAACTGTTCGGCTTGTTCGACATCTCGGGCTCTTGCACTCAAGTGTTTAATCGAGGCATCCCATGACTGGACCATTAAGGTAAAGGCATCGAAGGGGTCTACTTCTTGTTCGCAGTCGTGGCAATACACCCGTCGTTCGTTGGTGTCATAAGCCATATTCCGGTGTTGGCAACTCGATCTTGGGCGCCGGGTTTTACCTCGGGCAATTCGAAGATCGCCGATATCAACCACGGTCACGCCCGCACAATAGGGCTGGGGATCAATGGGGTCGTCGCTCATGATTGGCTCCCTGAAGTGTCTGGACAGCACCATATTACCGTGAATATGTATGCCCAAAGGCCGCATACCCCCCCCGATCAGCCAGGGGCCGGCCCTTGGGGTGGCGTTACGCAGTCCTCGTTTGGCAAATGGACCGCAATTTGATGAGGAGGGTTACCTTTCGGTGACAGAGAAACAGGGAAGTGCAAAACACTGGGCGAGGGAATGCTACGGCCAGACTTTGCGCACAACCAGGAACGAAACATGGGGTTCTCCGAATGCTGGGACTTGGAGCCAGTATATCGGGTTCATCGTGGCAGTGAGCGGGGGCTGGCGCGGGTTGTCGGGTAAATCCGACATTTCGAAGTGGAACACGATAAAAGTGCCATCCATGGCAACCATGCAACACCAAACATATCTCGAGGTTGTAATATACCACAGTCTGTTCGAAAAAACCTGCTCACCCCGGCCCTTTCGGGGACGGCGTATCTTCATGCCCGGGCGCACCGGTGGCTTTGCTGACGGCATTGTTGAGGGCAATCCGACTGGCCAGGTCGGTGACCGGCTGGGTTGGCTTGTTGGGCTCAGGCTTCGGTTTTACCGGCTGGCTTTGTTGGCGGATTTCCTGAACCGTCATGCCAGCATCCAGCATCGACAGATGCTTTTGCAGGTCGGCCACTTCCTCGCGATGATGCGCCAAGCGCTTGCGGGCATTCACTTCATCCTCCCCGGGTGCCAGTTCGGCCATATCCAGGCAAGATTGCTGGAAAGCCAGCTCCTGATGCAAAAACTGACGGAATCGGTCTTCCGGCGAATGCGTTGAAATGGCCTCATTGCTGGCTCTGGCACCGTTTTGCATGGCGGCATTGGCTTTGGCGGCCCGCAAGACGGGTTCGACTGCCTGCAAGTCGTAACCATACGCTCCTTGCTGGAGGGCCGCTTCAATGGTTCGGGCGGCTTCCTCGGGCGTGTCGTTGCCCTGGCGGTACCGGGACAGGCTGATATCAATCAGGTCGTTGTAGTGTTGGTTGAGCACTCGGTGGAGGCCTTCGGTATAGGCCGTGTCCAGCAGGGCGTCATGGGGTAGGTCGGCGGCATCGATTCCGCGTTCTTCCAGGAGCATTTGCCGCAGATCGTCAGTGGGTGCCTGGGTCAGCAGGTCCATGGCCGGCTCGTATTCCCGGGTGTCATTCATGGGGGTGCCGCAGGTCGGTTGTTGGTACCGAACACTTGGGCGGTCTGAGGCCTGGGTTATCGCATCAACTCGGCCAGGGCCTTGATCGATTTTTGCCGCAGCGATTCGATCTCGGATTTGGTCAAGTGATACGGCTTTGCGGAAGTGTCCGCCTTCGCCTTGGGTGAGACAGTCGATGCCAAACCCGAATTCTTCTTTGAGGTAGTCATTGAGTTCGCTCCCGTGTTTTGCCTCAATAGCGTTGCACATCTTAGGCGTTAATGCAAGTTGACCGGCCTGGCCAAATCCGGTCAGGGTGGATGCGCCCACCACTTTGCCACCGTTCTTTTCAATATGCCCGCGCAGGCCAGCCAGGGTGCCGCCCATGGTCATGGTGTCATCCACGATCAGGTAGTCCCGGCCCGATTCCACCGGTCCATCAAAGGCCGCGTGGTTGGCCAGGCGGTGGTCGGCACCGGCGTTGGTGTGATGGGCCCGGACACTTTGAACGATGGCGCCTTCCACGGGCAGGTCCAGGGCTTTGGCGATCTTGGCGGCGTAAGCGGCCGGGATCATGTTGTGCCCACTGGCTTCTTCGGCCACCACGGGGGTCACAATCGGCTGGCGGTCGCCCAGCATGGCCCGGATGCGCTCGAGGGCGTCTGGGGTCACAATGTCATCCACCAACCTGCGGGCCGCTTCAAGATCACCGGCTTTGGCCGCCTCGTAGTTCGGGTGATCCCCGGCCTTGCCCAGTTCGGCCGCAAACGGCACTTTGGGGAAATCCTTGGGCCAGGGCGTCCGGTCACTGCCGGCTTTGCCGGCACGACTGAACCGGGCGTTCTCGGCCTGCCGGCGCTGTTCGTTGACCGCCTCAATGGAGATTACGTTGTCATCCCAGATCACGTAATTGTGGTTACCCTGACCCTTGCGGCGACTCGGGCGGTCGAGGTATTGCAGTCCTGGAATGCCTAGCTCATTGAGGAACGCGGAGGCCTGGGCGGGACTTCCCTTGGTATCCGCCAGCACTTCGTACAGGGTTTGGCCGGTGTACGTCGGGTCACCCATGGCTTTATCAAGCTGGTACGCCACAAAGAATTCCTGGTTCGCCACGGCCAGTAGGGCGTTCAGGACTTTTGGGGGTTGCTCTGTTAATGGCGCGTCCCAGTCTAGCAGATCCGTTTCATCGGGAATGTTGACCTCGTATAGATGCCCCAAATCCAGGCGAACGGAGTGCCCGACCAATGAGCGCAGGTGTTCCGTTGCCTCATACGTGTTCGGCTCAACCGGTATTCCATTGGCTTTCAGGCTGTCTATGGTGTCGAGGGCATCCTGATAGGCCCGTTCAGGGCCCTGGTCGGCGGCCATGTATAACGCGGATCGCAGCACCAGATCGTCGCCATAGTCATACGGTTGACCGTCTACGGCAAACACCGGCTCTTGCTCCAGATCGTCCACCAAGTTTGTCCGGTACCAATCGGCAATGTTGCGGTTGCCGGCAAAATACAGGCCCCAACCAAACGCCTGGGCTCCTTCACCAGAGCCCATGGCCTCCAGCGAGAAGCGATCAAACTCATGGGGTGAGCCGTGGTAGGCCCGCTTGAATCGCGCCTCCTGGTTGGCCTGGCGGCGTTCCTCGTTAATCGCTTCGATGGTCACTACACTGTCATCCCAGATCACGTAATTATCCGTGCCCTCGGCCTCATCGGTTCGGCTGAAGGCGTCCCGGTACCGCAGGCCGGGAATGCCCAGGCTGTTGAGGTACAACGAAGTGATCTGCGAGAGGTTATAGTTCAGCCGGTTCGGATCGTCCTTGAGCAATTCCCAGATCGGCCCCTGGCGATCAAAGGTTTGCTGATCCGCCGCTTTGGCAATGGCTGCCTGCAGATCGGCCCCGGTGGGCTCGTTGGTGACACCACCCGCGAACGGATCCACCCCAAAGCTCGCTTGATAGGCGTAGGCATCGGTACTGGTCAGCGGGAAGTCAATTTCCCGCAAGATCGCCTTGACCGATTCCGGTTGCTGGCTCAGCGGGGCGTCCCGGTTCAGCAATTGCTCATCGTCTGGAATGGACACTTCGTACAGGTGCCCGTTCTGGCGCTGGCGGACTTCGCCCAGCAGCGTTGCGATATCCTCACGGCTCATTTTCCGGGCAGTGCGACTCTGCCACTGCACCCGCTTGGCGGCGTCGTCATTCGACAGCCGATCTTCCCGGGCCAGGCGCATGATTGCGGCCAGGATCGGCGGCTGGGGGCTGGGCAGTTCAATGCCCTGTTCGTCCGCCAGCGCCCGCACATCAATGTCGTTTTGTACCGTGGCCCGGTAAAACTCGGCCACGCTTCGGTGCCCGGCAAAATAGAGTCCATAGCCATAGGCTTGCTGGCCCTCGCCGTTGCCGACGGCCTCGAGTGAGAACCGATCGAACTCATACGGGGAACCGTGAAAGGCGCGGCGGAACCGGGTGTCGAACTCGCTGGGCTGAGAGAGCCCACCGGTTTGCACCACGCGCTCGGCCCCGTGCAGCAGATAACGCACATCGTCGGAAGTCATGCGAATCTGATAGCCCATATCGCGCAGACCGGCGCGGGTCTGGCTATCAAACCGATCCCACAGGGACAGTTCCCGATAGTCGGCGGATTCCGCCAGCTTGGCCATCATTTCTTCGGCCACGAGTTGGCGATGATCGGCGTTGCTTTCATCAAACGCCTTGGGCTGGAAGTAAGTGGCCTTAATGCTTTCGGCCATTACACCGGTACCGAAGTGGGTATAGACCTGCTCCAGTGTTGGCCCCAGGTCGTCTTCAAGCATGCGACGCAGACCATAATGGGCCACCACTTCGTGCAGGAGCGTTTCTTCCAGGGCTTCGCGGCTGGGCATGCGTGGGGCCAGGATATACGCCGTATCGTTCCAGAATGCGGCCCGAACGTCGTGGGCGGCCCCTTGCAGCCAAATGTCTTCCTGTAGGGGG
>Ga0209300_1000380_pt1 | contig 24346 bp, 47 predicted proteins | sample Shrwel_input2_RT_FD_187535 | JGI IMG/M metagenome (GOLD analysis project Ga0209300, IMG submission 187535) | Subsurface microbial communities from deep shales in Ohio, USA - Utica-3 well 1 S input2 RT (SPAdes) (version 2) ... | reverse complement strand
CTACTGGCAATCGCCACCGTTTACTACAGTGGACTGATTGTGGTCATCCTGCTTTTGGGCATCCTCTATGCCTGCAAGTTCGCCCGAAAGGACGCAGCAGAGCAGCAGGCCATGGCCTATCGGTTCTATCACACAGTCACGCCCAAAACCTACCATTGGGCATCGGGGCTGGCGGTCACACTCATGTTTACCTACGCCGGTCAATTCGGCTTGCCGCTCGCCATGAGCGTGACAATGGCTCTGATACTCGCCGCCAGGCAGCACATGAAACAGGTTGCGATGATTGACGCCACCGACCCCTGAAACGTACCCAACAACACGACAACGCCAACCGGCAACCCCAAGGAGAACACCATGGATATCAGCCAAAGCAAAACCGTCAAACTGCACGTACCCGAATGGTTCCGCCAGCCGGACTTTCAGGCATGGTACAACCGCAAGCTGGGCCACGATCTGGCCACCTGGCAGCCCACCAGGCAGCCACTAAGCAATGACACCAGTCTGCCAGCAGATGCCTGCGCTCACCACGCTCGCGCCATTCAGGACCATGTGTTTAACGCCGATGTTTGGTACGAACCGAGCAAGACCTTCAGCGACGACTACGAGGCGGAAATAACGGAGCTGGGTAAAGTCGATCAAGCCCTGAGTGCTGTTATGCGTACCCTGGCAGCAGCGGGTGAACAAGACGGACTGGACATTGAGGCCATTCAACCGCTGCACCATGAACTGCATAACGATGTGTTGATGACCGAGTTTTTGTTTGACCCGCATTCCGCCGATGAAGAGGACCGCTTCAAAAAAGCCATGATGGCACTGGAAGACCTTAATGCGAGCCTCAAGGTTCGGCTCCAGCGTGACTCAGCACTCAACGGTGACAGCTATGCCGATTGTTTCGTGACGGTCGAACCGCAAAGCGCCGAAGGCTCCGACAGTGATCTGCCTCAACCCTACTGGGATATCGTGGTGCGCGAGGCCCACAAGGTCGTGGACGGCACCGAGGACTGCCACGTTGTCGTCTGGATCAGCCCTGCGTAGACACCGGCACCACCCTGGCCCGCGAAGGCGCAAGCCTGACCGGGCTATCAGACATAAGGGGCGAAAGCCCCGCCCGAGGGCCAACGGCCCGACCCACCGGCCAAGGCCGGTGCCTCAAAGACAAAAGGACTGAGAGCATGTTGTTTTCGACCTTTGCGCCACGCGCCGTACTGCGCACCCTGATTGCCATCACAATGCTGGCAACCCTCTTCCACCACCTTGGGATCGCCGCCACCCTGATCGAGCCACAAGAGCCGACCTGGACGACCTGGCTCACCATCATGGGGGCAAGCGCCGTGGTTTATGCGGTCGCCGATAAAATAGCAGTGCGGCTTACCACGCCTCACCAATCATCATCCGGGAGAGAATCATGACAACCAATCGCACTCGCATCCCGGCCCCACTGGATCCGGGGAAACATGCCGACAGCGTAATGTCCTACCTGTGGACGCACTACCAAGAGTACAAAACGCTGTCCGCCAGCCAAGAGGAACCGCTAATGACGGTCGATGCCGACCGGTTTGCATGTGGGTTCCCACTGCCGCCCTTCCAGCGGGAACAGTGCTGGACTGAAGGGCAGCAGGCCGCGTTCATCGAAAGCGCGTGGCTGGGGCTGCCGCTAGGCACCTATACCCACCACGACATTGACTGGGGCAATGCTGGCCACGCCAAACCGTTCTCGGGCTGGCTGATCGACGGGCAGCAACGCTTGACCGCCATTGAGGGCTACTGGGAAGACCGCTTCCCGGTATTTGGCTTGTACTGGTCTGAACTGACCCGGACGGAACAACGCCGTTTCAAAGCGATCAAGTTTCCTCATTACGAGGCGTCTCTGTGGAACGAAGCGGCAATCCGGGATTTGTATAACCGGCTGGCCCTGGGCGGGGTTCCCCATCGACCAGATCAACGGGCATGACCTGAAAGCGCCTTGACGCCACATGGCATCAGGACTACAATACGGAGTAAAAGGTAAGACAAAAGCCTAAACCGCCAACTGGCAACCCCAAGGAGACACCGATGAACGACAGCATCCTGACCGCCAGCCTCTTCGGCTTTACGAGGAATCCGGACACTCAGCGACTGGAACGCCCGATTATTTCACTGGCCGATACCCCCACGCCGGTATTCCTGGCAATTGAGCCGGTCACCACGGCAGTCTCGAAATACGCCTACCTGCGGGTCGCAATGATGGTAGACGGCGAGGAACGAGCGGCCTGTTTCGAGTTTGCATCCATGAATGCCCTGCTCATGGCCACGGCCAATGCCGCGTTTATCGCCTCGGCTCTGTGGGAACTGGCCTTGCGCCTGCCGGACAATCTCGGCGAAGCCCTGATCAACACGCCGGCCTGCGATCTACCGGAAGCCTTCACACAACAACTGGACAATACCCCCGATATGGATTTGGATTTGACCCGGCACCAAATTGGCCAAATGGTGTTCCTCACCATGGGCGCCAACGACGATCCGGTTCGATAACCCGAGTCGTCGCCGCCGACCGAAAGGCGGCGACTGCTCCCACTTACACGCATCAAGGAATCACCATCATGGCCACCAACCGACACGGACTCGATCAATCCTACTTCACGGACAAGCTGGCGCTGATCCAGCGGGACATTGACAACTACACCCCGGCCGAACTGGCGCGGGAGCTGGCGCGTCTGGCCGTGACAGCGGACCACCAGGCGGCGATTACCGATTGGAAGCGCAGTGAAGCCACCTTCCGGCCCACCACCGGCAAGGCGGTCGCCATGGGCAACTTCACCATGGACGAAAACCTGGCCTGCGAAAACTCCATACTGGTGACGTTTGAAAACCCGGACGATTGCCGGGCAGCCGTTCAAGCTCAACGCTGTCTGTTTTCGGTGTTTGGGGAGCCGCCCGAATCGCTATAACAGGCTAAATCCGCCAGCAAGTGCCCTACAATGGGCACAAACAAACCACACGACAGCATTAAATAAACGGGAGAAAAGGCATGGGCGCTAGAGGCTGGATCATCGTATCCCACACACAAGAACAACGCGAAAGCATCAAACAATGGGTGCTGGACGTTCAACGCAAAGAACAGGTCAATTGGGCCATCCGGTTTTGCCGACAAGTAAAGCGCGCTAATGGCGGTTGCTGGAGCCTGATCGACTCAGACGGTAGCGGCTGTATCGATCACCTGGAGAACGACTACGGTTATGAAGGCACCATCATGTTGCTCGGCGAATGCGATTGGGATGCGCCGGACAGCGGCTTTGGGCGCCTGGAAGACGCGACTCATTCCTATTACATTGATGCCCACGACGACGAATTCTTCCCTGAAGGTGATCCACGACTGGATGAACAGAGAGGCGATACGTTTCTTATTGAAAGCAATCAAAACGTATTGGATATCCATGAGGCCGTTAGCGAAGCAGTGAAAGCAGGGTCACGCACTCTGCCGTATATCGATAACGCCGCAGCATGGGAAGTCATCGACAACGAAGCCTACTACCGGGGCTGGGTGGTGGAAAACCTGGATAAGCAGGCAGTTGACCATCTGATTAAGCAGGGCTACTCAATCCGTGGACCAATCGATCAGAACGACAAAAAAATCAGGACATCCCCGCTTCTCATAGAACCAAACACCATCGAACTATACGATCCCGACAAACAAACATTCGAGGCGTTCCAGATCGCTTCAAAGTCACTACCCAACTAACGGAACCCACCCCAACCGGGGCAACCGCCAAAATCCGCCAGCGGTTGCCCTTACAATGGTTAAGGTCACCCCCTTAACCAGAAGGACACCCCATGAGGTCCACCACGCCGGATCGCTCTCCCAAAATCATGGCCGCCCTGGTAGTCATTGCTCTGGTCGTCGTCGGTTTGTTTTTCGCAATGTACGCGGAACAACAAAATCGCTGGCAGGCCCAGGCCCAAACCGAAAAATCCAGTGTCACCACTCTGAGTGAACCGCAAAAACTGGACACTCCTTACCAACGAACCATCAGCCGAATTGCCCTGGAAGACGGAACGCCCTGCGTTGTCATCAACGGCCATCAGGTCGCCGGCATCGACTGTAACTGGCAGGCCTCAGAACCCAATCACGCCACGATAACGAATCCATCCCGCTAACCGAACACCCGCCCTGCAAACCCGGGCGGGCAAGCATTTTCACACAATCCGGTTGACAACTTGGCCGCCCGCCACTACACTATGGAGTAACAGTTAAGGCAAAAGCCCGAATCGCCAACCGGCAAACACAAGGAACACCCCATGAAAAACGTCAACGGCTATACCATCTACAACTACCGCGCCGGCCACGGCACCCGCTGGGTCGTGGCCAACCCGAACGCGAAGATCACGCCAACCGCGATCGGGCAAACCATTGCCACCTTTGAAACCGAACCCCAGGCCGAAGCGTTTGCCGCCAGCGCGATGCCGGCCAGCCAGCACAACAGCACCCCCGCCCCATAAGGGGCGGGTCAGACAGCATCGATTGTTACCGGTAACAGGAGCATCGAAATGATCCATAAACGTGACCTGAACGTGTACTTCGACGCCAGCGCCCATGCGTGGGTCTGCGAACTGAACACCGTATCCGGCTGGGTCGTGCAGGGTTACTACCCAACCCGGCAAGCCGCTCTGGCCATGCAATGAGCCGCCTGGCACCGACCAGGCCCCTGAATCGTTAGCCAACTGGCAACCCCAAGGAGAACTGTTATGTCCCTGATCGCCACTGTAATGTTCCATATCCGCATCCCGCAGGAAAGCCATCCTCTTACCGAGGCATACACGTACATTGATCATGTCGTTGGTGCAACCCTGAAAAACCAGGAAACCCGACTGGACCCTGAGAAAGACCTGTTGGTGGACTGGCGCAAACTGCAAGGCGCCGCCCCCGTCCGGGCACCCGACAAAACACCGATTGAAGGCGAGTATTTCAAGATCGCCGAACTGTGCTTGAATATCGATGCCAACCAGCCCCAACCACTGGTTCACGACATTGCCGCCGATGCCCTCAATGAACTGCTGGAAGAGGCCCTGTATCACCCTGCCGACAACCCCGACAGCGCGGTGATCGATTACACCTTCCTGAAGGCTGAAAAAGGGGTGACCTACACCGACCAGTACGAAGAAAGCGATGCCTGGGTTTTCCCCGAATACCGTGCCGCATTCCTGGAAACAGCCGGCATTGCCACGCCTGCCGAAGACCTTGAATCCATCATCGAACAGCGCTTCATTGCCGGTGAAATGACCGCTCAAAAAGCCGCTCGTCGCTGGCTGGCCGCCACCTGACCCGAATCAACGTCGATCTGCGTTGTGTCTCCCTTGCCCCGCCGCGTGCGGGGCTTTTTTATGCCTGACGCCTTGACGAATGCCGACCCTGAAACTACACTATGGAGTAATGAATAAGGGCAATCGCCCAAACCGCCAAACGGCAAACCCAAGGAGAACACCATGGATATGACCTACAAGCTGCGCCAATTTCAAACGGCCAACGTCACCCTGCAGATTTTCATTGTGGACCTGGCCCAAGAAGGCACGTTGTTGCAGGACCGTTGGGTACCGGTCGAGGATCACCAGGCCGGTCAGACCGTCCAAATTCCTCACCACCTGCAAGACCGGGCACCCCACAAGTATTACGTGGGCCAGACCACCCCGGCCGAACTGTCCGCCAGCTATGCCAAGCAAGGGCGGGCAAACCCCAGTCTGACGGCCTACCAATCGCTTCAGGAAGAACTCGCCTATGACCTGACAGCGGGCGAGTACGCGCTGGAATGCCGCGTGATCGTCAACGGAATCCCCCTGGCACGGGCAACCCCCTCTGTCGTTTTCGATTACTCCATGCTCTACAGCGCCGAATCACTGACTCAGCGGGCCACCGAATGCCTCAACGAGATTGGCCGAGAGTTTGTGTTTGAGGCGCTGCAGGCGGCCCGAGACAAGCTGACCACCCTGAAAAACGTCATTTAACCACTTCATCACAAGGCCCGCTGCTGGCGGGCCAACCATCAACACGGATAACCGGAGAGCCCTATGATGACTCGCAACGACCACTATCACGCCCTGGTAGACACTAACCAGATCGGAGATACCGCCACCCCCCGAGGCCATATCCGCTACATGGCAAACCCTGGCCGTGGCATAATCGTCACACTGCTGCTGGACTACACCGACCTGACCCAACCGAAAGACCGCAACACCACCAGTCACGCCGTGGCGCTGACAGCGATATTGCCAGTTGAGGATTACCCACTGTTTGAGCAAATCGCCAATCGCCGCATTGATCAATACGGGGGCCACCCCAAAGCCGACCTGGCGGCCACGCTGGATCTGTTGGGCCTGCCATCAGCGGCTGAGGTCTACCGAGACGATGCCGTGCTGGCGGACATTGAACCGACACTGGATGGTACCGACTTGGTAGACCCACTGGCCCAGGCCACCATGACCCAGCGACTGCCCGAGGACGACGATACCGTGCAAGCCAACCCCGACTGGCGCAAGGCGGTTAGCATCGTCAAAGCGGAAATCGGCTTTGATCTCCCCCATGCAACCAGCCCCGAGCAGCATGCCAGTTGAGGATAAACCGACCAACCTAGCCCCATGCCCCGCCGTGTGCGGGGCTTTTTTGCGCCTGATTGCTTGACGACAAGACAACAGGTAACTACACTATGGAGTAACAGGTAAGGCAAAAGCCTGAACACGCCAAACCGGCAAACCCAAGGAGAATGACCATGACCCAACACGCCCTGGAACCCAACCACGACATGCCTGCGGCCTTCATGCCCGTCAGCGGCCAGATTCTGAACGCGGTCAAGCAGGAGTATGACGTTTTCGAACGGTCTGAGGTAAAGAGTGAAATCATCCTCGACACCATGGGCTGGGATCCCGAGGAAGAACTGCTCGGCCGACTGAATGAGCTTACCGGCATTTCACCTGAAAAGCTGGCAGGCACCTACCTGATCATGTACCACGACTACGATCTGGACACCCTGTAACCAGCGGCACGGCCCTGGCGCTCCGGTCAGGGCCACCAACGACCAAACCGCGAGGTGACTGTTATGCAGCGCATCATCGATCCCATCCGCCAGCAACGCCACATCAGCGCCCACCGCTGGGCGATTTACAGCGCCAACGAAGCGGCCACCAACAATGGCGCCGGTTACTGGCACCCGCGCAAGGGCTGGGTGGACGAACACAACCTGCAAGCGTTCCCCGCCGAACAGGCCGGACGCTACGCTCTGCCAATGTCGCTGGGTCAGGACCGCGTGTGGGTCAACCTGGAACCCGAGCATCAGCCCGAGGACCACACCCTGGCCACCAGCCTCACCGAATTCTGCCTGGCCCACGACCTGCCACTGCACCAGTCCGCCAGCGCCCTGCTATTGCGCGACGACCTGCTGCCCTATGAGCGCCTTTGGCTGGAACAGGTGGAGCGGGACCAGCGCCTGAGCCCGACACTCGCCGTGGCATAATGGCTTTATTCATCCCGACAGGCGCAGCCTGTTGGGATCATCAGCGTCTTTACTGCGGCCCGCACACGGCCCGACCGTGGCACCGCCGCCCGAACCCGAATCCGCGTTGCCCGCAAGCTCGCACCCATTATCAGCAAAGCCGCGAAGCGGCATAGGAGACAAGCCCCATGAGCCAGAACCGCCTTGAAAGCTTCCCGCTGGGCACACTGGTGACACTCACTCCCATTCAAGGTCACGATCCGGTGTCCGGCGTCATTGCGCTGCACACCGACGACGACCTGAAAGTAATCTACAGCGTCGGTGACCAACTGCGGTACGCCCGGGCCAATGCCGAACTGACCCCGGACGTATTGCTGGGGAGCCTGGACGTAACCGAACACGCCGATACCCCACTCCGGCCTGCCCTGAAGGAACTGGTCAACCACCTGCAGGCGGTCGCCAATGAGCCACCCATCAACCGCGGCCAGGTGGTCCGTTTCGATATGGACGATGAAAGCCACACCGGTCGGGTGCTCGAGGTGGGCGAGGATTTCATGATTCGGGTCGCCTACAGCGAGGCGCTGGACGTAACGCTGCCACGCCACGGGGTCGCGCTGGTTAAGCTACCCACCCCAGACACCACCCTGAAGGACTGGACCGTGGCGAACCAGCGGGAACGGGATACGGACAACCCCGAGTCCATGCAATTGGAAACCCTCGTCAGCTATCGCGGCCAACCCGTATTTGGGGTCACCAACACACCCTCGCAGCCCTCGTTGGTTGAGGTCGTGGATGGTGCGCCCGAACAGGCCACCTTTGAAAATCTGCAAGTGGCGCTGGCGGAATACCAACTTGAACACTGGCTGCCCCCGATGCCATCAACCCAGTTGTGGTTGACCTGGGCCTGCTACGGGTGGACCGAGCAACCCAAGGGGATTTCGTTTGCAGAGTTCGTGAATGCCATGACGAACAACCACACCGATGGACAGTAATACCGCCAGCAAGGAGGTGATTATGACCACCCGTAGTATCAAGCAAACCTACGAGCCCGGGGACCGGGTGACCACACCGCTGGGTACCGGCGTGATCCGGTCGTGCAAAGTCTGCCAGCGCCCGGAGGGTCAGATTCGCTGCCGGGTCAAGCACGAGGACTACCACGACCACGACGGCGACACCTTTGATCTCAACGTCGAAGACCTGCGCCACACCCCGGGGGATCACTGACCATGGCCAAGCCCGCCATCCTCATTCACAAGACTCGCCGCGCCAACCTGCTTCATGTACTGGCCACCCAGTACGGCGGCAACCAGGCAGAGCTTGCCCGCGCCATTGAACGGGGAGCCTTCAGCTAATGGACCCACGAGAAGAAGAAAACCTGCTCCAGTATTACGGCGGGGACCGGTGCGATGAAGGGTTCGTGAACGAGGTCAATGACGCCCGTGAATGGATTGCTCAGCACTCTGGTTGGTCGTTCTGGGCTGAGATTGCCACGATGGAGAACAATGCCAACCGATATCTGGCCCGCATCAATCCATCCATGGAATGCGAGCCACCACACTCGCGCATCCAAGAGAAAGGCATTCGCGCCATCCTCATGCTGGCGCACATTGAGGCCAGCACCGGCATTGACCTGCAATGCCACTTCTACCCCGAATTTGCCCGATACATTTATCCGAAGTTGCTGCGCCGAATCAAAGCCAACATCGAGCAGGCAACACCCAACCATCCGCCAGCAAGGAGCTCATCATGCATGTAGAGCAATCCAACATTCGCAAGGTATCACTGACCGATCTGCAGGCCGAGTTTGCCCTGGACCCGGTGAGTGTCATCCTGGAAGACTTCGAACCCGGGCGCGGCAAGATTGTCATTGAGTGCTTCGGGGAGGCGTGGAGCGCTTACTGGGGCGGCATGGGCAAACGAGATATTGCCACCTTCTTCTGCCGCTGCGATGAACATTATCTGGCCGGCAAGCTCAGCGCCATGAACGACATGATCCCGGATTACGCCGCCCTGAGCCGCCAGGCTTGCGAAGTGGTGGTGGATCAGCGCCGATGTGGAGTGCGCACCAAACACGACGCCCGCGACCTGTACGACGACCTCAAAAGCGGCGCCAGCGCACAAAGCTCTGATGAACTGGACGACAGCGCCCTGAGCGACACCCTGGGCCCGGAGTGGTTTCGCGATATCCCCATGAAGCCGAATCCGGACTACCAGTACCTGTGTCGGATCATCCGGGCGGTACAGGCGGGATTGAAGCAGATCCAGGCAGCCGAAACACAACCGGCGCCCGAGATCACCGCATGATCGTCCGCCGACTGGTCCGCCAGCTTCGATCCGCGCTCACCGGCAAGACCTATTGCAGCCTCACCAGCCGGAACGGTCATGATTTCGAGCTGGTCGGGCGCATGTTTCCCGACCGGGAAACCCGGACGCTAATCTATCAATGCAGCGGGTGTGGCACGGTAGCCAGCACGGATCGCTGGTCCATGGAGTTGGAAATCCGCCCCGAAGGTTTGCCGGAATCGGGCATGGAGCCAGTAGCAGGAATTGCCCAGACAGCAGAATGCCAATTTGGGTAAATGCACCTCCGACCGGCTTAATAAAATCGACATTTCTCCTTGACGTTTCGCGCTCACCAACTACAATAAGGAGTATCCAATAGGGGCAATCGCCCAAAGCGCCAACTGGCAATCTCAAGGAGCAACACCATGTCCGAACCGCAATTTGTCGAAGTCGATCTCTATACCCACTGGGCATCTGCCCTGGTTAACAACGATTACTCCGGTCTGTCTGAGGCCGATATCGCCGAGCTGGACAGCTATATCGAAAACGAACAGACCGACCACGGCATGTTCATCTGCACCGGCAAGGCCGACAACGACCACTTCGGTCGTCCCGATATTCGGGGCGCCCTGCCCGGTGATATCGCCACCTACACCTTCCAGGTCGCCTAATCATCAACACGCCCCGGCCACGGTCGGGGCTAACCGGACAACAGGAGAATCGCTATGACTTCGACCGCGCAACGCTACACTGACCGTGACGACTGGATGGCCGAATGCGATAAAGTAGCCCACACACTGTATGGCGTTCCCTGTGCGCTGGACATTGTGGCCGATCAGGACACGGCGGTAGACGCCCTGCTGACTGGCTGGGCCAACGACGAATCCCCGGACAAGGCGATCCAGCGTATGCGCCTCACCCGGGCCAGAGAACTGTGGGCCGAACTGGGGGATATCCCGGTCAATGGCGACAACGACACCTTGGAGGCCCCGTTTCTGCATTTTGCAATCGGAACGCCCCGGGAAACCGTTTGGCATTGGTTTGAGGATACTTTTGAATGTTCCGTGGCCAAGGATTTGATGTTTACGGGCAACAGCCATAAGCGATTGGCTTAAACAGGAGAACACCAATGCGACACCTACGCTCATTGATCCTGGCTGGCCTTGCCCTCTCGGCGCTCCATGGCTGTAGCCTGATGCCCAGCCTGGGGCCGAACCCGGCGCTGGCGCTGAACGACAACGAACCCGATGTGCCCGCCGCTCGCGTCAACGGGGTTTATGAAGGCCTGCTGGCGGTCGATGGCGGGGAGCCAACCGAGCTTCGGGTGTTTGCCCTGAACAGCCAGATCAAGGCGCTGGACGCGCAAGGCCGCGTCTACAGCGGGTTTATCGAAACCAATGAAAACGGCACCTTTGGCCTGGGGCTCACCCGCCACCAGACTATCGGGAAACCGGATTTAACGCTCGCTCTGACCGGGCACTACCGGGAGGGATTTGTTATTGAAGGACAGGCGCACCCGAAAGCCCAGGGTACTGCAAAGCTGCACCTGACGTATCAAGACCATGTTGCCAGTGATAGCGTTCGGATGGATGACCTGAAAGGAAGTTGGCGAGTACGGACGCTGCCGGATCAACCCATGACGACATTGCGCGGCGATGGCGACCTTCAGGACATTGGCGGCGGTTGCCAGGTCCGTGGCCGCGTGTCGATTCCGGATGGTCACGCAAACCTACTGCATACCATTCTTTCCCTGGATAATTGCGGCGGCATGAATGGAAGTTACCACGGCATTGGTATTCGCCACACCAACGGCCATGATCAAGCCGCCTTGATTGTCCTGGTGGCCAATGATAATCAAGCGTATTACCTTAACCTGCAAGCTGACTAGCGCGAGAACCGAGAATCATTTGGAGCACCCAATGCAAATCTATATGAACAGCCTGGATGAATTGAAAAGTGGTACTGTGCGCACAAAGCAGTCTCACCCGTACAGCTACGATCCAATTACCCAATTTAGTCGCCCAGCCTCCAAAGATGACGCGGAGGACAGCGTTTACTCTGACCGAATGGATGAATGGGACCCGGAGCTTTGCGCCAAGCTGAAAAACAAGCATTTTGGCAACACAGGTGATTACTGGGATCAGCGTTCACCAGCCGCCATCGAATCTTTCCTGAAGGATTATTTCACGGCACCCAACCTGATCTTGACCAAGGTTATTGAACATTGTAACCAGGCAACGGGTTATCCAGTTTGGCAATTTTACTTTGTTGACACAAATCGTCAGACATCGACTGAAGAATCTTGACAATGACTACGTGCGAACTACCACATATGGAGTAAGCGCCATTGAACTGTATCGCCAACAGGCACCCCAAGGAGAACCATGATGACTGATACCCCACTTAACAGCGCATGCCCCAAATGCAAAGGTTTTGGAACAACTGATACTCACGACACCTGCCCTACTTGCTTCGGCCTCGGCGACCTGAATCAAGCGGCCGGTCAACTCATTGAACAATGTGCAGCGTCCTCCATGGCTCACGATGATCCATTAGTGGTGGCGGCTCGCCGCATTCTCGCTAACGGGGAGCATCTGCGAAAGCATCAACCCCAATAAAAAAGCCGGAGCTTCTGAGGCTCCGGCTTTTCTTGTCTTTGTCAGAGGTCGCTTTGTATTAAGCCACCGCATCCTTCAGTGATTTTCCAGCTTTGAAACCCGGACTCTTCGACGCCGGAATGGTCATGGCTTCGCCGGTCTGAGGATTACGGCCAGTGCGCTCGCTACGCTCTTTGACCTGGAACGTCCCAAAGCCAACCAGCGAAATGCTGCCACCCTGAGCCAGCTCGTCGGTGATCGTCTGGGTCGTCGCGTTCAGGGCCCGCTCAGCCTGCGCTTTGCTCAGATCGCCTTTTTCAGCAATGGCCGCTACCAGTTCAGTCTTGTTCATAACGCATCATCCTGTCGTTTGTGGTCACAAAGAATCAAGGGCTATCCAGCCCAACAACGCCCCTATATTACACCACTGGAACCGCCAAAAATGGGCCAAACCCGCTTGCAGCAGGCAAATCAGCAGTGACAGTTGACAGAATAGAAAGACGGAACTACACTACGGAGTAACAACTAAGGCAAAAGCCTGAACACGCCAAACCGGCAACCCAAGGAGCAAATCATGGCAACCGCCCAGGTAACCAACAGTAAGCACAAGCTGGACGCTTTCAAGAGAGCAATGGACCAACACCTTGAGGCCATCGATCAACTTATTGAAACCCACACGGCCGAGGCGGGTAGCGTCCAAGAGCTGAGCCAGAAGCTGACCCTCAAGCAAGGACTCGAACAATTGGAACGAGCGGTCAATGGCACCGATCAATTCGATATGAAGGCCCACGAAGCCGAACTGACCGTGCAACTGGCGTGGTTCTGTCAGGAAAACAGCCTTCCGCATCTGGCCGCCGAAGATTTGCTTATGGAGGACGAAATAACCCTCACCTATGAACAAGCGGACTGGCTGGAATACTTCATCGAGCGCTGGAACAACCGGCCCCAGTAACAGGCCCATCACACCGCCAACTGGCAACCACAAGGAATCACATCATGGAAACACTGAAGCTGACATTTACAAACCAACCGGGTGGCCAATTCGGCTACCCGGCCACCCTGCCACTCGAACAGGTTGACCCGTTGCCGTATGCGTTCCTGGTGGCCTACGGGGAATCGATCAGCGCAGAGACATTCGCCGCCCGTATCCGAGCGTATAGCAGCCACCCGCGCTGTCAGGGAGAGGCAACCATCATTGAGCGTTGGGCACAACTCATGGATTACGCACTGGACCATCTGACGCATTTTCAGGCGCTTCCCATGGATTTTGAATACGACGGGGTTGTTTACGATTACGATGAATGCCTGATTCTGATGGGTGAACGCGCTGTGGATACCTTGCTGGCGGCTCACCAAGCCACTCAGGCCGCCTAACGACCAACAACGTCGATCTGCGTTGTGTCTCCCTTGCCTCGCCGTGTGCGGGGCTTTTTTTACGCCTGATCGCTTGACGCCAAGGCGACACAATACTACACTATGGAGTAGCGATTAAGGCAAAAGCCTAAACACGCCAACCGGCAACCCCAAGGAGAACGCAATGACTCAACCAGCCTTTCGTCAACACGACATTGTGACCTTTACCCCGCGCAACGAAGCCCCGCGCACCGGTTTTCTGGTCACCCTGACCAACACCAAAGCCGAGCTTGTCTTTGAGCGCGACGGTGAGCTTCGCAACTTCAAAACCAAGTCCACTCAGCGTCCGGAACAACTGATCAAAGCGCTTCAAGTGAAGCCCTACACCGACACCCCGATTGGCGCCACCCTGCAACAGTACATTGACTCCACCAAGGCAGCGGCAAATGCCCCGAAATGGCGCAAAGGCCAGATTGTTGGCTTTATCCACGATGGCAAAGCGGGCACCGGCCGGGTAGTCAGTGGGGGGAAGATGCCCGAGGTGACTTACACCGCCACCAGCAACCTGCAAATCCCGGCGCACGAACTGACACCGGCAGACCTGCCTCAACCCAACAAGGGCTTGGAGGACTGGGGCGTGAGCAAGCATGTATCGCATGGCCTTCGCCTTGACGGTGAAGCTTGCACCTACACGGTCACCCGCAAGGGCAAGCCGGTGATTACCGTCAGCGAACAGGGCGATGGCGGACCCGCCCAAGTCATACCCAGCAAGCAAGGTGCATTGAAAGACATTGAGGCCCTTGAGAAAGCTCTTGATACCTACCTGAAGGAAAACGGCGACCTCAAATTGTTCGGTGAAGGCATCGGTTTCTGGGCTGAATACGCATGGTTTGTCCAGCCAACCGGCACCCCGTTTTCGGAATACGTCGAACACTAAGCTAACACCGGCCCCGGACAGGGGCCTTCAACATCCGCAGGAGATAACCGCTATGAGCAACATCACCGTGACACTGACCCAAGAGCAAGCCCAAGCCGCCATCGCACTGATTGAGGCCGGAATCGAGGACAGAAGCGAATACTTCAATAACCCATACGCCCTTCAGGACGGTTACACCGAACAAGAGATCCAAGAAGCTGAGCAGTCGTGTGACCGGGCGCGTAATGCCAGCATCGTGATCCAGCAAGCGCTGGATACAGATTAAATTGCACCGCACCCGATGCCCGAGGCGTTAGCCGAGGGCATCAACCAGCCGCTTGACCCGGGCTCCTGCCGCACTCTGCCAGTAACGCCCAGGCACCAGCCCCGCTCCCAATCAACACAACTCCCGCCCGTAACCGCCGCTTTCGTTTCAAGCATTCACCGCAGTCAATCCAGCACTCGAGGGGATAGAGGCAAATTCATGCCTTTCGCCGCTCTATACTGGTGATCCGCATACAAGGAGACGCCTGTGCCAGACACATCGGAAAATCCCTTAATTCCGGTCGCCCTGATGTTTGCGCTTGGCAGCCAGATCACCCCGATGCTGGCGGACATGCTACGGGAACAAACCGCCCAACAGGTGATATGCGACAAGCCCGATCAGTCGCCGGACCACGGCTTTGCCCTGGGGCATGGTCAAGCCCGAGAACCGACAGAAGAACCGAAGCGTAAATGTCGGTTGCAAACCCGAACGGCGCCTGCCCTGGCCGCCAACGAAGTGCATCCCGCCCACCGCAACTGATTCAGCCGGTCGTCGTGGAAACCGGACAATCGATGGCGCCAAGGGCGCTATGCTAGGCCTATACCGTGAAGCCGGATCAGAGACCGGGAGGCCAGTCCATGAAAATGACCGACGATTTTGCGTTCTTTTGGGGCAAGAGCGATGCACTCTCCAATTGGCACTCTTCCCCATTCGATTACAAGGGCGGAACGTTCGCCAACGTCGAGCAATTCATGATGTTCTGTAAGGCTCGCCTGTTTAACGACACCGAGAGCGCCAAGGCCATCTACCAAACCCGCGATCCGCATCGCTGCAAAGAACTGGGACGCCAGGTAACCGGCTTTGACGACGCCACCTGGACCCAGAAGCGCGAAGCCATTGTCAGCGTGGGCCTTCGGGAGAAGTTCTTGCAGAATCCCGAACTGCTGAAAGACCTGTTAAAAACCGGCAACCGGCAACTGGTCGAAGCCAGCCCCTACGACAAAATCTGGGGCATTGGCCTGAACGCCAACCACCCACACGCGCAGGATCCGGCCCACTGGCGCGGGGAAAACCTGCTGGGCAAAACCATGACCAACGTGCGTGACTATCTGGTGAACGGGTGCATCCAACAAACCCTGCCCACACAGGCCCAGGCCACCGTGGAAAACGCCCTGGATGAGCTGGGTTTTGATTTCCGGGCGGATCGGGCAGCCACCGTCGGCCGGGAGCAGGAAGCAACCGCCAGCGCCCCGGCCCCAGGGTAATCCGGGGCCCTCCGACCGCATGGGCGAAAAGCCAGATAGGGTTTGACAAACAATAATCTCGCAACTACAATGCGGAGTAAAAGGTAAGGCAAAAGCCTAAACACGCCAAACGGCAAACCCAAGGAGAACGATTATGCAAACCCCAACTCAAGAACAGCTCTGGCACCAGTCCCACCGTTCGGTGAACGATACCTTGCAGCAAGCGTACTGGATGGCTGGCAAGATGCCGGATCGCCACGGCGAGTTTGTAGCCGAACCGCTGACACACGCGGAAATGGAAAAGCTGGCCAACTCAGATCGTCCGTATGCCTGGGCGTTTCAGTCCATTCTCGATGCCGGCAAGCTGAACGACTCGCTGGACCAGTATCGAACCATTGGCATTTCCACCGCCCACATTACGGCTACTGATGCCCAGCGCCTGGATATCGTGGACCACCCGCGTCTGCTGGCCCGAGATACCGGGGCCTTCATCAAACTGCTGCCGATGGTGGATGATGATACCGATACGCTGGCTGGCCAGTTCCCGGGCTTCAGCGATGCCTTCTATCAGGTGCTGGCCACCGCCCTGGCGGCCGGGTACCAGATGGTGGAACTGGACGCCGACGCCACACAATACGATCACCTACCGGTCTTCGAGTGGTGATCCCAACGCGCCCCGCACCACGCGGGGCCAGCCCCGGTCGATGGCCGGAAATACGGTACACTGTGATCAGTGAGTAACCAGGAACACGCGGAGAAAACCATGGACAAGACGCCCAAATACCTGCAACCCATTATTGCCGATGGCCGGGCGTTGTGGCTCGACAAACACGGCGACAAGCTGGCCAAGCGGGCTTTCACCGACGACGAATCCCCGGTCCTGCTGGATATGCGCCAGCCGGTCACGCTGACTCGGCTGGCGGACGTTGCCAAGCGATTCGATATCGAACGCACCATCCAGATTTTCGACTGGCGCTATTACTGGCCCGGAACCAACCGGGAAATAACCGACGACGACATGGCCCGGCACTTTGATAACGGCTTGGAAGGCGGCTACGAAACCCGCAAGAAGGATTACCGTTACGAAGTGGCTACCAACAGCCTGATCATCTTCCTAGACGGTGAGGCGATCTACGCCAACGACAACGGCACCATCACCCGAGACAGCGCGGCACTGGCGGACTCGCTGGCTGAGTAAAGCACCGACAACGACAAGGAGCCCACCATGGCACTGACACAGACGCAAGCGAAAGCCCTCGAGCAACTGGAAGCGCATGGCCCGCTGGACTACCAAGCGGGCTTGTACGGCTTCGCCCGACCCGGAGCGCCCCGCGCTGAGCGCATCCAGATGGCCACCGCCAAAGCGTTGGTCAGCCGCGGCCTGGCCGTGGCAACGCGGACCAAGCCCTCCAAGCGTGGGGAGTTGATCGACCAACTGGCCCTGAAAAAATCCGAATAAATGCCCGGACAGCCTTGACGGAATGCGCCCTTATAACTACAATGCGGAGTAACAGGTAAGGCAACAGCCTGACAACGCCAGCCGGCAAGCCCAAGGAGACCGATGTATGACAATGCAGAACCAGACCAACAGCCAGGCAACCCGGGACAACTTGCTCCAGCGCAGCGAGATTCACCTGAACGAATTTCAAAAGGCCATGGAGACGCACCTGGACGCCATGCGCGAACTGATTGAACGCTACGCGGCCGATGCCGGCGACAAGATGGCCATGAGCCAGAAACTTTGCCTGATGAATGCGTGGGGCGAGCTGGGTAACACCGTAGACGGCACCACCGAAGACGATATGAAAGCCACCGAAGAGCAGTTGATCGCCCAGCTCGAGCATTTCTGCGAGGAAAACAAGCTGACGGTCATGAGCGCCGAAGAGCTGCTTTGTGAGGATGAAGCCACCCTCACCTACGATCAGGCCGAATGGCTGGAATACTACGTTGAACGCTGGAATCGCCGGCCCCAGTAACGGGCCGACACCACCGCCAACAGGCAACCACAAGGAATCGCACCATGAGCACCGTCAGACAGATTTGGCAAGCACACCCCGGCCCCTACAGCTTCATCGTGAGCCGTCGCCTGGGACCGGAGTACAATCACGAAATCCGCGACTGGCGGGTACGCGCCTACAGCGAGGCCGATGCCGACCGGCGCCTGAATACCATGGGTGTCACCGTGGCTGTTCGCTGGGAGTCGTCCGCCAGCACCAAACGTGCCGCTTGAACCGAGAGGATAACGCCATGACGACCGAAACAATCGAGCAAGAAGCCGTACAACTCACGCTCAAAGAAATGCGGGATTACTTTAAGGGCCTGGGATTCACCAATCTGGCGTTCGCCTCTGGTACCGACCAGTCCGAATGCTGGACCAACATGGACGGCATCAATGTATTGCTGAATCCACGCAAGCAGGAAGTCGAGCTCACCGTCATCAGCGGCTTGATCAAATCAACCACCGGCCCGCTGGGGTTCCCGAACAAGAACCTCCCAGTATTCATAAAACAGATTTCACAACACGCGCTCGACTGGTAAACAAACACCGAACACCACTCCCCTCCTTGGGAGCCGCCTTGCCCCGCGCTTTACCGCCCGGGGCTTTTTTATTGCCCGCTCCGTGCCAGGAAGGCGCAGCCTGACCGGCACAGCCAGACACAAGGGCCGGACCCGGCCCGCCGAGGCCAGCACACGGCCCGACCGTGGCACCGCCGCCCGACCATCACAGCAACAATCCGCCAGCCCGTACCCGTAATCAGCAGCTTGTCCGGCAAACCGAACTTTGCCGGCATTTATCGCATTCGCCCTGTCGTACACTGTGAGCATTGACCAAACAACAGAGCCAATGCGACAGGAGCGCTCCGATGACCACGTTTGACCCACAATCCAACGATGCTGTGGCCCACATCATTTGCAGTGAATTCGGCGATCTGGTGCGAATCACAACGGATAGTACCGATGCGGATATGGCCTTCCAGGAAGGTCATGCAGTCACCACGAACGCCACGCCCGAGGATATTGACGAAGCGTTGCGTGGACTGCCGGCCAAAGACTTCATGGATGATTCGACCTGGCAAGCCATCGCACCGTCCATGAAAGCCCTGGCCGACCGCCAGGAAAACCCCTATGACCGGACACCTCCAACCATCGGGGTCAATTCCCCGGATATGCCCAAGGAAATCGTGGATATGCGTCTGGGTACCCTGGCACAGATTTACGATCCCTACGTAGACCTGCAAAGCTACATCGAGGTCAACGAGCTGGCGTTTTGCACCGAGCACCGTCGCGCCGCCAACCAATCGCTGTTCAAGCCGGAGTCCTGGGAGGACCGTTACCCATCCCCGGGTGACCTGGACTTGCAGGAGCTGGAAGAGCAAGAGGAAATGGAGGCGACCCGCAATAGCGAAATCATGGCCGAACATCGCAGCGAAGCGGCCGCGTTTGGGGATGGCCCCGTGGGATCGTACCGACAAGAACAACTGGGTCGCCTGGACGAACAGGAGTTGGCTTACCTGATTGCCAATCACCCCCAGAAACCGAAACCCAGCACCGATCATTTATACGAGCCACATCCGGCTGATATCCCTTACTAGGGGCGCCCCTGTACCGGCATTAATGGCGGCAAAAGCCGCCGTTAATGTTGACAGGAGGCCGTAGTAGCACTACCCTGATTCTAAGTGTGAAGGCCAATGGCCGGACTAGCAGAATTGCAACGCCAAGGAACAACCATGAATATCCAGAATGTCATTAATACCCTTAGAAACAACATCCGCAATCCCGAAGGCGATGTTTGCCGAGAAGGCATCTATGACAACCGGGCAACCCGCGAGGCGCTGCGAGCCCTGCTTGACGCCCACCAGCCGGAGCATGAGCGTCAACCGATACCAGAACCCGGCTCTCAGCGTGAAGCGGACGCCCTCATGGCAGCCGGTTTGGCGTGGTACCAGGAACGCGAGTGCCTGGACGAACTGCCCGCCGAGGTGCTGGACCCGATCATGGTCGGCAACATGGTGAGCATCGATGTGTCCACCTGCGACGAAGATGCGGATTACCGCGTGTTCGGCCGCATTATCGAGTGGCAAGATCAGGCGCCGGATGGTGAAAGTGACCGGGTGTGGCTATGTGACCTGGATCAGTTCAGTTACGACCCCCGGGACATTCCGCCGCAGGAGTTGGCCGAAGCACAACCGCTAACCATCCAGTACACCAACTGGAAGGGCGACACCCGTGAACGCCGCATTTTGCCCAAGGCTGTGCGCTTCGGTGCAACGAAATGGCACCCGGAGCCGCAATTCCTCTTGCGGGCCTTCGACGTTGAGAAGAACGCTGAGCGGGAGTTTGCCCTGAAGGATATCGGCGGTTCCGCAACCATGCCGGTCTGGACTGACTGCGCAGACCGCCTGCCCACCAATGACGATGCCGACCCATGGGGCCACGTTGCCTTCGACCTGGATGGCGAAGTCACCCGCACTTCAGTAGAGCTTATTGCCGAGTGTGCCCACCGCTCACCCGACAACGATGTCTGGAAGGGTCGCTGGTGCCACACCGGGTTCCAGTTGCCAGCATCAACCACCGTACAGAGCAAAGACAACCCAAGGAGCAAGCCATGAAATGTCGATGCGGAAAGGGCCACGCCAGCGAATTCGACGGCCTGTGCAAATACTGCCGGGAAAAACAGGTGAGCCGGGCCGAGGCGAAGAAGGTCGGCGTTCAGTTTCGCGGTGACGGTATGACCGTTGAACAATACCGAAAAGCAACCAACACCTGACCCGCCCTGGAGGGGCCAATCAAATGCAAGTAAACATGCGCAACGGCCGGATCACCATCGATGGCCGCACATTCAAAGGAAACAATGTCTCCATCAGCAACGGCAAGGTCACCGTGGATGGCGTAGTACAAGACGGCGAACTGGTTGGTGAGGTTAACGTCACCATTCACGGTGATGTGGAACACATCGAAAACGCTTCCGGCAAGGTGGTTGCCCAGCGCGCCGGCAGCATTCATACCCAGAGTGGTGATGTGGAATGCGGTGATGTGGGCGGCTCAATCCAGACCATGAGCGGTGACGTTAACAGCGGGGCCGTGGGCGGCAGCGTCAGCACGATGAGCGGCGATATTCGCCACCGCTAAGGCACCTAACCACCACCTCAGATCAAACTGACCGGGAGAATAGCATGACCGACCCAAACGATGATTGCCGCCTGTGTTCGGGCAGCGGTGAAGTCTTGGTTGAGCTACCAAGAACGCAGCAATCGGATTACGTGCCCTGCCCTGAATGCGCCTCCCGGGACGCCCAGGCACGAATCAGCCACCTGGAGGACCAGCTACAGGTCCGCCAGCAACAGATCAGTGACCTGCAACGGGAATTGCACGGGACAGCCTCACAAGAGCCCGATGATCTGGCGGTAGACCGGTTTGCCGCCGCCATGAAACTCAAGCTGGCCAAAAAGCGCGAGGATGGCCGTGGCGGCTGGGAAGACCCAGGTGCCTGCCCACCCGGAATGCTTCAGCAAATGCTGGCGGAACACCTGGCCAAAGGCGACCCCATCGATATTGGCAACTTCGCCATGTTGACTGCTCTCCGCCCTGAAGCGACTGCCGGCGAACAATACACACCGATTGGCACCATCAACATGGCCGCCTGGCCCCCTGCTCGTCTCAACGATGGCCTGCTCCGATGCGACCTGGAACCCTTCGATGGTATGCCAATCGTCGTCCTCCACACACACGACAACAAGGAGTCGTCATGAGCCTTTGGGAGATTATTAATCCGTCCGACCCGGTAACCATCCGGGCCGAATCGCTGGAAACCGTTGCGGTTGCCGCAATGGCGCTGGGTCACGGCATGTATGCGGTCGAGGAAATCGACGGCGAAGGCCGCAAGGTACCGTTTTTCATGATGGGCGGGCACGAGGAATGGTGCCAGGAACAGTTCGGCAAGAGCACCGAACAGGTGGTCGCCGATGTGGATCGGCAAGCGCTGGCGGACGTTCTGGACTCGGCCGTATGCGGGTCGGTCAGCAATCGCCTGGGCTACGACAAGGTGGCCAGCAAGCTCTCCGGACAGGAACTTCTCGACTGGCGAGAGGAATACCACGACCGGGAAGTGAGTAGCCTGAATAACATCTGCAAGGCGGCGTGGGCGCTGGCGGACCACCTTAGAGCAGAACTGGCGGCGGCTGACAGCCAGCCGGTTCCGGACAACTGATCTGGAGCCTGCACAACCACCACGCTGCAGAAATCAAGGAGCACACATGAGCACAAACATTTGGTATGCCGCTTACATCGGGATCTGGACCACCATCGTAACCGTCAGCACCGTATTCGCCTGGCCCGAAAGCAGCGAGATAGGTACGGCGATAATCGCTGGCCTGGCAATCAGCGCCCTCGCATGGATACCTTGCGGAATGGCCGGCTACTGGTTGACCGTGCTGTTTGACCGGCTCACAGGCCTGGCCATTTCAGTACCCGGCACCCCTCTTACGTTCAGACACGTCCAAAATCAGATGATCGGCGGCCCCGTGCTGTTGCTGACCGGCATAATCATCAATCCGCTTCACTGGCTGCTGATGCGAAATTGCATGGCCGCAAAAATAGAGGTGTCCGAACATGAGGCGCCGGGTGTCGTTATCGCTGGCAAACGCTCTTGCTCCCATGACGGCTGGCACCGCCTCAAGTACGTGCCCGGCACCAAAACCTATCGGGACGCCCGGGCGCGAAGGAAACACGCCCGCTGGGTACCACTCAGCGAGGTGCAGGAACTGTCTCTGGTTGAGGGGCAACCTGACATGTTCGACACGTTTGCCAGCTCGCTGCCCAACAACGATGTGAACTGACGAACAATAGAACGACAAGGAATAGCCATGCCAACGTACCTGATCCCCGGCGATACCGGCCTCATCCGAATTCGGGGCGACCTGGGCCCGCACTGCGCGAACGCTGACTGCTTCGATGTGGGTGAATACGCCTGTGACTACCCGGTGGGCAAAGGGAAAACCTGCGATCGGGTGATGTGTGAGAACCACGCCTACGAGGTCGCCCCGGACGTTCATTACTGCCCGGGGCACTTTCAGCAATGGGAGGCCTTTCGCAAGGCCGGTGGCGTAAAGCAGGAACTGGCAAACGTCACGCCCTATCGCCGCAACCCACCGTTCACGGAGGACGACAACGATGGCAAAGATTCAGACTGATCGCCCCCTGGCGCTGCCCGACCATCTGGTGCGGGCGGTGCTGGCCGGCCACAAAACCCAACACCGCGTACCGGCCGTCCTGCCGGAGCACCCCAACTGGACGCTCTGGCGCGATGACAACGGCCTGCCCCGGCTCGGGCGGATCACCAGCCGACACCCCAAGCAAGGCCGATTCGGGGTCTTCATTCGTCGGGAGATTCACCCCGGCAGTGGCAAGTACGAACACAGCCTGGTGCCCTGCCCCTTCGGCGGCCCGGGTGACACCCTGTGGGTCCGCGAGGCCCACGCAATCGTCCCGGCCACGGCGTATCGCGGCAGTACCGGCATCGCGCAAACGGTGAACCCGGACGCCCCGGACGACGCCTGCGTGTACCGGGAGAACTTCGACCGCTCCCGAAGCTTCCCCTGGCGCCCCTCAACGCACATGCCCCGCTGGGCCAGCCGGGCACACCTGCAGGTCATGGACGTTCGCCTGGAGCGCCTGGGCGATCTGAGTGAGGACGACGCTATTGCCGAGGGTGCCCGCCATTTTCCGGATCTACCCGGGCTGAGCCGTTGGGGGCAAGACAACCGTTGGTCGCTGCGCGAACCGGAGACGGTCAACCAATGCCTGGGTACCGCCCGCATGGCTTTGGCCAACGATTGGTGTTATCGGTTCGGAAAGACCCGGCGCGGAGTGATGGACTTCCGCCCATGGGACGAAAACCCCTATGTGTGGGTGGCCGAGTTTGTTCGAGTCGATACACACTGACTCTAATCAGATCCCGCGAGTGGACGCTCTACTGGAAAACAAAGACAAAGGTAACCTGACCCATGCCGAAAATCAGTAATGAAGCACTCGACCAATACAAGGCGTCAGCCAAACAAGCACTAAGTGAGCTGGAAAAACAAGGGATCACCGTACCAGACGACGCCATTAAGATGACCGACAATTCATCAGTCATGAAATCCTATCTCAATATGGGTACGTCTCCCTCAGAATGGGCCGAAATGGTCACAACGCTGTACGCAGTGTTTGTGGAACAACCGGCACAAGCCGAA
>Ga0209300_1000379_pt1 | contig 24363 bp, 23 predicted proteins | sample Shrwel_input2_RT_FD_187535 | JGI IMG/M metagenome (GOLD analysis project Ga0209300, IMG submission 187535) | Subsurface microbial communities from deep shales in Ohio, USA - Utica-3 well 1 S input2 RT (SPAdes) (version 2) ... | reverse complement strand
TCCTTCCTCGGCCAACCGGGCGGGCGCCGTTCAGCGGCGTCAACCCGCCCGGTTGGCCGAGGAAGGATGATCGGCGCTGAACCAGCATCTGGCGCCGATGCATTTCTGCTTGGCGTGGGGCCTTGCATCCCGTTCGGGCCTGGCGCGGCAGTGAGACAGGCGCCCGCTTATGCGCCTGTCTCTTGGCCGCTGTCGGCCGGCTCTTCCAGCCCCAGCCAGCTGGCCAGCACCTGCTGCGCTTCGTCTACGCCCTGACGTTTGGGCGCGGAAAACAGCTGCACGCTGACGCTTTCGCCCCAACCCTTGCGGATGTCTCGCTGGATTGCCAGCAGGGCATTCTTTGCCGCGCCGAAGGCCAGCTTGTCGGACTTGGTCAGCAGGATGTGCAGCGGCATCTCGGCGGCGCCGGACCAGTCGAGCATCATCCGGTCGAACTCGGTCAGCGGGTGGCGGATATCCATCATCAGAAACACGCCGACCAGGCTTTCCCGGCTACCCAGGTAGGCTTCAAGGTGCCGTTGCCAGTGCTGTTTCAGCGGAATCGGAACCTTTGCATAGCCGTAGCCGGGCAGGTCGACCAGCCGACGTTCGTCATCCAGTCGAAAGAAATTGAGCAGCTGGGTGCGGCCGGGAGTCTTCGAGGTGCGCGCGAGGTTGGCGTGGGTCAGCGTATTGAGCGCGCTGGACTTGCCGGCATTGGAACGACCGGCAAAGGCGACCTCGCGGCCTTCGTCGGCGGGGCACTGGTCCACCTTGGCGGCGCTGATGAGAAAGCTGGCCTGTTGGCAGAGGCCGAGAATCGGGTTCTTCGGGGGCATGGGGAGTCCGGTGGCGGCGCAGGGGGTGCGGCAATGGTTCATTTCCGTTTCGCAAGCGGGAGTATATAATGCCGCGGATTTTGTGTGCGCTTTGCTCTCTGGAGCCTTGGCACATGCGCGCCGATGCGGTGCCGAACAGCCGCAGCCGCCCTGGCGGAACGCTGCCCGGTGCGTCCATAACGAGCGCCGTCATGACCTCGCCGGTATGCGCGGCCCGAGAACACCACAAACCTTTAGCCGTAGTTGGATGAGCTGATGAACAAAATACTCGTGAGTCTGCTGTTGACCCTTGGCATCACCGGTATGGCCCACGCGGCTGGAAACGCCGAAGCCGGGCAGGGCAAAGTTGCAGTGTGTGGCGCCTGCCACGGTGCCGATGGCAACAGCGCGGCCCCGAATTTCCCCAAGCTCGCCGGTCAGGGCGAGCGCTATCTGCTCAAGCAACTGCAGGACATCAAGGCCGGCAGCACCCCGGGTGCGCCTGAAGGCGTCGGCCGCAAGGTGCTGGAGATGACCGGGCTGCTCGATCCGTACAGCGATCAGGATCTTGCGGATATCGCCGCCTACTTCTCCAGCCAGAAGATGACCGTCGGCATGGCCGATCCGAAACTGGTCAAGCAGGGCGAGAAGCTGTTCCGTGGCGGCAAGGTCGATGTCGGCATGCCGGCCTGCACCGGTTGCCACGCGCCGAACGGCGTCGGCATCGAGGCGGCGGGCTTCCCGAAACTCGGCGGTCAGCACGCGGCCTACGTGGCCAAGCAGCTCACCGATTTCCGTGAGGGCAACCGTACCAACGATGGCGACACGATGATCATGCGCAACATTGCCGCCAAGCTGAGCAACAAGGACATCGAAGCGCTGTCCAGCTACATCCAGGGCCTGCACTGATCGTAGTGGGCTAGCCTGAAAAGGGCGGCCGGACGCGAGTCCGGCCGCCCTTTTTGCATTCTGCGTCCGGCTCTAGAATGTCGTGCACGCGACCGGCGGAAAACGCTGGCGAGCTGCCGCGTTTTATAGGAGCCTGTCGCGCAAACGTTCTGAGGGTCAAGGAGTCTTCCATGCGCAAACTCGTACTCGCCGCCGTTCTGGCTACCTGCAGCCTGTTCGGCCTGCCGGCCGTAGCTGCCGACTTCCAGGCCGGCAAGGAGTATGTCGAGCTCAAAAGCCCGGTGCCGGTTTCCGAGCCCGGCAAGATCGAGGTCGTCGAGCTGTTCTGGTACGGCTGCCCGCACTGCTACAAGTTCGAGCCGACGATCAATCCGTGGGTCGAGCAGCTTCCCGATGATGTCGCCTTCAAGCGCATCCCGGCGATGTTTGGCGGCGTCTGGAATGCGCACGGGCAGATGTTCATCGCGCTGGAAAGCATGGGTGTCGAGCGCAAGGTGCACGACGCTGTGTTCCGCGCCTACCACGAGCAGGGCAACAACCTGGCTACGCCCGAGGCAATGGCCGACTTCCTCCAGACCCAGGGGGTCGACCGGGACGCCTTTCTCAAAGCCTATAACTCCTTTGGCGTGAAGAGCCGCGTCGAACAGGCCAAGAAGCTGGGCATGGCTTACCAGATCAGCGGCGTTCCAGTGATGATCGTCAATGGCAAATACCGCTTCGATCTGGGCTCGGCCGGTGGCCCGGAGCGCACCCTGCAGGTGGCCGACTTCCTCATCGAGAAAGAGCGTTCGGCGCAGTAAATCACCATGTTGCGCCGCTGGAGCGCCACGCGGGCGGCCAGGGCCGGGCAGGCCCAGGTCAACCCGCATTGCCTTGATCGCAGCGGTCTGCCCCGCGACGGCCGGCTGCGCTTGCTCAGTTTCAATATCCAGGTTGGTATCAGCACCGAAGGCTACCGTCACTATCTGACGCGCAGCTGGCAGCACCTGTTGCCGCATTCCGGGCGTGCGATCAACCTGCAGCGAATCGGCGAGTTGCTCGAAGGCTACGACCTCGTTGCGCTGCAGGAGGTCGATGGCGGCAGCCTGCGCTCCGATTACATCAACCAGGTCGAGCGTCTGGCTCACTTGGGTGCTTTTCCCTACTGGTATCAGCAGCTAAACCGCAACCTCGGGCGTTTCGCCCAGCACAGCAATGGTGTCCTGAGTCGCCTGCAGCCGCGCGAACTGGAAGATCACCCGCTGCCCGGGCCATCCGGGCGTGGCGCCATCCTGTTGCGCTTTGGTGACACACCCGACGCGCTGATGGTCGTGGTGATGCACCTGGCGCTCGGTGGTCGTGTGCGAGCCCGCCAACTGGCCTACATCCGCGAACTGATCGGCGATTGTCGGCATGTCGTGCTCATGGGCGACATGAACACCCACGCCACCGAGCTGTTGGAAGTGTCGCCGTTGCGTGATCTCGGTCTGCTGGCGCCGCAGGTGCAGGCGACCTTTCCCAGTTGGCGCCCGCAGCGCTGTCTCGACCATATCCTGCTCAGCCCCGGCCTGGCGCTGGAAAGGGTGGAAGTGCTGCCGTTGCCGATATCCGATCATCTGCCGGTGGCGGTGGAGATCCGCCTGCCCGACGCGCTGCATGCGCAGGCTCTGCCGGCCAAGCAGGAGCAAGCCGGATGACCGTAGAAGAGCAGCGCTGGCGGGAAAAGTATCTGCAGCTGCTGGAGCAGCAGGAGCGCCAGGAGGCGCGCTGGGAGCAGCGCCTGGACCTGTTGCGGCGCAGCCTGGTCCGCAGCAGCCTGGCGGTCGAGGGCGCCGACCCGGGAGTCGAGCAGTGCCTGAGGAAGATGCGCGAGATCCTGCGGGACGGTGATCTCGACAGCGGGCTCGACGTGCTGGTGCCGCGCCTGGAAAAGGCCGTGCTGGATTCCGAGCGACACCGCCATGAGCGCAGCCTGCGCTTGCATGAAGCGCTGCAGCGCCTGGTGGCTCAGTTGCTGGCTCTGGATCTGCCGGGCGAGGTTCGGCGGGCGCTCAAGCGCTTTGGCAAACAGCTGGACCGCCGTGCATCCCAGCTGCGCGAGCTGCCGTCGCTGCTCGGGGAACTCGGCGCGCTGCAGGCGCAGGCGCTGCAGGTCCGTCAGCCGGAACCGGCGCCGGGACTGCTGCGGCGCCTGTTCGGCAAACGCAACGAGGCAGACGGCGTGTTGGGCGAGCCAATTACGCCCGTGCTGGCCGAAGAGCCAGCCTCACCACCTCCGCTGGACGAGCCGGGCCAGGACGTGGCACCGACGCCATTGTCGCTGGCGGCCGAAGTGGTAGAGCAATCTGCCGACGCCGACGCCGACGCCGACGCCGACCCGGACACGGCAGCCCCGACGGTACCGGCCGAGCCCGTGGTCTTCCAGGCCGCCAGTGCGGCCGACTACGCCCTACCCGAATCGCCGGATCAGCCCTATAGCGCCATTGCCGAGCACGTCGAGAGCACGCTGCGTAGCCTGCTCGATGCGCTGCGGCTGCCCGAGCACCGGCAGCCGCAGGCCGAGGCCCTGCGGGTACGCATTCAGCACGGGCTCAACTGGTACGAACTGGTCCCGGTGCTCGACGACCTCGCCGGGCTGATGGTCGCGGTCAGCGACCAGAGCCAGCGCGAATTCGAGGCCTACCTGCAGACGCTCAACGAGCGCCTGGTGGCGATGCAGAACAGCCTGGCCGCCGCTCACCAGGGGCATACCCAGGGGCGGGAAGCGGCGGATGTCCTGGACACCCAGCTGCGCGAGCAGGTCGGCGGCCTGCAGACCAGCATGCACCAGGCGACCGATCTGGCCAGCCTGAAGCAGGCAGTGCAGACGCGGCTGGACGGGCTGCTGCACACCGTCGACTGCTACAAGCAGCAGCGCAGCGAGCAGGAACAGGCGCTCGGCGAACGCCTGCAGCAGCTGGTCACCCGGGTCGGTGTGCTCGAAGAGGCGGCGCGCGGCCTGCGCGAAAACCTCTCCGAGCAGCGGCAGAAAGCGCTGGAGGATTCACTGACCGGCCTGCCGAACCGCGCCGCCTGGAGCGAGCGCCTGGAAATCGAGGTGTCGCGCTGGCAGCGCTATGGCGGCGACCTGCTGCTGGCAGTCATCGATATCGACCATTTCAAACGTATCAATGACGACTTCGGCCATCTCGCCGGCGACCGCGTGCTGCGCATCATCGCCACCGAGCTGCGCAAGCGGCTGCGCAAGACCGACTTCATCGCCCGTTTCGGCGGCGAGGAGTTCGTCCTGTTGCTGCCGGCAACCGCCATCGCCGCTGGCCAGGGTGTGCTGGAAGCGCTGCGGACGGCGATCGAGGCTTGCCCGTTCCACTTCAAGGGCGAACGGGTGCAGGTGACCTTTTCCGCCGGCGTTACCGCCTTCACCGGGGAGGACGATGGCGAGCAGGCCTTCGAACGGGCCGACCAGGCCCTGTATCGAGCCAAGCGCGCCGGGCGCAATCGGATCGAGGCGGGCTGACGGGTTGCCTGGGATGGCAGCGGCCCGGCACGTATAATCCGCGCCCCGTCGCCTATCTGCGTCATCCAGTCGTCGACCAGAGGTCACCCATGAAAGCCTTCGGCCTTGTTGCCCTGCTGCTGTTGCTCGCCGGCTGCGCCAGCGGCCCGGAAATCGACACGCGCTACAGCGCGGTCGCCCAGGACAGCCGCGCCCAGTTCATCGTTCTGCACTACACCTCGACCGATTTCGAGCACTCCCTCGAGCTGCTCTCTCGAGGCGAGGTCAGCAGCCATTACCTGATCGACCGGGCTCCGGCGAAGATCTATCGATTGGTCGACGAGAATCGCCGTGCCTGGCATGCCGGCGAGAGCGAATGGCAGGGCCGAACCTGGCTGAACTCCAGTTCCATCGGTATCGAGCTGGTCAATCCGGGCTATGAGCAGACCGCCGACGGCCGTCGGCTCTGGTACCCCTACCCGGAGCCGCAGATCGATGCCTTGATCCTCTTGCTCAAGGACATCATGCAGCGCCACGGGCTGAAACCGGGGGCGATCATCGGCCACAGCGACATCGCGGCGCAGCGCAAGGTGGACCCTGGTCCGTTGTTTCCCTGGAAGCGCCTGGCCGATGCCGGGCTGCTGCCCTGGCCGGACGCCCGGCTGGTCGCCGCGCACCGTGAAGTCTTCAGTCGTGCGCTGCCGGCTACCGAATGGTTCCAGACGCAACTGGCGCAGCAGGGCTACCGGGTGCCGCGGCACGGGATGCTCGACGAAGAAACACGCAACGTGGTCGCCGCTTTCCAGATGAAATATCGGCCGGCGCGCTTCGACGGCATGCCCGATGCCGAAACCGCGGCGATTCTCGCCGCCCTGGAGGCGCAGCACTAAGGCCTAGCGCCGCGTCGCGCCGATCAGCCTCGAATCGGCCAGGGCCGCCGTGCGATGTACCGTGGCGGCGCGATATTCCTCGTCGGCGAGCATGGCCAGAAAGGCTTCCCTGGACGGATAGCTGACCAACAGAATGTCGTCCCACTGCTCGTCCGCCGGGGCGATGAGCGCAGCGTGGGCCTGGGCCATCAGCGTTACCTCGCCGCCAGCGGCCTTGACCTTGGCCAGCGCGGTACGGCTGTAGCGGGCGTAGGCCTCGCGGCCGCTGCAGGCTGCATGCGCGCTGCCCGAGGGGTAGTTGGCCTCGGCGTGATAGCGCAGCAGGTTGAGCATCAGCACCGGCGTGCCGGCGGGCATCGCCTCGGCATAGTGGGCCAGCTGCTGCGCGCTGGGATTCAGACTCGGCATGGGGTCTCCTCGAACGGGCGCCGTCAGATGGGCAGCGCGACGTAGAAGATGGTGCCGTGGCCGATCCGCGAGTGCACGCCAATCCGCCCACCATGCAGCTGGGCGATTTCCTTGCATAAGGCAAGCCCCAGTCCGGCTCCGCCACGCCGGCGACCGATTTGCACGAAGGGCTCGAAGATCCGCGCCTGCTGGCTGTAGGGAATGCCCTCGCCATTGTCTTCGACACTGAGAATGATCCGCTCGCCATGATGGCGGGCAAGCAATCGCACCTCGCCGCCCTTGGGGGTATGGCGCAGCGCATTGCTCAACAGGTTGTCCAGCACCCGGTCGATCTGCTGACGGTCGAGCAGCATGCTCGGCAGCGGCGCCTGTACCTCCAGGGTGAGCGTGATGTCCTGTTCGGCGGCAGGCGTCAGGAAGCGCTGACGCGCGCCCTCCAGTAGCTCGGCGATGTCGCACTGGACCAGCTCGAGCTTCTGCTGGCCGCTCTGATAGCGCGAGAAGTTCAGCAGGTCGTTGATCAGCCGGACCAGCCGCTGCATTTCCTCGTGCACTGTGACCAGGAGGTCCGATTCGCGGCTGCCCTCGGGAAACTTCAAGCGTTCGCGCAGCAGGCTAAAGGCCATCTGCATGCCGGTGACCGGGGTTCGCAGCTCGTGAGAGGCGCGCAGGACGAACTCGTTGCGCACCCGCTCGAAGGTGCGCTGGTCGGTGACATCGTGCAGCACCATCACGGCGCCGCTGATGCTGCCGTCGTGATGGCTGACCGGGCTCATGCGCCAGGCGAGCAGGCGCCGCTCGCCATCGGCCTCGATGACCAGGTCCTGCGGGGGCGCGGCCAGCGGCTTGTCGTCCAGCACCTGGCGGGTCGCCTGGTCGAGTTCCGGTGCGTCGAGCGCCTCGCCGACACGCGCGCCGAGGTGCTCCTCCTCCCACGCCAGTTGGCGTTGCGCGACCGGGTTGGCGTGCTCCAGGCGGCCCTCGCGATCGATGATCAGCAGGCCGTCATCGATGCTGTCGAGCAGCGCCTGCAGGCGCTGCTGGCCGTTGACCAGGGCTTCCACGTTGGTTTGCTTGAATTCGTGCAGCGCCTGGGCCATGAGCCCGAAGCGCCGGCTCAGCGAGGACAGCTCGGCGATCGGCGAGCTCGGCAGGGCAATGTTGAAGTCGCCGCGGCCGATCTGGTCGGCGGCGGCGGACAGCCGCTCGATCGGCTCGCCGAAACGGCGCGCGAAACCGTGCGCGGTAATGAAGCCGATCAGCAGCACGGCTACGCCGGTCAGACCCAGCACGCCGGCCAGTAGAATGGCGCGATCGCGGCTGTGCTCCTCCATTTCGCGGATGTGCTGATAGGCGCGGTTCTGCACCTCCAGCAGGCGCTCGCGCACGGCGGAGAAGGCATCGCCCAACGCCTGGTCGTCCGCGGTCGTCCAGTCGGCGCTGTGCGGCACCGCGAGCTGCTCGACGAAACGGGCGAACGCCGCGCTGATCTCGCGCAGGTCCCGCTCCTGCTCGGCGCTCGTGCTCTCGCCGAGGCGCTGCTCCAGCAGCGCCTCGAACTTGGCCTGCTCACGCTCCAGCAGCGCGACATCGGTCTCGGCATGCATCCGCCCGAGCAGCATGTTGCCCAGGGCATGGCGCATCTGCTGGTTGAGTTCGATGGCGGTGAAATTGTCGCTGATCAGGCGCTCCTGGCTCTTGGCCATCTGCATCACGCTGACCAGCGCCAGCATCAACCCGAGCAGGGCTACGGTCATCAGTGCCGAGAACCCGAGAAACAGCCGGGTTCGAAGCTTCATGTGCAGTTTCATAGGCCGTACTGCTTGCGTTTTCGGTACAGCGTCGAGGCGTCGATGCCGAGGATGCGCGCTGCCTGCTCGAGGGTGCCGCTGGTGCTCAGCACGCCGGCGATATGGGCGCGCTCGAGCGCCTCGAGGCTCATCGGTTCGCCGATGCGCGGGGCATTGCTGCCCGCCTGCTCGCCGAGCCCGAGGTGGTGAACCTCGATCATCTGCTGCGGGCAGATGATGCTGGCGCGCTCGATGACGTTGCGCAGCTCGCGCACGTTGCCCGGCCAGCGATAGGTCTTCAGCGCGGCAATCGCCTCATCGGTGAAGCCGCGGGCCGGCCGCCCGTAGTTCTTGACGAAGGAGGCGAGGAAACGCTCGGCCAGCGGCATCACGTCTTCGGGCCGCTCGCGCATCGGCGGCAGGTTGAGCGTGATGACGTTCAGGCGATAGAGCAGGTCTTCGCGGAACTTGCCCTCGCGCACCATTTCCTCGAGGTTGAGGTTGGTCGCCGCGAGGATGCGCACGTCGGCGCGACGCGTCACCGGATCGCCGACGCGCTCGTATTCCTTGTCCTGGATGAAGCGCAGCAGCTTGGGTTGCAGCGCCAGCGGGAAGTCACCGATTTCGTCGAGGAAGAGCGTGCCGCCGTCGGCCTGGTTGACCCGACCCAGGGTGCTTTCGGTCGCCCCGGTGAACGCGCCGCGGTTATGGCCGAACAGCTCGCTCTCCATCAGGTCCGCCGACAGCGAGGGGCAGTTGATGGTGACGAAGGCCTTCTTCGAGCGCCGGCTCCAGGTGTGGATGGCGCGCGCCAGTTCGCCCTTGCCGGTGCCGGACTCGCCGAGGATGAGGATGTTGGCATCGGTATCGGCGACCTGCCGGGCGGTTTCCAGCACGGCCATCATGGCCGGACTGTGCGAGCCGAGCGCGTCGCTACGCTGCTGGACCTGCCCCTCGAGCGCCTCGAGACGGGCAGCCATCTGCCGCACTTCCAGTTGCTTGGCTGCCGACAGCCGCAGCTGCTCGGGGCTGCATGGCTTGAGCAGGTAGTCGGCCGCGCCGGCCTGCATGGCATCGACGGCGGTATCCACGCCTGAGTGCGCGGTGACGATCACCACCCGCATCCAGGGTGCCAGCGTGCGCATGATCTGCAGTACGTCGAGACCGTTGTCTTCGCCCAGGCGCAGGTCGAGGAAGCAGACGTCGAACACCTGGCGTTGCAGGATGGCTTCGGCCTGTGCGGCGCTGGCGGCGGTCATCACGGTGTAGCCGCGATCCTCCAGGCAATAGCGGAAGGTGCGCAGGATCGCCGCTTCGTCATCCACCAGAAGAATACGTCCGCCGGTTTCCGTGGTCTGCTCCATGAACGCTCCAGTCAGCAAGGCGATGAAAAGGGAAAAGAGAGGTGCCGCTGGCGTCTCGCCCGCCAGCGCGAGTGCTTAGTCTACGAAAAGTCTTGCAAGTTGCACGGTCCGAGCGTCGCAAGCGCTACGGCGTGTCATCTGGCGTCTCGAGCCGGTGCCCCGCGGCGCGGAGCCATCGCCGGCTGGCGAGGTCGAACACTCAGCGGCACTTCGCGTGCCGAGACCAACGCGCATATTCGAGGAGGATCGCATGAACACCAACGTCCAGCAGCTCAACGAACTGATCGAGATCACCCGCGACGGCCAGCGTTTCTACCAGCACGCCATCGAGGAAGTAAAGGATGTCGAGCTGCAGCACCTGTTCCGCGACATGGCCCAGGCCAAGACCCAGATCATCCAGGCGCTGGCCGTCAAGGTGGCCGCCAACCATGCGCAACCCGCCGCGGGTGGCACCGCGCTCGGGCGGCTGCGTGAACTCTATGCCGACACCCGGGCGCATATCGGCGATCGTTCGAAGGCCTATGTCGAGCAGCTGCTGCATGCCGAGGAGCGCATCCTCGAGGCCTTCGAGAGCGCCTGCGACGGAGCCGAGCCGGACGTCCGCGCGCTGCTCGCGGTCGAGCTGCCGAAACTGCGCGCCTGCCACCAGCGCATGCTGCAGCTGAAGAACGGCTTTGGCTGAAGGCTTGCAAAATGCACGGGCCCCATAGGGGGCTCTTGCAATTTACGCTGGCGGGCTGATCGATGCGTATTTGCAACCTATTGAAAAATAAAGGAAAAATCTTCAAATAGCTTCTGGCACGGCTACTGCAATGTGTTCTGCAAACGCAATTGCACGTACCCCATGCTTAGAAGGAGTTGAGGATGAACCGCGAAGCCCGCTTTTCCCTAGCCAGCAAAGGTTTCCTCACCGCTGCCGTGGTTGTCCTGATCATGGGCGCGGAGCGTCCGCTTTCCCAGCCAGTTGGTCAGGAAGCGCCGCAGGCAGCGGAACGAATCGGCATGTACGACGCTCAACCAATCGAGATCACGCGAACCGGTCAAGCGCCGCAGTCGCTGGACTATCGCTCGCTGCGCTCGGAGCAGCGTTGGGTGTTCTGAGAGAAGGATGAAGCACGGCCAAGGACGATCGGCGAGCAGTTCGCAATCAGTTCCGTAGCAAGAGGAGTCACGCCATGCTGAGTTGGGCCATTACCTTCCTGATCATCGCCATCATCGCCGCGGTATTGGGCTTCGGTGGTATCGCCGGCACCGCAACGGGTATCGCCAAGATCCTGTTCGTGGTTTTCCTGGTGCTGTTCGTCGCTTCGCTGATCTTCGGACGGGGTCGCGGGCCGCGAGTCTGACCGCGCGTATGAGCCGCCTTCGGGCGGCTCGGGCCAGGGAGCTGCAGCGGCATAGGATGCCAGTCTTTCCGAAGGATGCAGCCGCATCCTTCGACAGAGGAGCTTCCCCTGACCGGGTTGCTCACAGGGACAGATCCCGTACGGGATGAACCAGGGGGTCGGGTTGCTCTGCCTGGCGGAGCGATCTAGGGGTACAGGGGGTGCCTCCGGTAACGGACCAGGTTCGGCAGGCGCTGCCGCCGGAGCGGCTTGAACGACCGCTCCGGCGCGCAGCCAGTCCCTTTCTTCGCATCACCGTCATCATTCCTCCTTGCGGGCCGCTATCATCGCCGGCACTCGCAAAGGAGAACGTCATGCTCAACGGCCTCTGGCTGGGATTCTTCATCGTTGCCGCCTTGGCTGCGCTGGCGCGCTGGCTGGTGGGCGGCGATCCCGGCGTCTTTGCCGCCCTCGTCGAAAGCCTGTTCGCCATGGCCAAGCTGGCCGTGGAAGTGATGATCCTGCTGTTCGGCACCCTGACGCTGTGGCTGGGGTTCCTGCGTATCGCCGAGAAGGCCGGCCTGGTCGAAGCCCTGGCGCGGCTGCTCGGCCCGCTGTTTCGTCGGCTGATGCCGGAGGTGCCGCCGGGCCATCCGGCGCTGGGCCTGATCACCCTCAACTTCGCCGCCAACGGCCTCGGCCTGGACAACGCCGCCACGCCGATCGGGCTCAAGGCCATGCGCGCCCTGCAGACGCTCAACCCGTCGGAAAGCACTGCGAGCAACGCCCAGATCCTGTTTCTGGTGCTCAACGCCTCTTCGCTGACCCTGCTGCCGGTGTCGATCTTCATGTACCGCGTGCAGCAGGGCGCCGATGATCCGACCCTGGTGTTCCTGCCGATCCTGCTGGCGACCAGCGCCTCGACGCTGGCCGGCCTGCTGTCGGTGGCCGTAATGCAGCGCCTGCGCCTCTGGGACCCGGTGGTGCTGGCCTACCTGGTGCCCGGGGCGCTGTTGCTCGGTGGCTTCATGGCGCTGCTCGCCGGGCTCTCGGCGACCGCGTTGGCGTCGTTGTCCTCGCTGCTCGGCAACCTCACGCTGTTCGGCCTGATCATCGTCTTCGTGATGGTCGGCGCGCTGCGCAAGGTGCCGGTCTACGAAAGCTTCGTCGAAGGCGCCAAGGAAGGCTTCGACGTGGCCAAGAGCCTGTTGCCCTACCTGGTGGCGATGCTGGTGGCGGTCGGTGCCCTGCGCGCCTCCGGTGCGCTGGAGTTCGGCCTGGACGGCATCCGCTGGCTGGTCGAGGCGTTCGGCTGGGACACCCGCTTCGTCGATGCCTTGCCCACCGCGCTGGTCAAGCCGTTCTCCGGTTCGGCGGCACGGGCGATGCTGATCGAAACCATGCAGAACCATGGCGTCGACAGCTTTCCCGCGTTGGTCGCCGCGACGCTGCAGGGCAGTACCGAGACGACCTTCTATGTGCTGGCGGTGTATTTCGGCGCCGTCGGCATCCAGCGGGCACGGCATGCGGTGGGCTGTGCGCTGCTGGCGGACCTCGCCGGGGTGATCGCGGCGATTGGTGTTTGTTATTGGTTCTTTGGTTGACGCTGGCTGCGGCTTGGTGTGCTCGTAGGGTGGATGGTCGAAGCCATCCACCGTGAGCTGCATCGTCCTGCCGTTCAACGAGCCGCCTGGTGGGCCGGGTCACTTTCTCTTCGAACGTGCAGAGCAACGTGCGCGGCTCTGCCGCTGGATGGCCTCGGCGATCGAACCCTATACGAAGCCTTGTCCCTGCGGCTGCCACAAAAAAAGAGCCCGCCGGGCGGCGGGCTAAAGCGTGGCTCGTTGCCAGAGCCGAAACACCGGCTCGGCGAGAAACATCACCAGAAACAACCTGAGCACCTGCACCGCCGTCACCAGCGCCACCGACAGCTGCAGCGCCTCGGCGGTCAGGCACAGCTCGGTGATGCCGCCGGGCATCATCCCCAGCATCAGTGAGGTCTGGTCCAGTGCCGTCAGCCAACCCAGCCCGGCTGCCAGCGCGGCGGCGACCAGCATGGCCGAGAGGGTGAACAGCAGCACCCGCAGCAGAAAGGCCGGTGCGCTGCGAAAGAAAGCCCGGTCGAAGTGGCAGGCCAGCGACGAGCCGATCAGCCACTGGCCGACCTGGCCGAACCCGTCCGGCAAGCCGATGTGCAGATCGAACCCGGCGCTGGCCAGCGCGCAGACGGTCAGCGGGCCGAGCATCCAGGGATTGGGCTGGCCGAGCCGGCGCCAGAGCAGGGCCAGCAGACCGCCGGCCGGTAGCAGCACGGCCAGCCAGAAGCCGTCGACCGGTAGCGGTGCCGGTGCCTGGATCGGCGGCAGGCTCCAGGTGAAGAACGCCGGGATCAGCAGCACCACCAGCAGCATGCGCAGGCTGTGCGCGGCGGCGACGCGGCCGGGGTGGGCGGCGTGGCGGCTGGCCAGGTTGACCATCTCGCTGGCGCCGCCCGGCATGCTGGCGAAGTAGGCGGTGGCCCGGTCGCAGCCGCCGCGCGAGAGGATGGCCATGCCGATCAGGCTCAACGCCAGGGTACCGAGCGCGCCGGCGAGGATCACGCCAAAGTGCACCAGCACCTCGCGCATCACCTCGCCGGTGAAGTGCAGGCCGATGGCGCTGGCAACGATCCACTGCCCGGCCTGACGGCCGCGCGGCATCTCACTCACCAGCCAGCCGCTGCAGCGCACCGCGATCACCGCCAGCAGCGAGCCGACCATCCAGGGCAGTGGCCAGTTGGCCAGACTCGCCAGCCAGCCGCCGACCGCGCCGATCAGTGGTGTCGCCCACCAGGCCGGCAGCCGCTGGCGCATGTCAGGCCTGTGCCTCGACCACGTTGCCGCGACGGCGCTTGAGGTACCAGCGCAGCCCCGGCATGGCCAGCATCGCCACGGTCAGCGCCCACAGCGCCAGGGTGATCGGGCTGCCCCAGAGAATGCCCAGCTCACCGTTGGAGATCGACAATGCGCGGCGCAGGTTGTCTTCCATCATCTCGCCGAGCACGAAGCCGAGAATCAGCGCCGACAGCGGGAAGTCCAGCTTGCGCAACAGGTAGCCGAACACGCCGAGGCCGACCATCAGTACTAGGTCGAACGTAGTGCTGTGCACCGAATACACACCGACCATGCTGATCACGGTGATCGCCGGCACCAGCACCCAGTTCGGCACGGCGAGCATGCGCGAGAACAGGCCGACCAGCGGGATGTTCATCACCAGCAGGATCACGTTGCCGATGAACAGCGAGGCGATCAGACCCCAGACCACGTCCGGCTGCTGTTCGAACAGCAGCGGGCCGGGGGTGATGTTGTACAGCGTCAGCGCACCGATCATCACCGCCGTGGTGCCCGAACCCGGTACGCCGAGGGTCAGCATGGGAATCAGCGAGCCACAGGCCGAAGCGTTGTTGGCCGCTTCCGGCGCGGCCAGACCGCGCAGGTCGCCATCGCCGAAGCGGCCCTTGTCGCCGGCCATGCGCTTCTCGCTCATGTAGGTCATGGCGCTGGCGATGGTCGCCCCGGCGCCCGGCAGGGTGCCGATGACGAAGCCAGCCACGGCGCTGCGCACCATGGTGAAGAAGGTCAGGCAGAACTCCTTGAAGTTGAACAGCAGCCGGCCGCTGGCCTTCACCGCCTGCTGCCCGCTGTGGGTTTTTTCCAGCATCAGGAGGATCTCGCTGACGCTGAAGAAGCCGATCACCACGATGACGAACTGGATGCCGTCGGACAGGCTGACGCTGCCGAAGGTGAAGCGGTAGACGCCGGTAGTGGAATCGACACCGACGGTGGCCAGGGCCAGGCCCATCAGCGCGGCCATCAACGTCTTCACCGGCTTGTCGCCGACCATGCCGCCGAGGCAGGCGATGGCGAAGATCATCAGCACGAAGTATTCCGCCGGGCCGAAGGCCACCGCCCACTTGGCCAGCAGCGGGGCGAACAGCACCACCCCGCAGGTGGCGATGGTGCTGCCGATAAAGGAGCTGACCGCGGAAAGCGACAGGGCGATGCCGGCCTTGCCCTGGCGTGCCAACGGGTAGCCGTCGAGGGTGGTCATCACCGCGGCGGCATCACCCGGCACGTTGAGCAGGATCGCCGAGATGCGTCCGCCGTACTCGCAGCCCAGGTACACCGCGGCGAGCAGGATCAGCGCGGTCTCCGGCGGCAGGCCGAGGGCGAAGGCCAAGGGCAGCAAGAGCGCCACGCCGTTGATCGGGCCGAGCCCCGGCAAGAGGCCGACCACGGTGCCGACGAAGGCGCCGAACAGCGCCACCAGCAGGTTGGTCGGCCGGGTGGCGACGTCGAAGCCCTGCAGCAAGAAATTCAAAGTTTCCATATCAGCTCTCCAGCAGACGCAGCAGGCCGAGCGGCAGCGGCACGTCCAGCAGGTAATCGAACAGCCCGTAGAGCAGCACGCCAAGCAGCGTACCGCTGATCACGCTGGGCCACAGGCGACCGTTGAACAGCAGGCCGAGGGCAAAACCGGCCAGGGCGGTGCTGATGACGAAACCCAGGGTTTCGAACAGCAGCGCGTAGGCCAGCAGGGCCAGCACGCACAGCACGGCGCGCTGCGCCTTGGGCCGATCGAATGGCGGTGTCGGCTCACCGTGCGGCTTGAACAGCAGCCACGCCGCACCACAGGCCATCAGCAACAGCAGCAGCAGCGGGTAGGCGCGCGGCCCGACCGGGTCATAGGCAAAGGGCGCCTCGAAGCCCCAGGCGAGCAGGGCGAGGCCGGCGCAGGCGAGCAGCCACGCCGCGGCGAAGACACGTACGTACATGACGGGATACCTCAGGGATTCGGCGACCCGGCAACTGCCGGGCCCGCCGTGCGGCCCGCGAACGCGGGCCGGTTCGCATTACTTGACCAGGCCGAACTCGCCGGCCAGCGCCTTGTAGTCCTGCACCTGCTTCTGGACGAAGGCTTCCAGCTCGTCGCCGGTCATCGACAGCGGGAACAGGTCCCGCTGTTCGCGCAGCTTGGCAAAGTCCTCGTCGGCGAGCAGGGTGTCGAACTGGGTCTTCCACCAGTTGAAGTCCTCGTCAGGCACTTCCGGCCCCATGTAGAAGCCGCGGATCACCGGCCAGCTGATGTCGTAGCCCTGTTCCTTGGCCGTGGGGATGTCGGCGAGCTTGCCCGGCAGACGCTCGTCGGAGAGCACGGCAAGGATGCGGATCTTGCCGGCGTCGAGCTGCGGGGTGACTTCGCCGAGGCCGCTGCTGGTGACCTGCACATGACCGCCGAGCATGGCGGTGAGCGTTTCGCCGCCACCCTCGAAGGCGACGTAGCGCAGCTTCTTCGGATCGACCCCGGCAGCGCGGGCGATCAGCGCGGTCTGCATCCAGTCCTGGCCGCCGATGGTGGCGCCGGCGCCGAACACCACACTGCCCGGGTCCTTCTTCACTGCGGCAATCAGCTCGTCGAGGTTCTTGTAGGGCGCGTCGGCACGCACCGAGATGGCGCCGTAGTCGGTGCCGACCGCCGCCAGCCAGCGCACGGCGTTCTCGTCGTAACGACCGAACTTGCCCTGCGCGAGGTTGAGCAGCGAACCGCTGGAGAAGGCGGTGATGGTGCCAGGTTCGTCCGCGCGCTGGGCGACCACTGCGTTGTAGGCCACCGCACCGACGCCGCCGGGCATGTAGGTGACGCGCATCGGCGCTTCGAGCAGGCCGCTGTCCTTCAGGCCGCTCTGGGCCAGCTTGCAGGTCAGGTCGAAACCGCCGCCGGGCTTGGCCGGGGCGATGCACTCGGGGCGCTTGGGTTCGGCCAAGAGCTGGCTGGAGAGCAGCAGGCAGGACGACAGCAGGGCAAAACGGCTGAGTCGGGTTTTCATCGAAAGGTCCTCTTCTTGTTCTGTTTACCAGATCGGCAGGCTGTAGCTGACGATCAGACGGTTCTCGTCGGCGTCGCGGGCGAAGTCGGAGCGGAACATCGCGTTGCGCCAGCGCAGCGCGACGTTCTTCAGCGGGCCGCTCTGCACCACGTACTTGAACTCGAAGTCACGTTCCCACTCGCTGCCGTTGTTGCCGCCTGAGTACTCGGCGTTGTCACCGGAGATATAGCGAGTCAGGAAGGTCAGCCCGGGGATGCCAACAGCGGCGAAGTTGTAGTCGTAGCGGGCCTGCCAGGAGCGCTCGTCGGCGTTGGCGAAGTCGTTGATCTGCACGAAGTTGACCAGGAACGGATCACCGCCATCGATGTAGGCGTAGCCGGTGTCGCCGCGCATCTGCTGGTAGCCGAGGCTGAACTTGTGCCCGCCGAGGCTGTAACCGAGCATGCCGTTCCAGGCCTGGTTATCGATCTTGCCGGCATTCGCCGCGCCGGTGTCGTCGCTGAGCATCACGCGCAGGTCGGCGCTCAACGCCGAATCCTCACCCAGCGGCTTGACTGCCAGCAGGCCGAAGAAGTGCTGGCGGTAGATGTCATCCAGCTCGCCATAGTAGTAGCGCCCGGTGAGGTTCTTGTTGAAGGCGTACTCGGCGCCGGCGTAGCTCAGGTGATCGGCCTCGGCGGCGCTGGCGAAGCGGCTGTTCTTGTTGTTCAGCTGCAGGTCCTGGGAGTTGGTCGAGGAGCGGTCGATCACCTTGTCCAGGCGGCCGCCGGTCAGGATCAGGCCGTCGATGTCGGTAGAGGTGACGGTGGCGCCTTCGAACACCTGCGGCAGGGTGCGGCTGTCGCTGGCCTTGACCACCGGCAGCTCGGGAATGTGCGAGCCGTAGCGCAGCTCGGTCTCGCCGATCCTGGCCTTGGCGGTCAGGCCCACGCGGCTGAACTCGTCCGGCGTGCCGCCGTCGTCCTGTACCGGCAAGAGGTCGGTGCCGGCGCGACCGCCACCGGAATCCAGCTTGACGCCGAGCATGCCCAGGGCATCGAGGCCGACGCCGACGGTGCCTTCGGTGAAGCCCGACTGAACGTCGAGGATGAAGCCCTGGGTCCACTCCTCGCGCTTGGACTGGCCGCTGCCTTCGCGGAAATCGCGGTTCAGGTAGATGTTGTGGGTCTGCAGGGTCGCGCTGCTGTCTTCGATGAATGCGGCCTGGGCAAGAGGCGCCAGCGAGGCGGCGGCCACGGCAAGGGCGAGGCGGGCAGGGACGGGGGAACGTCTGACGGCTGTCAGCATCGGTTTTCTCCACTGTTGTTTTTGTTGTAGCGGCGCAGGCGCCGCGCGGGGTGGGTCGAGCCACCTGCGAGCGATCCTAGGCGGCCAAGCTTTCGCCAGCCTTTCAGCGCGCCGTCGGGTGATTTCTGCCGCTACACTGGCGCTCCGTTGGCAATCGCAGAGGGCAGGCAGATGCGCATTCTCTTGGTCGAGGACCACCCGCCACTGGCCGAAAGCGTGGCCCAGGCCCTGCGCGCCGCCGGCTGGACCGTGGACCTGCTCGACGACGGCGTCGCCGCCGACCTGGCGCTGGCCAGCGAAGACTATGCGCTGGCGATTCTCGATGTCGGCCTGCCGCGGCTCGACGGCTTTCAGGTGCTGGCGCGCCTGCGCGAGCGCGGCAAGACGCTGCCGGTACTGATGCTCACCGCGCGCGGCGAGGTCAGCGACCGCGTGCACGGGCTCAACCTCGGTGCCGACGATTACCTGGCCAAGCCGTTCGAACTGTCCGAGCTGGAAGCGCGGGTCAAGGCGCTGCTGCGCCGCAGCGTCGGCGGCGGCGAACGCCAGCAGCGTTGCGGCGCGCTGGTCTACGACCTGGATGCGCGGCGCTTCAGCCTGGCCGACGAGTCACTGACGCTGACTTCCCGCGAACAGGGCGTGCTGGAAGCGCTGATCGCCCGCCCCGGTCGGGTGATGAGCAAGGACCAACTGGCCGCCCAGGTATTCGGCCTGGACGAGGAGGCCAGCGCCGACGCCATCGAGATCTACATCCATCGCCTGCGCAAGAAACTCGAGGGCCAGCCGGTGCGCATCGTCACCTTCCGCGGGCTGGGCTATATGCTCGAGGCGCTCGATGGCTGAGCGCGGGGCGGCCGGCAGCCTGCGTGCGCGGCTGCTGCTGCGGCTGGCGATCCTGCTCACGCCGCTGCTGCTGTACGGGGCCTGGAGTGCCTACTGGAACGGCCGCGCCGCCGCCGATACCGCCTACGACCGCACCCTGCTGGCCTCGGCCCGGGCGATCGCCGAGGGGCTGGTGACCAGCGACGGCAGGCTACGCGCCAACGTGCCCTATGTGGCGCTGGACACCTTCGCCTACGACAGTGCCGGGCGCATCTATTACCAGGTGCTGGACACCGAGGGGCGCCTGGTCAGCGGCTACGAACAGTTGCCCGCACCGAGTGCCGAGGTCCGTCGCACCGACGACTACCCGGCGCTGGCGCGCTTCTACGACGGCGAGTTCCAGGGCCAGGGCGTGCGCCTGGTGAGCTTGCTGCAGCCGGTCAGCGAGCCCGAGCTCAACGGCATCGCCGAGATTCGCGTGGCCGAGACGCTCGGCGCGCGCGAGCGCATGGCGCGCAGCCTGTTGAGCGACACGCTGTGGCGCCTGGGCCTGTTGGCGCTTGCCGCGCTGGTGCTGGTCTGGCTGGCCGTCAGCGCGGCGTTGCGCCCGTTGGCCCGGCTCAGCGAGGCCGTGCAGGAACGCGCCCCAGACGACCTCAGGCCGCTGCCGTTGGTCGATGTGCAGCGCGAGCTGAAGCCGCTGGTCGGCGCGCTCAACGGCTTCACCGAGCGCCTGCGCGGGCAGTTCGAGCGCCAGGCGCGCTTCATCGCCGATGCCTCCCACGAGCTGCGCACGCCACTGGCGGCGCTCAAGGCGCGCATCGAACTGGGTCTGCGCGAAGCCGAGCCCGCGGCGTGGCGCAGCACCCTGGAAGACGCCGGACAGAGCACCGACAAGGTCATTCATCTGGCCAACCAGCTGCTTTCGTTGGCGCGTATCGAAAGCGGTGCGCAATCGATCGCCGAGGGTGGCGCGCAGCGCCTGGACCTCTCGGCCCTGACCCGCGAGCTGGGCCTGGCGATGGCCGCGCTGGCGCACCAGCGCGGGGTGGCCCTGGCGCTCGAAGCCGAACAGCCGGTATGGGTAGTCGGCGAGCCGACCCTGCTCAGCGAATTGCTCGGCAATCTGGTGCACAACGCCCTGGCCCACACGCCCGCCGGTGGCAACGTGATCCTGCGGGTGCGCGAGGGCGGGCTACTGGAAGTCGAGGACGACGGCCCGGGTATTCCGCCGGCCGAGCGCAGCCGGGTATTCGCGCGTTTCTACCGCCGCGACAGCGCCGGCCACGGCGCCGGCCTCGGGCTGGCCATCGTCGGCGAGATCGTCCGTGCCCACCGGGCCGGCATCGAGCTCGGCGAGGGCGCGCTCGGCGGTCTGCTGGTTCAGGTGCGTTTTCCCGGCAACGAGCGTTGAGGCCGCGTGCTCAGCCACGCCGGCGGCCCCAGAACTGCTGAACCAGCTCCTGCATGCCTTCGGCCAGCCGCGCCACGCCCGAAGCGCTTTCCTGGCTCTGCAGGCCGCTGGTCACGTGGTCGTCGGAGCCGACCCGGATGCTCACGATGTTGCGATTGATCTCCTCGCTCACGGCACTTTGCTGATCCACCGCCGCGGCGATCTGGCTGCTCATCTCGCTGATCTCGTTGACCCGGTTGTTGATGCCGTTAAGCGAGCGCTCGGCCTCGCCGGCATGTGCGACGCTGCGCTGTGCCTCTTCGCGGCTGTGCTGCATCACCTGCACGGCCTGGCGGGTGCCGTCCTGCAGGGTGGCGATGGTGCGCTGGATTTCCGCAGTCGCCGACGAGGTCCGCAGGGCCAGGCTGCGCACCTCGTCGGCGACCACCGCGAAGCCGCGGCCCTGGTCACCGGCGCGCGCCGCTTCGATGGCGGCGTTGAGCGCGAGCAGGTTGGTCTGCTCGGCAATGCTGTGAATGACCTCGAGGACCCGGCTGATCTCCTGGCTGTGCGTTTCCAGCTGGTGGATCACTTCGGCGGCCCGCTGGATCTCCTCGGCCAGGCGCAGAATGCTGCTGCCGGTCAGGCTGACGATCTGCTCGCCGCTGGCTGCCTCGCCATGTGCATGGGTAGCCGCCTCTGCGGTGCGCAGGGCATTCGCCGCGACCTCCTGGATGCTCGCGGCCATCTGGTTGATCGCCGTGGCGACCTGGTCGGTCTCACTCTGCTGGCGCGAGGCGCTTTGCGAGCTGCTCTGTACCGCGCTCAACAACTCGCGTGAGTGCCGGCTGAGCTGTCGGCTCGAGTCGGCGATGCGTCCGACCACGGCGCCGGCTTCGGCTTCGAGCATGCTGATGGCAAAGCCGATTTCGCCGATCTCATCGGCGCGCCCGGTATAGATCAGCTGGCTGACCGGGTTGTGGCCGATCGCGCGGGCCCGCTCGGCCAGCTGCGCCAAGGGCCTGAGGGCCACCATGCCCAGCGTCGCAGCCATGCCGCCGGCCAGCACCACGCCAACGGCCAGGGCGAGTGCCGGCGCGCCAGCCAGCAGCAGGCCGACGCCGGCCCCCAGCGCGGCGCCACCGCCGGCGAGTAGAGCGGACCGGCCGCGCAAGCCGAGCCGACGCGCCCGCAGCGCCGCCGGCAGGCCGCCGCCATGCAGCTTGGCGTAAAGCGCCTCGGCATTGCGGATCTGCTCCGGTTGCGCCCGGGTGCGGACCGATTGGTATTCGATGGTCTCGCCGTTGCGGCTGACTGGCGTGGCGAAGGCGCTGACCCAGTAGTGGTCGCCGTTCTTGCAGCGATTCTTGACGATGCCCATCCAGGATTTGCCGCTGCGCAGCGTGGCCCAGAGATCGGCGAAGGCCGGTTCCGGCATGTCCGGATGGCGCACGATGTTGTGCGGCTGGCCAAGCAGCTCGGCTTCGCTGAAACCGGAGATCGCGACGAAATCGGCGTTGGCGTAGGTGATCGTACCCTTGAGGTCGGTGGTGGAAAGGATGTTGGCGGTTTCGCCGACGGCGACTTCGCGGCCGCTGACGGGATGGTTGGTGCGCATAGACAGAACGTCCCTGGTAAATGGTCTGAATACGCGAGGCAATGGGCGCGCATCAGCCGGCGCGCCTCGTTGTTATGGTCGATCGTGGTGTGGCGGTCAGTCTTCGTCCTTGACGGGTTCGTCGGTCTCCAGCCGCTCGAGCAGCTCGATCAGGCGCCGGCGCAGCTGCCCCAGCTCACGTGACTTGAATGAGCGGCGTGTGCGCTCGAGCACCTGGACGGTCTCTTCCAATGCGGTGCGCAAGGTTTCTTCGGTCAACATGCGTCTTCTTCTGGCTACCCGGTCAGGATGCATGGCGATTGTGACGCTGCAGGTACGGCCAGGCCTGAAAACAAAAAAGGCGCCAGTCGTGGGTGCTCCAGAGGAGCAACACGAATGGCGCCTTAGCTTTCAGGTCCGGGTTGCCCTGAGCGGTAAAGCCGTTCTCGCTGTACACGAGACTGATGGCATTTTGCCTTTACCTTGATGCGCTAACAAGTCTGCCTCCCAATGCCGTGTCCGATTCATGGGCCGCGGTATGCCTCAGCGGCTGGCCGGGCCGCGGCGCTGCGTCCAGAACTGCTGGACCAGCATCTCCATGCTGTCGGCCAGCTGCGCGACGCCGTTGGCGCTCTGCCGGCTGCGCAGGCCGTTTTCCACGTGATGATCCGAGCTGCTGCGGATGCTCGCGACGTTCTGGTTGATGTCTTCGCTGACCGCGCTCTGCTCCTCCACGGCCGCTGCAATTTGCATGCTCATCGCGCTGATCTCGTTGACCCGCAGGTTGATGTCGCGCAGGGAGCTGGCGGCCTGCTCGGCCTGCTGCACGCTCTGCACGGCCTGCTCGCGGCTGTGCTGCATGACCTGCACGGCCTGGCGTGCACCGTCCTGCAGCGCGGCGATCATCGCGTTGATCTCCTGGGTGGACTGTTGGGTGCGCGACGCCAGGCTGCGCACCTCGTCGGCGACCACGGCGAAGCCGCGGCCCTGCTCGCCGGCGCGTGCCGCCTCGATGGCCGCGTTGAGCGCCAGCAGGTTGGTCTGCTCGGCGACACCGCGGATCACGTCGAGCACCTTGGTGATGTCGTTGCTGTGCGCCTCCAGCTGGTGGATCACATCGCCGGCCTGCTGGATGTCCCGGGCCAGCTGGCCGATGCTCGCGCCGGCGCGGTTGACCACCTCGGTGCCGCTGCCGGCTTCGCTATCGGCGCGGCTGGCTGCCTCGGCGGTGCGCTGCGCACTGGCGGCCACCTCCTGCACGCTGGCCGCCATCTGGTTGATCGCCGTGGCGACCTGATCGGTTTCGCTTTGCTGGCGCGAGGCGCTCCGGGTGCTGCTGTCCATGGCGGCCAGCAGTTCATGCGCGTGCCGGTTCAGCTGGCGTGAGGCATCGCCGATACGGCCGACCATCGCACCGGCTTCGGTTTCCAGCATCTGCATGGCGAAGCCGATCTCGCCGAACTCGTCGCGTCGCCCGGTATAGACCAGTTGGCCGACCGGGTTGTCGCCGAGACGGCGCGCCTGCTCGGCCAGTTGCCGCAGGGGCGCCAGGGCAGCGTAGGCCAGGCCGCCGCTGGCAAGCGCGGCGCAGGCGGCCAGTAGCAGCGCCGCGCCTGGCGACACGCCGGCGATGGCGCCGCCGATACCGGCGCAGGCCGCGGCAGCGACACCGGCAAGCGCTGCCACCCGGCTGCGGACGCTCAGCGGCCGACGACGCAACGCCGCGGGCGGCCGCTTGTCGCGCAGGCGTGCATAGAGCTGCTCTGCCGCAGCGACCTGCTCCGGCCGCGGTTTGGTGCGTACCGATTGGTATTCGACGACTCGCCCGTCCCGGCTGATCGGCGTGACGAAGGCACTGACCCAATAGTGATCGCCGTTCTTGCAGCGATTCTTGACCATGCCCATCCAGGAGCGGCCGGCACGCACGCAGGACCACAGATCGGCGAAGGCCTCGGGCGGCATGTCCGGGTGGCGAACCACGTTGTGATGCTGGCCGAGCAACTCCTGCTCGTCGAAACCGCTGATCCGGATGAAATCCGGGTTCACATAGGTGATGTCGCCGTTGAGGTCGGTGGTGGAGAGGATGTTGGCGCTATCGCTGTAATTGACCTCGCGGCCAGTGACGGGCAGGTTCATACGCATGATGGATTCTCGCGAGCTAGCCGAAGTTGTTGTTCTGTACCGCTACGCACGTCTGGCTGCGATGCGCTATGGCGCGTCGCCCTTGCCGCGATCAACTCCAGTGAGAATCCCTGTCTCGGACGGTCCTGCAGACCCGAGGCGCACCGCCACGGGAAAACTACCCAAAAAAAAGGTTCTTCGCGGACTCTGGGGGAAGAGCGAGTTGACAGTCAGGGAAGCAGGTAAATTGGTAGTCGCCAAACCAACCATCCACCTGTCCCTGCTGTCGCCGTGCATCCTATTGATCTTGCCTCGTTCT
>Ga0209300_1000378_pt1 | contig 24552 bp, 23 predicted proteins | sample Shrwel_input2_RT_FD_187535 | JGI IMG/M metagenome (GOLD analysis project Ga0209300, IMG submission 187535) | Subsurface microbial communities from deep shales in Ohio, USA - Utica-3 well 1 S input2 RT (SPAdes) (version 2) ... | reverse complement strand
CTGATCCCGCTGATCTTCCTGTTCAGCGTGACCGAATCCAAACTCTACGGCATTGCCATTATCCTCTATGCCATTGTGCCCGTGATCCGCCTGACCAACCTGGGCATCCGGCTGGTGGACAAAGACGTGATCGAAGCCGCCGACGCCTTTGGCATGACACCCCGGCAGAAACTCTACAAGGTGCAAATCCCGCTGGCGCTGCCGAACATCATGGCCGGCGTGAACCAGACCATCATGATGAGTCTTGCCATGGTTGTAATTGCCTCCCTGGTGTCCGCACCGGGCCTGGGCGTGCTGGTTCTGCGAGGCATCCGCAACCTGGAACTGGGTGTTGGCCTGGTTTCGGGCCTGGGCATCGTGATTCTGGCGGTGATTCTGGACCGGGTGACCAAAACATCTCTGGCGCGTATCAACGTGTCGCAGAAGCAGTGAGGACAGACACATGACACGCAACGTCAAGATTTCTATCAAGAATCTGTACAAGATCTTCGGCCCCACGCCCGACATTGCCCTGGAACATGCACGCCAGGGCATGCACAAGGCCGAAATGCTGGAACAGCACAATCATGTGCTTGGCCTGCGGGACATCAACGTGGACATTCACGAGGCGGAAATCACCGTCATCATGGGGTTGTCCGGTTCCGGGAAGTCGACTCTGATCCGCCATCTCAACCGTTTGATTGATCCAACCGCCGGTGAGGTCCAGGTCGACGGTGAAGACATCATGAATTACAACGAGGAGCAGCTACGAAAGCTGAGGCGTGAACGCATGTCCATGGTGTTCCAGAAATTCGCGCTTCTGCCTCACAAAACCGTGCTGGAAAACGCCGGAATGGCGAAGAATATCCGTGGTTATACAATCGAGGATTTCGAGGGGGAAGCCCGCAAATGGCTGGCACGGGTAGGCCTTGAAGGCAACGAAGAGCAGTACCCCCATCAGCTTTCCGGCGGCATGCAGCAGCGGGTAGGCATTGCCCGGGCCCTGGTGTCCGATGCCCAGATCATGCTGATGGACGAAGCCTTTTCAGCCCTCGACCCCCTGATCCGCTCAGACATGCAGGATCTGCTGCTGGCCCTGCAGGAAGAACTGAAGAAAACCATCGTGTTCATCACCCACGATCTGGACGAAGCCCTGAAGCTGGCCGACCACCTGGTGATTCTCAAGGAAGGCGAAGTCATTCAGCAGGGCGATCCGCAGGAAATCCTGCTCAACCCCGGCGACCCGTACATTGAAGACTTCATCAGTGACATCAACCGGGCCAGGGTTCTGCGGGTGCGCTCAATGATGAGCAAGCCGGATCCCGAAGAAACCGAATATGCCGGGGACATTTCCGAGAAGGATAACCTCGAGGACGTGCTCCGGAAGTCGGGCGGCGATATGACACTGAACTTCCGGGTCATGCGCGGTGATGACCATGTGGGCACCCTGCACATGAAAGATCTTGCGCTGGCGCTGGTGCCGACAGCGGCTTCGACAGATCGCAGCGCGGCATAAAACAGACGTTAAAAGACTCAGTTGCTGGCCACTGCAATGTCAATAAGTCCAGTTGTCAGCAACTTATACAGGTTTACGATTAACCCCCTGGGAAGCCAGTGCCGCAAACACGGCACCGGCAACAGAGCCGCCCAGCGTAATAATCAAGGTCCAGTGCCACCCACCAGGGCACCCCAAAAAGAGCCAGGTTGAGTCATGGCCTATGCTTTTTTTGGATACCAGAGAGCCACAATCAATTTCCCTGTTTGACTGAAACCAGCGACACTTAAAACTGGCAAACGTCGTTGTTGCTCTCCTTCTGGGCGGCCCTCTGGGCCGTCACTTTTTATAATGACACACCCAGAAAACGGCTATCAGTCGAACCGATCCAGAATCGACAGCAGCAGCTCCTTCTCCCCGGGGTTCAAAAGCTTATACAGCCCCTCTTCCTGATCGCAAACCCGTTTGATCAATTTCTCGTAAAACTCCAGGCCATAAGGCGTCATAAACAAGGCATAAGATCGTCGGTCTTTTTTTGACGGGCGTCGCTCAATAAGATCCATCTGCTCAAGCTTGTCGACAGCCCCGACCATCGCCGAGCGATCATTCGCCAACGCCTTGGCGACAGCGGTCTGGGTCAAACCCGGATTCTCCTTCACAACCACCAGCACCCCAAAAAGGCCCGGGCTGACGCCCAGGTCCGAACATGCGGCCGAAAAACTGTTGAAGAAGGTCAGTTGCGCCCGCCGGAGTTTGTACCCCAGCAGACGATCGAGTACCCCAAAGTTGACCGGGCCCTCCTCGGTCAAAGCGAGTTTACTGGCAGCGCTGCCCATCAGACCTCCGTTGGTTCATAGTAGTTTTGATGTATTGTTGATCAGGAAAGAAGATGGACCAACCCCAGGGTAATCGGTGGAAATGCCACCAAAAGTCCAACCCGGACAATATCAGACATCAGAAAAGGCACCACGCCTTTAAAGCCTTCCTTCAATGATATCGTGGGATCAAAGGATTTTATGATAAAGACGTTCATGCCCACCGGGGGTGTAATAAGTCCAACTTCTACAACCACGAGCGCGAGTATACCAAACCAGATACCGACATCCGCAGCGGGAATCCCGAAATCCATTGCCATCACCATCGGATAGTAAATGGGGATGGTCAGCAGGATCATGGCCAGACTGTCCAGAAAGCACCCCAGGACAAGGTAGGTCAACAACATCAGGACAAGAATGGTATAGGGAGGCAGCCCGGAACTCTGGATCAGGTCCACACCCGCATTGGGCAACTGAGACAGGGCAATAAAGACACTGAACAGATCGGCACCAAATACAATGAAGAAGATCATGCCCGAGGAAATTGCCGTGCGCACAAGGCTCTCCCGGAACATCGCCAGCCCCATATTGCCATACCAGACAGCCAGTATGGCGGTCAGAAACACACCCACCGCAGCGGCTTCCGTCGGCGTAAAGAAGCCGAGGTAGATACCACCGAGAACAATCAGAAAGATAACAGTAATGTGCCAGACGTTAGCGGTCGAACGGAATTTTTCGCGCCATGTCGTCTTTTCACCCCGTGGGCCGGAATTCGGAAAAATCCGAACGTAGATAGCGATCGCCAGCATATAGCCGAAGGCTGCCAGAAAACCGGGGATAAAAGCTGCCATGAACATTTTGGAAATATTCTGCTCGGTAAGCACGGCATAGATGATCAGCACCATGGAGGGCGGAATCAGAATACCCAGGGTACCGCCCGCCGCGAGCGAGCCAATCGACAAGCCACCCGAGTAATTCATTCGTTTCATTTCCGGCAGCGCCACTTTTCCCATGGTGGACGCGGTAGCCAGGGAAGAACCACAGATGGCACCAAAAGCCGCACAGCCAGTCACCGACGCCATGGCAAGACCACCTTTCATCTGTCCAACCCACTTGTTACAGGTCCGGAACAGTTCCGTGGTGATGCCGGCACGCGTGGCCAACTCCCCCATCAGCAAGAACAAAGGCACGACAGACAGGTCGTAAGTAGAAAATTTGGTTACCGTCGCCGTGCCAAGATACTGCAACAAAGCGGGAAAACCAGCCAGCAACACATATCCTGTCGCGCCGCTGCCAAGCATCGCCAGTGCAATGGGAATACGCAGCCCCATCAACAGCAAAAGCAGGCCCATCATTGCAAAGGCCAGTTGGATATCACTCATTTACCCCACCTCCGAATACGCAGATACAACTGGTCGAGTGCACAAAACGCCATGAGAGTCATAGACACAACACCAACGGCGTACACCCACCACAGAGGCATTCTCAGAATCATGGTTTGCTCCCAGTATTCCCGGGACTCGATACCTGCCAACGTAAGCCTCCATGCCAGAGTTGCCGCAACCACGAAAAACAGGAGGTCGGCAATGCTGTCCAGGATAAAAATCGTTCTTTCCCTGCAATGAGCGGTGAAAAGGTCCACCACAACATGTCCCTGGCTAAGGTAACACTCGGGTAAAAACAGAAAGACGGCCGCGGCAAGCCCCAACTCCACCAGCTCATAGTCGCCCTCAATTGAAACCCCAATCGTTGTGCGACCAATGATGCTGACAACCGTCATGGTTGCCAGCGCCAGCATGATGAGACCTCCCGCCAGCGCAAACTGGCGGGACAACCAGGCCAATCCTTTGCCCGGAACCGTCTGGACGGCGGATTGATCCAGTTGTTTTTCAATCATGACTCACCATTCACCATTTCTTCATATTTGGAGATCAGATCATTGGCCTTGCGGTAGAGGCGCTCGCCTTCGTAGCCTTCATCGCTCATGTTTTTAATCCAGTCGTTGACCACCGGCCGAGTCTGCTCCTGCCACCTCTGGGTTTCAGCTTCAGTCAACGTGTAGAACGTATTGCCTTCTTCCACTGCGGCCTGACGACCCACTTTTTCCGACTTGTCAAACAGTCTTCCGATATGTCCCGCCAGCTCAATGCCCGAGTTATCGTCAATAACCTTTTGCAGATCGGGCGGCAACGACTCGTAGGAGTCCTTGTTCATGCTGAACAGGAAAAACTGCGCATAAAGGCCACGATCCCCCTTAATCTCGGTGTGATAATCAACCAGCTCATGAATTTTGAGTGGCGCAACCACTTCAAACGGCAGCACGGCAACATCCATCACCCCCTTGGAAAGAGCGCTGGGCATCTGAGGAACCGGCATGAATATCGGGTTGGCGCCCAGCAAAGAGAACGCTTCACCCATGATCCTGTTGGGCGTGCGAACCTTCAGGCCTTCCAGATCTTCTGCCGTTTTAATGAGCTGTTCACGGGAATGCAAAGAGCCGGGCGCGTGGGTATGCATGGCCAGCAGTTTAATATCCTTGAGCTCATCCGCCATTTCTTCTTCGGCATATTCCTGAACCGCCATGCTGGTAATTTCGGCAGAGGCGGGCATGAAGGGCAACTCAAAAACCGTCGCCTTGGGGAAACGGCCCGGCGTATAACCGCCGACCGTCCAGGAAATATCAACAACCCCACTACGGGCCTGGTCATACAGGCGAGGCGCATCGCCGCCGAGCTGCATAGCCGGGAAAATGTCGATTTCGATACGTCCGTTGGATTCTTCCTCGATCCTCTCCGCCCAAGGCGTCAGGAATTCCTGATGCGCCATCGACATGGGAGGGAGAAAGTGGTGGAGCTTGAAGGTGAATTCCGGGTCTGCGGCCTGAGCCTGGGAAGATACCCCAACTCCTGCCAAAGACAGCGACATGACTGCAGCGAGCGTTTTCATACGCATGATCAGCACCCTATTGTTGTTGTGATTCGAGTTTTACAGCTAGCGGTTTTGGACTCTAGATCACCGCCATTCCATTTATCTCACAAATTGTTTTGCGCAACAACATATGTCTGCACAAACATTATTACGGGCTTGGGCCCAACACAATTATTAGTCGATAACTGTTGACTCAGCAAACTATCTGCTATGTATACTGTTTAACAATAACCATTAAATTTTTCCGATGCCCCATCACCTCAGGGTGATCGCGATAGAACAACAAAAGGATGATCCGCATGAGTAAAGTCATCAGCGCCGACCAGGCCGCAGGCCTGATCAAGGACGGCGACACCGTCGCCTGGACCACAATCGGCATGTCCTATTTCGCCGAGCAAATAGCGCAGGCTCTGGAAACCCGTTTCCTTGAGACCGGGGCTCCGCGCAACATCACTCCGGTGCACGATTGCGGTTGCGGCGATGGCAAAGACGCCGGCATGGCCCACCTGGCCCATGATGGACTGGTCAAACGCCTGGTGTGCGGCCACACCGGTCAGGCACCGAAAATGGCACAGATGGTCGCTGACGAAAGAATCGAGGCCTACCTGCTGCCTCAAGGCGTACTGGCCACGCTCTGGCGCCAGATCGCCGGGCACAAGCCGGGCGTAATCACCAAGGTGGGCATGGGCACCTACGTGGATCCACGCATCGCCGGCGGCAAGGTGACGTCGCTGACCAAGGAGGATCTGGTCAAGTTGATCGAGATCGAGGGCGAGGAGTGGCTGCTCTACAAAAGCTTCCCGGTCAACGTGGCCGTCATTCGCGCCACCACTGCCGATGAAAACGGCAACCTGACCGTCGAAGAGGAAGCGCAGATCAGCGAAGCGCTGCCGATGGCCCAGGCGGCACACAATACCGGCGGCATCGTTATCGCGCAGGTCAAGTATCTGGCCGAAGCGCACTCGCTGCATCCCAAAGATGTAAAGATTCCGGCTGCATTGGTCGATTATGTTGTCGTCGCCGAGCCGGAGAATCACAAGCAAACCATCAGTACCGTTTACAACCCGGGGCTGGCCGGCAACACCCGCGTTCCGCTGGGGGCCATTCCACCGATGCCGTTCAGCGAGCGCAAGCTGATTGCGCGCCGCGCTGCCATGGAGCTGCGCCCGGATACGCTGGTCAACCTTGGAATTGGCGTACCCGACGGCGTCGCCTCCGTTGCTGCCGAGGAAGGTGTGGTAAAAAAATTCACGCTCACCACCGAACTTGGTACCTATGGCGGCATCCCGGCCTCTGGTGGTGACTTCGGCGCCGCCTGGAATGCCGACGCCATCATCGAGCACCACGCCCAGTTCGACTTCTACGACGGCGGGGGCCTGGACATCGCCTTTCTGGGCCTGGCCCAGGCCGATGCCAGGGGCAACCTCAATGTCAGCAAGTTCGGCCCCAAAGTGGTCGGCCCGGGCGGCTTCATCAACATCACCCAGAGCGCCAAAAAGGTGGTGTTCTGCGGTGCGATGACTGCGGGCGCCAAGTTTGAATTCAGCGAGAACGGCCTTCGCATCGCCCTGGAGGGCAAGGCGAAAAAATTTGTCGAAGCAGTAGACCAGATCACCTTCAGCGGCGACATCGCCCGCCAGAACAGGCAACCGGTGATCTATATCACCGAGCGCGCCGTGTTCGAACTGCGTGAGGACGGCATAACACTGACCGAGATCGCACCGGGTCTGGACCTGGAACGTGACGTATTGGCCGCGATGGATTTCCGACCGCATATCGCCGACGACCTCAAGTTGATGCCAATCGAGCTGTTCGCCGAACACTGGGGCGGCCTCGAAACCATCATGAACGCAGCCGTCACCGAATAAAGACAACAGGAGCGAAACGCCATGTCCATTACCAATGTCGAAATCCCCTACGGCGCCTACTGGTCCACCCCGTTCACCAAATGGCAGGGTTCACTCCAACACCTGCACGCGATGAAATTCGCCGCCTGGGTGGCGAAGAACGAGCTCGCCAAACGCGAGATCGATCCCACCATCTTCGATTCCGGCGTTCTGGGCATGACCAACGCCCAGTATCAGTCATTCTACGGCGCAGCCTGGCCACTCTATGAACTGGGCGCCAAACACACGCCCGGCCACCTGCTCAGCCAGGTGTGCGCCACCGGTGTGCGCGGCCTGTTTGCCAGTGCCTCCGAGGTTGCCCTCGGCGTCGCCCACACCTCGCTGCTGATGACGGCGGATCGCTGCTCCAACGGCGCCCATATCTATTACCCGGCACCGGGCGGCCCTGGAGGTAATGGCCAGTCAGAGGACCAGGTCACCTACAACATGCAGCATGACGCCATCGGCGGTCACTCCATGATCCAGACCGGCGAAAACGTGGCGAAGCAGTTCGGTATCACCCGCGAAGAGCTGGACACCGTTGCCCTTCGTCGCTACGAGCAGTATCAGGATGCCCTGAAAAATAACCATGCATTCCAGAAGCGTTACATGACGCTGCCGTTTGGCATTCCCAACCCTTCCTTCCGCAAGGAGGCAGGCACCCTGACAAGCGACGAGGGCGTGTTCCCCACCACCGCAGAAGGCCTGGCCAGGCTAAAGCCCGTCAACGAAGGCGGGGTGGTCACCTTCGGCAATATGACCCACCCGGCCGATGGCAACGCTTCGATGATCCTGACCACCGCAGAAAAGGCACAGGAACTGAGCCACGACAGCAGCATTCGCATCAATATCTGCGGTTTCGGCCAGGCCCGTACCGATCTGGCTCACATGCCGGCTGCGCCGATAGACGCAGCCGCTCGGGCGCTGACCTCAGCCGGTGTCGAGTACAGCGACATCAAAGCGATCAAGACCCACAACCCGTTCGCCGTCAACGATGTAGCGTTCGCAAAAGCGACCGGCGTGGATGTCATGACCATGAACAACTACGGCTGCTCCATGATCTGGGGCCACCCCCAGGGGCCGACAGGTATGCGCGCCGTTATCGAACTGATTGAGGAGCTGGTGCTGCTCGGCGGCGGCTATGGCCTGTTTACCGGCTGTGCCGGCGGCGACCAGGGCATGGCAGTGGTGATTCGTGTCAGCGAACGATAGATCAGTCATTTCAAACAACAATAGTTTGCCGTTTATTTTGTTGTGTTCTACCATTATTTTTAATTCAACAATCTGACTGATCGCTTTGCACAGGGATCTGCAAGAACAACCAGAGGTATCACAATGACCGACTACCGTTACCTGACTTTTTCTGTCACGGACGGCATAGGGCACCTGGCGCTCAATCGCCCCGAGAAGAAAAACGCCATCAACGACCAGCTTTGTCTTGAGATCGAGGATGTCTTTCGTAACCTTCCCGGCGATCTGAATGTCATTCTGCTGACCGGCAATGGCCCGGAATTCTGCTCCGGCCTGGACCTTTCCGAGCATACCGCGCGGGAACCCTTCGAAGTGGTTGACCCTTCGAAGTGGTTGAACACTCACGCATGTGGCACCGGGTATTCGGCTATATCCGCAACTCCAGCCTGCCGGTGGTCGCTGCGATGCACGGTGCCGTTATTGGTGGTGGCCTGGAACTGGCGGCCTGCGCCCATGTTCGCGTTTCCGACGACACCACCTTCTACCGCCTGCCCGAAGGCCGCCATGGCATTTTTGTCGGTGGCGGAGCCTCAGTCACGGTAGCACGAATTATTGGCGCCAACCGCATGACCGAAATGATGCTGACCGGCCGCACACTTAACGCCGAAGAAGGCGAGCGCCTGGGTCTGGCGCACTATGTAGTGCCCAAAGGTGAAGCCACAGCAAAAGCCAGAGAGCTGGCAGCCACCATTGCCACCAATTCCCTTCCCGCTTCTCCAACTGGGCCATGGCCACCGGCCTGTCCCGGATTGAAAACATGTCGGCCGACGATGGCCTCTACACCGAATCCCTGATTACCGGAATCACCCAGAGCAGCGGTGAGGTGAAGGAACGAATCGACAAGTTCCTCAATCGTAAAAAGCAGTCTTGAACCGAAGACAAGATTGACCCACAAGAACCGCTTTCAACCGGCTATCTAACTAACAATAAGGAATTCCAGCATGAACATTCAGGACCGTCATTTTATCGTTACCGGCGCCAGCTCAGGTATCGGTGAAGCCGTTGCCCGCCGTCTTCATGGCCTGGGCGCCAGCGTTACCCTTGCCGACATCAATGAAGAAAACGGCAACAAAGTGGCCGCGGAGCTGGGCGCAAAGGCCCAGTTCTGCCGCACCGACATCAGCGACGAAGCTTCCGTCCAGGCCTGTGTGGACAAAGCCGAAGAAACCTTTGGCGCCATCAACGGCCTGGTTAACTGCGCTGGCATCCCCGGTGCCGAGCGGGTTGTTGGCCGTGAAGGCCCGCACCGCCTGGCATCCTTTCAAAAGGCGCTGAATGTCAATCTGCTGGGCACCTTCAACATGATCCGCCTGACGGCCGACAAGATGCAGAACAACGAGCCTGGCCCGGACAGCGAGCGTGGCGTGATCATCAATACTGCCTCGGTTGCCGCTTACGATGGCCAGATCGGCCAGGCCGGTTACGCCGCCTCCAAAGGTGGCGTGGTCGCTATGACCCTGCCTATCGCCCGCGAGCTGGCACGATTTGGCATTCGCGTGATGACCATCGCCCCGGGCCTGTTCAAGACCCCGATGATGGACGTGCTGCCCCAGGAAGTTCAGGAATCGCTGGGTGCCTCCGTGCCATTTCCCCAACGCCTGGGCAACCCCGATGAATTTGCCTCACTGACCCAGCAGATCATCGAAAACACCATGCTGAATGGCGAAACCATCCGGCTTGACGGCGCCATCCGCATGGCCGCCAAGTAATCAGTGAGGTGAGCGATGAGTTTGTATCAGGCACCCCTGAAAGACATGCAATTGCTGGTTGAGCAGGCCTTGCAGAAAACCGGCCTGGCCAGCTGCCCGGAACTGGAAGATTTCGATGCCCCGCTGGTGGCTGCAATTCTGGAAGAAGCAGGCAAGTTTGCCGCTGGCGAGCTGGCGCCATTGAACGCCGTTGGCGACACCATCGGGTGCCAGTTCGAAGGCGGCAAAGTGATCACACCGCCAGGCTGGAAAGAGGCCTACCAGAAGTTCTGCGACGCCGGCTGGATGGGCCTGGCCTTGCCGGCAGAGCACGGCGGCCAGGCCATCCCCAAGTTCATCGCTCAACCTGTCAATGAAATGTGGCTCTCTGCCAACCTGGCTTTCGTCATGTTTCACGCCCTGGCCCAGGGCGGCAGCGAGCTTCTGCTGAGCTTCGGGACCGAACAACAGAAACAACGCTATCTGGAACCGATTATCACCGGCCGCTGGACCGTGGCCATGGCCCTGACCGAGCCCAATGCCGGCTCCGATCTCGGCTCGCTGACCACCAAAGCTGTTCCGCAAGATGACGGCAGATACCTGATCAAGGGTCAGAAAATCTACATCACTTACGGTGAGCACGATCTGGCGGAGAACATTGTTCATCTGGTACTGGCCCGGACACCGAACGCTCCTGCAGGAAGTCGCGGCGTCTCCCTGTTTGCCGTTCCCAAATACCGTATTGGCGAAGACGACACCCCGGGTGAACCGAATGACGTCCTGTGTACCGGCATTGAACACAAAACGGGCCTGCACGGCAGCCCCACCTGCTCCATCAGTTATGGGGAACAGGACGCCTGCGTTGGCGAACTGATTGGTGACGAAAATCGCGGTCTGGCCGCCATGTTCGTGCTGATGAACGAAGCTCGCCTGAGCTGTGGTATGCAAGGCGTCGGGCTCGGGGAACTGGGTTTTCAGCGCTCACTGGAATACGCCCTGGAGCGTATTCAAGGCTCCGACAGCCAGGGCGACAAAGGCAAGGTAGCCATTGTCCGACACCCGGACGTTGCCCGCATGTTGTTATCCATCCGATCCGAGGTTATGGGCCTGCGTGCGCTGGGTTACCTGATTGCCGCCCAGATTGATCAGGCGGAATACAGCGCCGACGACAACGAACGCAAAGCCCTGCAGGCTCGCATTGCCCTGCTGACCCCGATTTTTAAAGCATTCGCAACCGAAAAAGCCAACCTGATGGCCGGAACCACCATCCAGATTTTCGGTGGCATGGGCTTTGTGGAAGAAACCGGGGTCGCGCAACTTATGCGCGATGTCCGCATCACCACCATCTATGAAGGTACCACCGGCATCCAGGCCCGGGATCTGGTGTTCCGCAAGATTCAGGGAGACAGCGGCCGGGCATTGGAAGCACTGCTGGATGAAATGGATGAAGACGGCAAAAGCTACATTGAGCAGGGCTCGGACAATGGCCTCAGCCAGGAATTGCTAAGGGCAACCTCCGCGGTGCGAATGGCAATTCCGGCCATCACCGGCGAAGACAGCAGGGTGTTGACGCTCAATGCCGGCAGCGTGCCTCTACTTGAGGCGCTGGGCACACTCTGCTGTGCCTGGCAACTGGCCTGCACTGCTGCCACGGCTCATAATCGCAAGGCAGAACACCCGGAATATTATCAAAACCTGATTGCCCTGGCGGATTACTACTTTGCCCACTCAGTGCCGCTTATTTACGCGAAACTGGCATCGTTCCCGAAGGCTGATCGTGGCGTGGCCGAGTATCAATTCGAGTATTAGCTCGCCACCTTAAGCCACAGCGCTAAAACAAGAAAGACACCAACTCAACTGCGCCCCAAAAACACAACAATGGGGCGTAAAGGAGAAGCGATCATGTTATCGGACTTCCATCCCATCAACGTGGTAAACCACTCGGTCGATATAGAAGACCGGGAAGACGGCAGCCAGATTGTTCGCTGTAATACCCGATTGGATGATTACGCACGCACCTTGACGGACCGCCTGGAATTCTGGGCTGAGAATGCACCAGACCGGGTATTTCTGGCCCAACGCGGTCCGGATGATCAATGGGACAAACTGACTTACGCCGATGCCTTGAAGGAAGTCAGAGCCATTGGCACCTGGCTTCTCAAGCAGAATCTGAGTGCCGAGCGCCCACTGGCCATTCTGTCGGGCAACAGCATCGAACATCTCATGATGGCTGTTGGCGCCATGTATATCGGCGTGCCTTACTCACCGATTTCTACGGCTTATTCGCTGATTTCCAGCGATTTCGGCAAATTACGCCATGTTTTAGACACCATCACACCAGGCCTGATTTTTGTCGACAACCTTGGCCCCTATCGGGACGCAATCGATACAGTGGCACCCGACACCCCGGTGGTTGCCATCCATTCCGATCACGCGATGGATGGCTGCAACAACCCTGTCACCCATTATCAGGATTTGTTACAGCAGACAGATGCCGAGTCGCTGGCAAAGGCAAACCAGCAGGTAGACGGCGACACCATTGCCAAATTCCTGTTCACATCCGGCTCCACCGGAATGCCAAAGGCCGTCATCAACACCCAAAGCATGCTCTGCGCCAACCAGACCATGATCAATTCGGTATTGGCCTTCCTGAAAGACGAGCCGCCGGTCATGCTCGACTGGCTGCCCTGGAACCATACCTTTGGCGGCAATCATAATGCCGGGATCGCGCTCTATAATGGCGGGACGCTGTATATTGATGACGGTAAGCCCACCGAAAATGCCATCGATATCACCCTGAACAACCTTCGGGATGTGGTGCCAACGGTCTATTTCAACGTTCCCAAAGGTTACGAACTGCTGGTGAAGAAGCTGCGCGAACACCCGGATATCGCAAAATCCTTCTTTTCCCGCCTCAAGCTCATGTATTTTGCCGCCGCCGGGCTTTCCCAGCACATCTGGGACGCTCTGGACGAACTGGCAATAGAACACACCGGCAAGAAAGTTCCCATGCTCACCGGTCTCGGTTCAACGGAAACCGCGCCCGCGGCGCTCTTTGCCTCAATCGAGGAATGTGCCTCGGGCGTTATTGGCGTGCCCGCACCGGGGGTTGAGATCAAACTGGTGCCAAACGGTGGCAAACTGGAAGCACGCCTCAAGGCTCCCACCATCACACCCGGTTACTGGCGCGCGCCCGAGCTCACGGCCAAGGCCTACGACGAAGAAGGCTATTACTGCCTTGGCGATGCCTTCAAATACATTGATCCGGAAAACCCTGACCGGGGCTTCCGGTTTGATGGCCGGGTATCAGAAGACTTCAAGCTGGACACCGGTACCTGGGTCAGCGCCGGAACGTTACGGGCCCATGTAATTCATTTCTTCGCGCCCTACATTCAGGATGTAGTGATCGCCGGTCACGACAAAGGTTATGTGTCGGCCATGGCATTCCCTGACTGGCAACACTGTCGGGAACTGGTGACAGGTGGTTCCGAGCTGGACACCAGCGAGCTGCTGCAGCACCCGCACCTCAGGGAAACCTTTAAAAACAAACTGATTGAAATGGCGGCTCATGCCACCGGTAGCTCAACAAAGGTTCAGCGCATGCTGTTGCTGGCAGACCCTCCGGAAATCGATAAACACGAGGTTACCGACAAGGGAAGCATCAACCAGCGTGCGGTGTTGGAAAATCGGGCAAATCTGGTTGAAAAACTCTATAGCGAGCAGCCGGATAGCGACATCATCAAACTTCGATAACCCGGAGACCGGCTGTTCATGCTGAGCAATCGAAGAACACTGACCATAGAGTGGGGTCATTGCGACCCCGCCGGTATCGTCTTTTACCCGCGCTATTTCGAGTACTTTGATGCCTCCACAGCCCTGCTGCTTACCAAAACCGGACTGGGAAAAGCCCGGCTTCGGGAAAAGCACAATATCCTCGGCTTCCCGATGGTGGATACCCATGCCCGATTCAAACTGCCATCACGTTACGGCGATGAAGTGACTATCGAAACGGTGGTTACCCGTGTTGGCAACTCCAGTTTCGATATTCACCATACCTTGCTGACAGCCGATGACCGCACCGGCATCGAGTGCACCGAAACCCGTGTCTGGGTAAGAGAGGAACAAGGCAAGTTGGTACCTATCCGACTCCCCCCGGAGATAGCGACCCTGTTGTCATCAGACAATAGCTGACCCTGCCCGCACGAGGCACTCCCTACGCTCGCAATGCGGTATACTACAGCGTTGCGACGCGTCCATTTTCAGCAACCTACTCTTTATCAGCGACCCGTTGATGCCTCATCATGCCTATTGATCACGCTTCAGAGACAGACGACGTAGTCCCGCCAAGGGCTTTTCAGGATCTTGTGGTTGTCACCATCGCCCTGAGTCTGGCCATGTTGGCCAACACCATGTTGCTGCTGACAGTACCGCTGAAGGCACTGGCGCTTGAAATCAGTCCATCGATGATCGGGCTGGTGGTTTCCGCGCCTTATATCCTGCCTCTTATACTGGCCATTCCGGTTGGCGGTTACGTCGGGCGTATCGGAGCCAGGAGAGTCATCATTGGCGGTGGAATGGCCATGGCCGTCGGCCCGGTTTTCTCCCTACTGTTTCCGAGTCTCGGTGGCCTTCTGGTTACCCAACTGATCGCGGGCATGTCCAACATGCTGCTGATCATTGCCGCTCAGGCGCTGATTTCCACGCTCGGCAAGGGCAAAACACTCGAGAAGTATTTTGGCTGGTACACCATGGGCATGTCTGGCGGTCAGTTACTTGGGCCTTTGATTGCCGGCTATCTGATTGATCATCACTCCATCAACCATTCCTTTGTCGTCATCGCACTAATTCCGCTGCTTTCGACCTTGATAGCCTTGTTCTTTTCATCACACGCCAATCAGGGTACGCCTTCCCGGAAATCAGCCTCGGGCTACGGCGCCCAATGGCAGCTGTTGCGCACGAATCGGGGATTACAGTTGTCCATGGCCATGGCCAGCGTGTCGCTTTTTATTATGAGCGTGCACTCAGGGTTCATGCCGGTTTATCTGGAGGGCCTGTCGATCAGCGCCGCGACAGTGGGTGTGCTGATCAGTCTCAGAGCGTTAACGTCAATGCTGGTGCGGCTGATCATGTCACCCATGATCGAATGGTTGGGCGGGCGCACCCGTAGCATTCAGATCGGTGCCATTTGCGTGACTTTATCCCTGATGCTCACCGGTCTGGCCGGTGATCAGGTGCTGTTCCTGGCCGTGCTAGCCATCGGGATAGGGCTTGCCGGCGGGATATCCCAGCCGTTATCGATGGTAATTCTGTCCGAGAGTGTCAGCAAGGCACAACGGGCGCCCAGCCTGGCCTTGCGGTTAATGGGCAATCGCCTGGCCCAGGCGGTTGCCCCGCTGATGGTTGGCTTTACCGCGGAGCTCTGGGGCTTTCCGGTTGCCTTTGCCGTGTCGTCCGCGTTATTGCTTCTGCTCTTCGGGGTGTGGGCAAAACGGGCCGGCCTGGGTAGAGAGTTGCGTGCCGAGCGCCTTGCGAAATAGTCTGCTGAAGTTGGGATGGACAGAGTCAACGCCCGGCCATCAGGCCGGGCGTAATGACGTTGATCAGATCTCCTGGCAGCTTTCACTCAGGCTGCGGGCACGTTGGTAGACTTCGCGGGCGGGCAGGCCGTCCGCTTCAAGTGCAGTCAGGTATTCCTCGGCAGCCTTGTCCAGAGCCGGTTTCCAGGCGTTTCGGATGTCCTCATCCAGGTCAATCACAACATCACCGGCTGCAATAGCCTCGGCGCGGCCTTGCTTGTCGAGCTCATCAAAAACTGCTGCCATGTGTTGTGCCCATTGCATGCCGGAGTGCTCGTCGATCACGGTCTTGAGATCTTCAGGCAGGCTCTGGTAAACACCCTTGTTCATGGTCACAACGAAAGCCAACGAATAGAGGTTCAGTTCGGTATGGTAGTTGGCCAACTCGTTGATACGGAATACCTTGGCGCCGTCCCACGAGATGGCAACACCGCTGATCAGGTCCCGCTGCAATGACTGGTAGATATCCGGAGCTGGCATACCTACCGGTTGCGCTCCCAGGTCTTCCATTAACGCACCGACGACCGTTGTCGGCCGGCGAAGTACCAGGCCGCGGATGTCTTCCGGGGCTGTCACTTCCGTGTCGCGGGTGTGAAGGTGTCCTGGGCCGTTGGTGTAAACAAAGAGCACGTGGGTCTCGTCGTACTCATCAGCCAGGGCGCCCTCGTCATACAGCTTCTGCAACGCACAGGAGCCCTGGGCTGCAGAGTCGACCATGCCCGGTAACTCAATGATCTGGGTGAGCGGGAATCGGTTGGCGGTATACCCCTGTACAGTGGCGGTAATGTCAGCGATTCTCGATGTCACGGCATCGTAGGAGGCGGCGGCTTTGGACAGTGTCTGCGAGGGGTACATGTCCACGTCAATGCGTCCCTGCGACGCTTCCGTCAGGGAATTGCTCCACTCTTTCAGACCGGCATGGATGGCTGATGTTGCCGGCCAGGGGTGGGCAAACCGCAGGGTAACGTCCGCGGCCTGAGTACTGAAAGGGGTCATCATGGCGGTAATGGCGGCGATTCCCGCCCAGTGTTTAATGGTCATGGGTCACTTTTCCTTTATTGTTGTAGATCGTTGGGTGCGTGGGGTCGAACCCGGTACTCAGATGTCGAGCACCAGGCGTTTGCTTCTGGCCCGTGAGCAACAGGCCGCAAACTCATCATTCGCGGCATGCTCTTCGGGCGTCATGAAAACGTCCCTGTGGTCTGGTTCGCCCTCAAGCAGGCGGGTGGCACAGGTGCCACACACGCCTTCTTCGCAGGCGAAGGGAATATCGATATCGAGTTCCAGCAACACCTCCAGGACACTTCGGTCTTCCGGAATCTGGATTACGGCCCCGCTACTGGCCAGTTGCACCTCGAAGGCGGTATCGCTGTCGTGGCTGATTTCCTCGGCGGCAAAATACTCGCGGTGCAGCCGTGCTTCCGACCAGCCGTGTTGTCGCGCGGTTTCCAGAACGTATTCCATGAACGGATTGGGCCCGCAAACGTAAAGGTGTGTTCCGGCGTCTGGTTTTGCCAACAGCGCCTCGGCATCAAGGCGTTTACCGTTGTCATGGCGGCTGTGGTGGAACCGGACCCTGGTGTTGAAGTCCGAGTCCAGAATGCGTTGCCGGAACGCTGTTTCCTCGGGAGTGCGGGTGCAGTAGTGAAGCTCGAACTCTCTGTCCATGTGGCTCAGCCGCTCTGCCATACAGAGAATGGGCGTAATACCTATGCCCCCGGCAATCAGTAAATGCTTTGCTGCGTCATGCTCCAGCGGGAACAGGTTGCGCGGTTCGCTGATGGCGATGTCGTCTCCCTCATTGAGCTGGTCATGGATCATGATGGATCCACCCCGGGATTCGGGATCACGCAGCACGGCGACCTGGTAGCGATCGCTCTCCCCGGGGTGGTTGCACAGGGAGTACTGGCGAATCACCCCGCCGGGCAGGTGAACATCGATATGGGCGCCCGCGCTGAAAGCGGGGAGAGCGCCGCCGTCGGGCCTTGCCAGCTCAAGCAGACAGATATCCGCGGTTTCCTGCGTTTTACTGGCTATCTGAACGTTGATCACTGGTTTCCTCCTCCATCAGGCGGTCAACCATCCGGCGTGCCTGAACGCCCCCGGAGTCGATGTCGAGCATCAGCAATTTCTTCTCGGGGAATTCGGTCAGGTTTCGCTGCTGGCTTTCGAGCACGTCCAGATCTTCAGCGAAAATACCGCCCTGGCCTTCTCGAATGGCATCGGTCAGGCCGGGGTCGTCGGGGCTGAAATTTCGGGCCATACCCCAGAAATACCAGTGGCTGGTTTCGGTTTCGGGGGTAATGAAGTCAACCACGATACTGTTGACCCGTTTGTCTGCGGGCGCCTCGATACCGCCGTGGCCAGCTAAAGCAACGCCAACATCGATCAGGACATGGCTGGGCGGCGTGAATCGGCAGATCTGCCAGCGGTCCACCAGTTGGTCATCCGGCAGCCCCTTGGAGCGCAGGTTTGTCTGCCAGAAGGGCGGGGCAATCACGTTATCCATGAAACGGATGGTTTGCACCTCGCCATCGACACGCCGGGTTTTCACCGGTGCTTCGTCAATCTCTTTCTGGCCAATGCTGGTGGTGTGAACGTAGGTTTCATGGGTCAGGTCCATGAGGTTGTCGATCATCAACCGGTAATCACTGTTGATATGATAGAGGCCGCCACCGTAAGCCCACTCGTCGCTTACGGCCCATTCCAGGTGGGGTATATTGCCGGTGTCAGCTTTGTCCGGGTCGCCCGGCCACACCCAGATAAACCCGTATCGTTCTTCAACAGGATAGCTTTTCACACAAGGAAAGCCGCCAACCCGCTGCTTGGGCATGGAATGGGTTTTGCCATCACGGCCCATTCTCAGCCCATGGTAACCACAGACCAGCTTGCCATCCTCAACATAGCCCAGAGAAAGCGGGGCGCCCCGGTGTGGGCAGAAATCCTGAACGGCAGCGACTTTATCTTCGCCGTCACGATAAAAAGCCATGGGCTCACCACAAATTCTGCGGGCGAGAGGCTTCGTCTCGAATTCATCAGGAGTGCAGGCAACGTACCAGCAGTTTTTGGGAAACATGACAGGTCCTCGTTTTGATTGTTTTATATTGGATCCAGTACAGGACAGATACTGCAATATCCGAGGTGGTTTTGGCCATAATGGATCCATTTTATTTTCAGATCAAAACTTTACATTTAATGGGTTTTCGCTATATTTATCCCCACAAATTACACAACATACTGTTTAACAACGTTATTTAAAACATCTTGCAAGCTTGTGCATTTTCTTAAGATGGGGTGTTGCTGGTTTCTATTGGATCCAAATTGATACAATGGTTTTTTTCAGGCAGACAATTGAAACCAAGGATCGTCAATGAGCAAAGCAGGGGTGCGGGTACTGAGCACGCTTCGGCAGATGATTATTTCCGGTGAGCTGGAAGCTGGACAGCGAATCGCGGAAATACCGACAGCGGATCGCCTCGGCGTCTCGCGAACGCCGGTACGCATTGCCTTTCGGGCTCTGGAGCAGGAAGGACTGTTGATCAAGTTGGAGCGACGAGGCTACCGCGTACGCAAAGTGACCCAGGATGAGGTGGCTGGTGCCGTTGAGGTTCGAGGTGTTCTGGAGGGTCTTGCGGCATTGCAGGCAGCCGAGCGGGGCTTGACAGCGGATCAGCGCAGGGGCTTGCTGGAATGTCTCGCCTGGGGAGATAACCTGTTCGACAAGGGTTATGTCACGGAGGAGGATCTGGAAGCCTACCATGACCTGAACCGGCGCTTTCACGCGATTATTGTACAGGCCAGCGGCAATCCGGCAATCAGCTCGGCAATGCAGCGCAACGAACACCTGCCGTTTGCCTCAGTGAGTTCGCTGGCCATTGACCGTAACAATCTCAAAGGCGAGTATCGCCGTTTCAATTTCGCGCACTTGCAGCATCATGCGGTATTCGATGCCCTGGACCGGCGACAGGGCGCCCGCGCGGAAGGGATCATGCGTGAGCACGCCAATGCCACCCTGCGCTACGCGGACCTCTTCGCTGAGCATGACAGGGAGCGAAGAGCATTTAGAGTTATCGGTGCCGGTGCTGAGCCGACAGAAGCTGATACCCTTCCATAAACCATGTTTTCAAACCGGCTCGATTGACGTGCAAGCCTAGGGCGGACCGCTAAAGGTTCCGGGCAAGAAACGCCAGGGTCCGGCCATGGGCCAGGGCCGATGCTTTCTGGTTATACGCCGGGCGCCCCCAGCAGTTGAAGCCATGGTCAGCCCCGGGGTAATCGTGAAACACGGCGTTCGCCTGGCTACTGAAACACTGTTTGATCTGATTCACAGCGTCACTCGGAATCATTTTGTCCCGCTCAGCATGATGAAACAGGATAGGCACTTTTACCTGGTCGGCCAGGTCGAGGTTGTTCGCAATACCGCCGCCATAATAGGAAACGGCGGCATCAACTGCACTCTTGGCCGCAGCCCGATAGGCCAACTGGCCACCCAGACAGTAACCCACCGCAGCCACTTGACCCTCGGTTTCCGGGCGGGCTTTCAGAAACCCGGCTGCCTCGGCCACATCCGCGCCTGCTTGCGCATCCTCCAGGCCGCTGCGCAGCTCCCTGGCCCGGGCGCTGCCCGCTTCATCATAGGCCAGGTCAACACGGTGTTCCTGGCGCCAGAAAACATCGGGCGCCAGCACCACAAAGCCGGCCAGCGCAAACTGCTCGGCAACCGAACGGATGTGGTGATTCACACCCCAGATTTCCTGTACCAGCACGATCCCGGGCCCTTTGCACATTGGGGGCAATGCCAGATAGCCAGAGAATGTGCCCTCATCTGACGCCGAAATATCAACCCAGTTTCCACTCATGGTGCATACCCTCTGTTGGTCAATGATCCAGTGCGGGAAATTCCCTTGCTACAAACAGAAAGGCCGTGCAAAAGCACGGCCTTTCTTCCACCAGCAGAAATCAGAACTTGTACATTGCGAACAGTTCGACTTGCTGGCCTTCCGGGCGCATGGAGGTGTTGGCTGCGCTTGGCGGACGGGTACCAGCACTTTGGTCACGCCACTCAACACCAACGTCCAAACCTGGCATATAAGTATAAATCAGGTTTACGTTAGTCATCTTGAGAGTATCGTCTTCCATAGTGGATGAAACCTCATCGGCTTCAACTTGGCCATATCTAATGGTTCCACGAAGGTTACTTCCAAACTTCTGCGTGACACCAGCGGAGAAACCTGTTGTTTTGATTAGTTCACCAGTAGCCTGGTTGACGTCAGCGTCCTGGTTCGCCCCCGTCGCGCCATTGTAGCCCCAACCAGCGTAAACCCCCGCACCTTCACCGGTATAGGCACTCAATGCCAGAGTCGTGTCTGCAAACTGTAGCTTCGCAGCAGCAGAGACAGCTGCGCCAAACTCGGATTCGTCCCCGACAGTATTCACATCACGTCCAGTCGCGGCCAGGTTAAACGCATGACCACCCGTGCGGTAACTATAGGCTGCAACCATGTCCGGGTAAGCGGCTTGAGACCAGACCGGATCCTGCGCCGTCAAACGGAGACCGCCCAGCGTATAGTGGGCCACCAAGTCTGGACGAATCACGGCCCCATTACCCGCAATAGTACCAGTACCCAGACCCCAGAAATTCACCATTTCGACATCAAACGGAGCGTTGGCAAAAAACTGACCATTCCAAGTTTGACCAAGCGTAACATTGTCGACGGCAATATAAGCATGACGCATACGTAGCGCATAACTGCCATCATCATCGTTCGTGTTGTTATCCCAGAAGTCGCCCTCTACAAAGGCCTTCAGCTTGTGGCCATTGACCTCCTTCTCAGCAGAGACGTTCAGGCGGGATTGGCGCATGCTGCCTTCGAAATCCTGGTCACCGTCATCGGGCATATTCACAACACCTTCGGCCTTCACGTAACCGCCAATGCTGAGTTTGGTACCGTTGAATTCACCCACTTCTACTGCCAATGCCTGGCTGGAAATGCCAGCTGCAATAATGGCTACTGCGAGCTTCTTTTTGAACATCATTTTGTAATTCCTCTATTATTGTCATTTTCACAGGATGCTGTGCTGAATAATTGTTGCTTTAGTTGACGCATAGCTATCTTGTTTTCGCCTGCAATCGAAAATTCCGGGTCTCCTTGTGTAACCTCCAATGCTTTTTCGGGTTGCGAGTGGATTTCAGCGGCGCCGCCGTAGCGGCACCTGTTCTCTCTGTTATTCGTTCAGCAACAACTGGGTACCTGCACCGGTGTTGGAAATCGGCGCGACATAGTTGCGGTGCTTTTCGGTCACCTTGCCCAGCATGCAGCCACGCATGGCGAGCCACATGTTCAGCTCCACGCCCTGGGCACCCGCGATTTCCACCAGGTCATCGTTGCTGTACCGGGTCAGTGCTTCCGGATCACTTACCAGCTTGTCCATGCTCTCCAGGTCAAAGTCGGTGTTGATGAAGCCCGCACGCTCACCATCCAGTTGATGCGACAGGCCGCCAGTACCGAACACCACGACCTTCTGGTCACCTTCGAACGATTCCACCGCTTTACCAATTGCCTGGCCCAGTGCATAGCAACGTGAGGGTTTGGGCATGGGGTATCGTTCACAGTTAATGCAGACCGGAATCACCTTCAGATGCTGGTAGTTGCGACCCGGGTACATCAGCGACAACGGAACCGTCAGTCCGTGATCTACCTTGATGTCCTGGCAGATGGTCGGGTCGAAATCGTGCTCAACCAGTTCGTTGGCAATGTGCCAGGACAGTTCGGTTTCGCCGGTCACTGGCGGGATGGTGGCAATGCCCCAGCCTTCATCGGCATTTTCGTAGCTCGGGGCGCAACCGAGTGCGAACGTCGGTTTCTTGTCCAGGAACATCTCCAGACCATGATCGTTGTAGAACACGATGGCGATGTCCGGCTTTTGCTCGCCCAGCCATTCACGGATGGGCGGATAGCCGGCAAAGAAGTCTTTCCAGTAAGGGGTATCTTCCAGGCCCTTGTCCATGGCGATGCCAATGGCCGGAATGTGTGAAGTCGTGATGCCGCCGATAATCTTAGCCATTGTTTTTACCCCTCCCCTGGCTTTCCAGGTATGCCTTGAATTCTTCAGTTGTGCGGCCGGTCTGAAGGCCACCAACGTCCTGCACGTTCAGACCCAGAATGCCGGCGAATTTGGCCAGGTAGTAAATGCTGCCTCCCAGCCGTTCCAGCTCCAGAATGTCGCGCTTGATCACCGCATCTTTCTGTTCCGGGGTCAGGCCGAACTTGTCGCAGTAAGCCGCTTCGTCCTTCTTGAATTCTTCCCGGCCCTCGGCGCTGTTGAACGAGTAACACATCTTGTTCAATGCGTAGCCCTGTGTGGCCATAGGGCCATCGAATTTGATGGTGCCCCAGGTTCCCTTCTTTTGTTCTGTCATCGGGTTTCTCCTTTCTGAAGACCTGTCAGATCACGACCAATAAAGCCGCATCGGGTTGTCGATCAGCAGCTTGCGCTGCAGCTCTGAGGTCGGCGCGATCTCCGGAATCACGTCCACCAGCTTGCCGTCGTCCGGCACATGGGATTTCATATTCGGGTGGGGCCAGTCAGTGCCCCAGAGCACCCGATCCGGGAAGGTTTCAACCAGAGTTCTGGCGAACGGCACGACATCGGAGTAGTCCGGTGGTGTCTGGGTCAAACGCTCGGGGCAAGACACCTTGGTCCAGATCCGGTCATTGTTCTTCATCAGGTCGATGAAACGCTGGAAGTCCGGGTGGTCAACGCCTTTGCTCACGTCCGGCCGCCCCATGTGATCCACCACAATGGTGGTGTTCAGCTCGTTCAGGAACGGAGCCAGCTCTTCCAGATCCGGAGCTTCGAAATAGACAACAATGTGCCAGCCCAGAGGCTTGATCTTTTCAGCGATAGATACGAATACGTCGCGCGGCGTGTCATCTACCAGACGCTTGACGAAGTTGAAACGCACCGCACGGACGCCGGCTTCGTCCATCGCCTTCAATTCTTCCCCGGTTATGGCTGGATCGACCACCGCCACACCCCGGGCCAGCTCGCCGGCCGTTTCCAGGGCGTCCACCAGAGCGGCATTGTCGGTACCATGGCAGGAGGCCTGAACAATCACATTGCGCTCGAACCCCAGGTAATCACGCAGCGCGAACAGCTTTTCCTTGGGCGCGTCGCACGGGGTGTACTTGCGTTTGGGGTGATACGGAAACTTGTCCGCAGGCCCGAACACATGGCAATGGGCATCAACAGCACCAGCCGGAGCTTTAAACTCCGGTTTGCTGGGATCGGCATGGAACGGAAGGTAATCTGGATCCATCATCTTTCAGTACCTGCTCTCAATTCTCGTGGGTAAAAACGGTGCCATCGAAAAGCTTGCGGGCGGTTCGCAGAATGGCCGCAGAAGCAACCTGACCGCCGTCGTCCATGTCCAGGATGACGGTCATTTCGCCAATGGGATGCTCCACCGACAAGGTTTTCCGGTTGCCTTCAGGCAGTTCCGCCACTGCTTCGGCGGGCGAACCCTTGAGGACCGCTGCCGTGGCAACACTCACCGCTCCCAGTACGCCGATAGAGGCGTGACAGCGGTGCGGGATAAAAGTGCGGGTAGACAGGGAACCGCCTGCTGCGGCCTTGCTTACCATGCTCATCTTCGGCACCGATTTCTCGGAGACATCGCCAAGGTTCATCATCCGGCCCGCCTTTAGCCGAATTGACTCAAGCTTTGCCCGCAGTTCGTCATTGGCTTCCAACTCTTCCCGGCTCTCGGTGCCGGTGATGCCCATGTCTTCGGCGCGCATGACCACAACCGGCATGCCATTGTCGATCAGGGTGACTTCAACGCCGTCAATAACATCGACGGTGTTGCCGGTGGGAAGCAGGGCGCCGCAACTGGAACCGGCCGTGTCTTCAAAGGTAATCGGAACCGGGGCG
>Ga0209300_1000377_pt1 | contig 24570 bp, 25 predicted proteins | sample Shrwel_input2_RT_FD_187535 | JGI IMG/M metagenome (GOLD analysis project Ga0209300, IMG submission 187535) | Subsurface microbial communities from deep shales in Ohio, USA - Utica-3 well 1 S input2 RT (SPAdes) (version 2) ... | reverse complement strand
CCCTGAACGACCGCGCGGCGGCCTGGCAGGCGCTTGGCGAGGGCGAGGCGCTGATCAACGAGCAGTTGGCGATCGCCACCGGCCTGGCCCCGGGCGACATGCTGACCTTGGCAAGCCCCAGCGGGCCCTTCACCGCGCGGGTGGCAGGCATCTACCCGGACTACGGCAACCCCCGCGGCGAGGTGACCCTCTCGGTGGAATACCTGATCACACGCTTTGCGGCCAGGCCTGGCTCAATGGGGCTGGTGCTCACCCCGGGGCTGGCGACGGCCGATGAAGCCGCCCTTCGCCAGGCGCTGACGCGCCCCCTGCCGGCGGCGGGCGAAGCGCCAGCACCGTCGCTGATCGACCAGCGCAGCCTGCATCGTCAGGCCCGCCAGGTCTTCGAGCGCACCTTCGCCGTGACCCGGGCGCTGACCGGCCTGACGCTTGGCGTCGCCGCACTGGCGCTGTTCACCGGCCTGCTCGCCCAGGCCCGCGAGCGCCGCGCCCGGCTGGCGCCGCTGTGGGCGCTGGGCCTTGGCCGCACCACCCTGCTCGGTGTGACACTCGCCCAGCTCGGTGGCCTAGCGCTGGCCACGGCGCTGCTGGCGCTGCCGCTGGGGATCGCGCTGAACTGGGCCTTAGTCGCCGAGATCAATGTCGCCGCCTTCGGCTGGCGGCTGCCGCTGCACGTCTTCCCCGCGGCCTGGGCGCAAGCGTTGGGGCTCGCCGTGCTGGTGGCCCTGCTGGCCGCCGCGCTGCCCGCCTGGCGGCTATGGCGCGCGCCGCCCCGCCAGTTGCTCGAGGAGTTCTCCGCCTCATGAACCGTCGCTCGCCGCTACGCCGCCTTTTCACTCACCCTGTGCGCTGGAAGCGCCTGGTACTGGCGGGGCTGGTGCTGGCTCTGGTGCTGGGGCTTGCTGTTAGCCTCGCGCTGCTGGCTTGGCCGACACGCCATTCGCCTCCTCCCACAGCACAGGCGTCCACAATCCAGGCGTCGAACGGCGGCTTCGCGGGCCTTGGCCGCGCGGCCGATGGCTTCACGCAAGCGAGGCCCGGCCAGGCGCTGCGCTTTCCCAAGGACCACGGCGCCCATCCCGGCTTTCGTACCGAATGGTGGTACCTCACCGCCAACCTTCACGATGACAACGGCCGGCCGCTTGGCGTGCAATGGACGCTGTTTCGCCAGGCGCTGGCGCCGCCTGCTGCTCATCATGGCGCGAGCAATGAAGCCGGCTCTACGACTACGTTCCCGGACGTGAACGCCAGCGCAACCAATCCATGGACCTCGAACCAGCTATGGATGGCCCACGCCGCCGTCTCCCGGGGCGATCAACATGTAGTCGCCGAACGCCTGTCACGCGGCAGCACGGGCGGCCTTGCCGGCCCGGCGGGCGTGCGCGCAGAGCCCTTCGCCGCCTGGATCGACGACTGGCAGATGACCGGCACGGCGCCCAGCACTACCTCAAGGACTATCCCAAGCACTATCCCAAGCACTGTCGATGCCCTGAGCCAGCTGAGCGTTACCGCCACGTTGGATGACACCAGCGGCTATCGGCTGACGCTGACCGCCGAGGGCCCTCTCGTCGCCCACGGCGAGGCCGGTTTCAGCCAGAAGGCCGCCGACGGTCAGGGGTCCTACTATTACAGCCAGCCCTTCTACCGGGTCGAGGGCGACGTGACGCTTAACGGCGCCACCCATCGCGTCAGCGGCCAGGCCTGGCTCGACCGGGAATGGAGCAGCCAGCTGCTCGGCGAGGCCCAGCAGGGCTGGGACTGGCTGTCGCTGCATCTCGCCGATGGCACCAAGCTGATGGCCTTTCGCCTGCGGGGTGGCGTGGCAGATGAAGGAGAAGCGCAAGGCGATACCGGTGACTACCTGTCCGGCAGCCTGATCAGTGCCGATGGCACCCTCAGACCACTCGGGCCCACCGAGCTCTCACTGACCCCACTCGCCGAGAGCTCGGTGGCCGGTCGGCGGCTACCCACCCGCTGGCGACTCGAAGTGCCAGGTCATGGGCTCGACCTGACGGTCGCCGCACGCGACCCCAACCGCTGGATGACGACTCAAGTGCCCTACTGGGAAGGCGCGGTGACGGTCGAAGGCCCCAACGGCCGGCCGCGCGGGGAAGGCTATCTGGAAATGACCGGCTACTGAGCTCACCGTCTCAACCATCAACAGATCAACCAACCACATAACTTGTACAGCGCCCGGAGCCGGTGTTAAGGGCAGGAGCTAAGGGGCCGAAACTAGAGACCAGTGCAGAGGACCAGCTCGCTGCGCGGCTCGCGTGCAACGCTCTATCGCTCATCAGCGGGCTTTGATTTAGCTTTCAGCGACTCACAAAGCACTGGACAGTCGGCCAATTAGTTCTACATTAATTGTACAACTTCTCTACTGGAGCCCACCGCCATGGCCGCCGACGACACTTCCATCCAAGACTATCCCGTGCCCGAGGCGCAGTTCACTCTCGCCAGCCTCTCCCACGCCCTTCATCAGGGCATGTCGCCGATTGTCGAGGTCAAATCCATGGATGGCATCTATTCGGTGCGCTTCCATCATGCCAACGGCATATCGAGCCTGGTCGACGGGTCAGGGAGTGTCTGTACCTTCAAGGGCACCGGCGAAATCCGCGACCTGATGGGGTCGTTGGGCCTGACTCACGGCGTGCTGACCTGGGCCGACCAGTGCGGTGACGAGATGATCGGCGTGCCCAGCAAACCGATCACCGCCGAGGAAATGCTCACCTACGGCACCCGCATCGCCTTTCGTTAAGCCCGGTGACATGCACTCCATGACAAACGAGGTCCGATGATCGGGGCCCGACGAACGGATCTTGCGAAGTGAGTCTTTACGAACCAGTGCTGACAAATCAGTCCTGACAGATAGGCCCTGACGAACCAGTCCTGACAGATAGGTCCTGGCGCACAAAAAAAGACCGCCCGAAGGCGGTCTTTTATCGTTTCTAACGTTGTCGTTGCTAGCTTGCCCTGACGTCAGGGCAGCAGCGAAGCGATCAGGACTCGAAGTCGAAGGCTTCCTGCAGGGCAGGCCAGGCCGGCTTGCCGTCGATGGTGGTCACGCCATCTACAAAGGCTTCGATACGATCCGGATGCTGGTTGATCCACTCGATCGCGACGTCGTCCGAGTCACGCTCTTCAAAGCTGAACTCGTAGATCATCGCGCTTTGATCGTCGGCGCTGAAGGTCAGCTGATCGAGCAGGCGGGTCGCATTGGGATGCGACTCGGAATAGGGCTTGTTGAGCAGCGTACGGACATCACTGCCGCCACCGTCCGGGCCCCACATGTCCTCGGTGTCTTCGAGATAGACCACATCGTATTCGATGTTCATCCAGTGCGGCGTCCAGCCGGCGAAGACGATCCACTCATCATTGTTGATGGCGTTCTTGACGGCACTGAGCATGCCCGGCGTGGACGTTTCCACCGGCTTCCAGTCACCCAGGCCATAGGTGTCGTTGTCGATGGCGCCGTTGAGCGTGTCGCTCATGCCGGAGCCGACTTCGATGGAGTAGATTTCACGACCGAACTTATCGGCGAATTCCGGCTTGTCCAGGTCACCGACCTGCTTCACGCCGGCCTCGGCCACGTAACGCGGCACGGCGAAGCCGATCAGGGCGCCATCGACGTTGTTGCCCAGGTCGACCAGGGTGCCCTTTTTCATTGACGCTTCGAACATCGGCTGCTGAGCGGGCAGCCAGGCCGCCATGAAGGCGTCGACTTCATTCAGGTTCAGCGCCTCGTAAGCGATAGTCGCGCCAATTTCCTGCTGGCGGGGCTCATAGCCAAGTGCCGTCAGCAGCTCGGCGGCGAGCTGGGTCTTGACCGTGACGCCCGGCCAGGACGGCGTGGCGAAGCGGATCTCGGCGCTTTCATCAGCGGAGGCGAGAGCCGGCAGCAGAGCCAGGGGGGCGGCGATGAGGCCGCTGGCGAGGATGCGAGTCATGGGACGGTAGGGATTGTTCAAGGGATGAATCCTTGGCAGATCATGCCATGAATGGGTTCGGCGCAACGCTACTCCTATCTAGCGTTGGTCGCAAAAAACGCCCCGCATGGGGCGGAGCGTTTCTGACGCCTTTTGGCAAGGTTATGCCTAGGTCGCCGGCTCAATCACCGACTCAGTCGCCAATTCCGTCCTCAAGTCAGTCCCCAATGCTGGCCAGGCGCGCGGCTTCGACGATCTCGATCCAGTAGCCGTCGACGTCCTTGACGAAGACCACGTCCTTCATCTTGCCCTGATCGGCGCGCTTGATGAACTCGACCTCATTGGCGTCGAACCATTCAACGGCAGCGTCCAGGTCCGGCACAGAAAAGCAGATGTGGCCAAAGCCCTGAGGTTCGGCGTTGCCGTCGTGGTAGGCGAAGTCCTCCTGGTTCTCGGTGCCCCAGTTGTGGGTCAGCTCGAGCAGGCCCTTCTGGCTGAAGGTCCAGACGGTGCGCTCCCCCTGGTCTTCAGGCACCTGGTCGCCGTCCTCGAGCCGCGCCAGGAAGTACAGCGAGAAGCCGAGCTCCTCGAAGTCCAGCTTGCGCAGCACGCGCATGCCGAACACGCGGGTATAGAAGGCCAGCGACTTGGCAGGGTCCTTGACCCGCACCATGGTGTGGTTGAGGCGAAAGCCCTGGGACTCGGCGGTTGGCGCCTGAACGCCGGGGTGCTGCTCTCCGGTAAAGCTCATGGAATCTCCCTTCTGGTCGTTGCAGTTGATTAGGGTATGGGGGCGGCCCGCGACAACTTCCACCCCCGTGTAATGCGCAGGCTGGCCTAGATGGCACCCTCCTTCATCAGCTGGCCGATATGCTCGGCTTGGCGAATCGCCAGCGAGACGATGGTCAGCGTCGGGTTCTCTGCCGCCGACGTCGTAAACTGGCTACCATCGGAGATGAAAAGGTTAGGAATATCATGGCTCTGTCCGAAGCCGTTACAGACCCCATCCTGGGCGCGCTGGCTCATGCGGCACGACCCCAGGTTGTGCGTCGAGGGGTAGGGCGGTGTGCGATAGATGTTCTTGGCCCCTACCGATTCGTAGATCGCCGAGCCTTGACGATAGGCATGCTCGCGCATCGCAATGTCATTGGGATGGTCATCGTAGTGGACGTTGGCCACCGGCATGCCGAAGGCATCCTTGACGTCGGCATTCAGCGTGATGCGATTGCTTTCCCTGGGCATGTCCTCGCCGACCAGCCACATGCCAGCCATATGGTCGTACTGGTCGAGCGCGCCCGTGAAGTCACTCCCCCAGGCGCCGGGATCGAGGAAAGCGGCCATGAACGGCAGGCCAAGCGATAAGGTTTCCATCTCATAGCCGCCGACAAAACCGCGCGAGGCATCATGATGCGCTTCGTCGGAAATGATCCCGGCCATGGTGGTGCCACGATACATGTGGACCGGATCATCGAAGGTGGCATACACCGAACCGGTGGTGTGACGCATGTAATTGCGACCGACCTGGCCTGAACTGTTGGCAAGCCCCTCCGGAAACAGCGATGACGCCGAATTGAGAAGCAGCCGCGGTGTTTCCAGTGAATTCCCGGCAACGGCCACCAGCCGCGCCTTTTGACGCTGCTGATCCCCATTGGCATCGAAATAGACCACGCCTGTCACCCTGCCCTGGGCATCATGCTCGATATTGGCCACATGCGACTGGGGCCGCAGCTCCATGTGGCCTGTGGCGATCGCCGCCGGCAGCTCGGTGTAAAGCGTCGACCACTTGGCGCCGGTGCGGCAGCCCTGGAAGCAGAAGCCGCGCTGCTGACAGGACGCCCGGCCATCCCGGATCTGGCTGTTGATCGCCATATGTCCGGTGTCGCATTCATAGCCCAGGTTCTTGGCACCGGCGTACATCACATGGAAGTTGTTGTTGCCCGGCAGGCCGGGAATGTCATTGGTCCGGGTAACGCCCATGCGGTCCTCGGCTCGCGCGTAATAGGGCGCCAGCTCATCATAGGTCACCGGCCAATCGAGCAGGTTGGCACCCTCGACCTTGCCGTATTCGCTCAGGGCTCTAAATTCATGGGGCTGAATGCGCAGGCTGGCGCCGGCCCAATGCACCGTGGTGCCTCCCACCGACTTGACGATCCAGGCCGGCAGATTGGGGAAATCCTTGGCCAGTCGAAAGCTGCCGGACGTGGTTCGTGGATCCAGCCACGCCAGCTGGCTGAAAGACGCCCATTCGTCGGCCAGAAAGTCGTCGCGGGTATTAATCGCGCCGGCCTCGAGCACGACGACATCAATGCCCTGCTGGGCAAGCTCGTTAGCGAGGGTGCCCCCTCCGGCGCCGGAACCGATGATCACTGCCACCTGATCGTCGTCATGCTGGAAGCGTGTCTGGTTGTCAGTCATGGCCATGATGGCTCTCCTCTACTTGTATCGTTTTTTATCTTTTTTAGGGCTCAGGACGGCACTTCGCCGGGCATATAGCCGTTGGCAGGCTGTGGCGGCTCAGGCAGCCAGGTCAGGTCACTGAACCCGTTGTAGAGGTAGCCCTTGTCGCCCTCCTCGCCCTGGTAGCCGAAATGGGTGAAGGCCAAAGGATTGTTGTATAGCGAGACGATGGCAGTGGAACGAACCTTCTCGAAGAAGGGCGTGCCCTCCAGCGAGGCGACCCGCAGGTACTGATCATCTGGCGCGAGCGCCAGCCAATCGCCGCTGGCATCATCATCGAGGGCCTTGATTCCACCCTGGAGCAGCGTTCGGTTCGCCTCAGCCTCGGCGGCACGGTCCAGGTCCTTGACCACGAAGGCATAGACGGCATCCTCGAGGCCTGGATGCGGGAACAGGTGTTTAGTGACCTGAAGCAGCACCTCGCCGTCGTGGGAGCCCAGCACATCGAGCGGCATGGCCCAGCTACGACTGGGTGCCAGCAGGGCGATAGGCCCACTGGCAAAGGCCAATGTACCCACCAGGGCACCGCCGGTCGTTTTCAGGAAGGTGCGGCGTGATAGCGATGTGGACGGCATGGCGGTTCTCCCCATGGAATCAAACGATGAGGGCACAGCATCACGCGGCGACCTCCCAGGCTTTGATGTCTCACCATGCCAGCGGCATGGAGGCATCTTGTTCTGAGGCTATGCCTGAAATAGAGGTGCGGGGTAACAGCGGATTACTACTTAGCCGAAGGTAGAAGTAATGCGCTTCGACATGGCTCTCTGCTCAGAGCGAAGCTAATGTAGAAATAATTACCATCCTCTGCGGCGGGTATCTCCATGTGTCATGTTTATGCGTCAACGCACCCCACGCGCTACGAAAGCACCACCCGCTCGGTCCGCCTGCAGGGCAGCGTGACCAGCGTCAGGCTGGAAAACGAGTTCTGGGATATCCTCGATTGCCTGGCAAGCGATCAGGGCATGACGGCCGGGCGCTTTATCAGCAAGCTCTATGGCGAAGTCATCGCAGAAAAGGGCAGCGTTCCCAATCTGGCCTCTATGCTGCGAGTGGCCTGTGCCGTCCATCTTCACCTCGGCAATGTGCCGACAGCGCTATCGCGCCAACCGGCCTAGACACGACGACATGGACAGGCACGACGACATGGACAGACACGACGACATGCACAGGCTTCTTCCTACATCTCGACGCGCCAGGCTGGTAGATCTGCTGACACCGTTTCTGTTGATACTGCTTCTGCTGACGCTGCTTTCCGGCTGTGCCGGGCCCCGGCTCGCCACCAACGATCGTGATGCAGGGCTCTCCATCGAGCGGGTGCTGGTGCTCGACCAGGCCCGCGATGCCCTCGGCACGCCCTACCGCTGGGGCGGCGCCTCGACAAACGGGCTCGACTGCTCGGGGCTGGTGCTGGTCAGCTACCGCGCGGCAGGGCTTCACGTACCGCGCACCGCCGATGATCAGTACCGAGCTCTACCACCTATCGAGGCGGCACGCCCGGGAGATCTCTTGTTCTTCGGCCGCGGTAGCCGCGCCAGCCATGTGGGCATCTATGCAGGCAACGGCCAGATGATTCACGCCCCGGGACGCGGGCGACAGGTCACCACGACCTCGCTGGACCTGGACTACTGGCAGAAGCGTTTCCTCGGTGCCGCCGCGCCGGCCCCCTGAAAACGCTGGCAAGCGGCGCTGGCCGCGACGCCATCATGACTCGCGGGTTATTTTTCACCATATCCTTATGGGAAATCGGCTTATGGTAGGCCTTGTTTCCCGGCCTCCTCGTCCTGATATAGGAGGAGAGGCAAGATGTGATGATCACAGACTTCCAAGGAGGACAGCATGGCTCTGCAACTTGGCGATATCGCTCCAGACTTCACCCAAGACAGCACCGACGGCCCGATCAACTTTCACGAGTGGGCCGGCGACAGCTGGGTGATCCTATTCTCGCACCCCAAGGATTTCACCCCGGTCTGCACCACCGAGCTTGGCGAGGTCTCGCGCCTCAAGCCCGAGTTCGACAAGCGCCACACCAAGGCGATCGGCCTGTCGGTGGACCCGCTTGACGATCACAAGGCCTGGGTCGGCGACATCCAAGAGACTCAGGGCCAGGCGCTGAACTTCCCGCTGCTGGCCGATGCCGATCGCAAGGTCAGCGACCTGTACGGCATGATTCATCCCAAGGCCAACGACACCCTGACGGTGCGCAGTGTCTTCATCATCGACCCCAACAAGAAGCTGCGCCTGACCCTCACCTACCCGGCCAGCACCGGGCGCAACTTTGACGAAATCCTTCGGGTGCTCGACAGCCTGCAGCTCACCGACGGCTACAAGGTGGCCACCCCGGTCAACTGGCGCGACGGCGATGACTGCATCATCGTGCCTGCCGTCAGCAATGAAGAAGCCAAGACCTTGTTCCCGAACGGCTGGGACGAGCAGAAGCCCTACCTGCGCGTTACCAAGCAGCCCAACAAGGGCTGAGGCAAGAACCCAGCGCCGGACATCTCAACGCGTGCGGCCCGACCGCTGCACGCCCAGCGTGAACGCTGACAACCGGCAGCAGACCGCCGCCCCGAGGGGTGGCGGTCTTTTTTTTATCGATAAGGTTATAAGCAAATCGTCCTAACAGAACTTTCCGAGCCACTGATCCAGCCGATATGATCGGCGGCCCTTTTCGCCTTCCGGAGATTGCTCATGTTGCGCTTCACCCGCCGCCTGGGCGCCATGGCCCTTTTGTTGCTCGCCCTGCCCGGCCTGGCCCAAGCACAAGACGCTGATGACGTCACTACCCTTCAGGTCGGCTACATGCCGATCCTGCCCGTCGCGCAGCTGTTCGTCATGGAAGGCGAAGGCTGGACCGAGGAGGCGGGCCTCGATCTTGAGCTGACCCGTTTCTCCAGCGGCCCGGCCATGGTTCAGGCGCTGGCCTCCGGCGAGCTGGATGTCATGTACTTCGGCATCGGTCCGGCCATGGTGGCGCGCGCCAACGGCGTGCCCATCAAGGTGCTGGCCGCCAGCATCAAGGAACAGATCGGCCTGGTGGCCCGCGGTGACTTCGCCGGCGAGTTCGAGAACGCCACCGCCCAGGAGGCCATCGCCCACTTCACGAAGACCCAGGGCCGCAAGCCCAAGATCGCCACCTTCCCCAAGGGCTCGGTGCCGGACACCGTACTGCGCTACTACCTGACCCAGCAGCTCGGCCTGTCGCTGGATAGCGTAGACATCGTCGCCATGGGCGCCGACCGGGTGCAGCAGGCGCTGCTTGCCGGCGCCGTGGATGCCGCCTCGATCCTCGAGCCGATCCTGACCACCGTGCAGGAGCGCGACGACAGCGCTCGTGTCGTCGCTCGCGGCGGCGACATGCTGCCCAACCAGCCCGGCGCCGTGCTGGCCGCCCGCGAGAGCGTGCTCGCCGATGCCCCCGACGCGATGCAGCGGCTGATGACGCTGCACATCCGCGCCACCAACATGCTGATCGACGATCCCGAGCGGGCCGCGCCCCATGTCCGCGAGTTCGTCGGCAAGCGCCTGGTGCCGCTGGCCACCGTCGAGACCGCTCTGCGCTCGCCGTCGTCCAACTACCTGAGCGACCCGCACGCGATCATCGACGCGACCCGGGTGATGCGCGACTTCCAGCTCGACAACGGCACCCTGCGCCAGTCGGTGGACATCGATGCGCTGTTCGACACCAGCCTGTATGACGCGGCCAGCGCCGCACTGGCCAAGGGCAACGACGCCGAGACCAGCGCGCCGTGATTCGGCTGTCGCGCCCCCGCCGTCTGCTGATCAGCGCCCTGGGCCTGGCCGGCTTCATTGCCCTGTGGGAGGCGAGCCTGCGCGCCGGCCTGCTGCCGGGCAACCTGGTACCCTTGCCGTCGAGCATTCCCGGCGTGTTCTGGGCGGAGATCGCCGACGGCATCTGGTTCGAGGTGGTGCGCTCCAGCCTGTCGCACTACGCCGTTGGCGTGGCGATCGGCTCGCTGCTGGGCATCATGGTCGGCGTCGGCGCGGCTCTGGTGCCGACCTTCAATGCCCTGCACGCCTGGCTCGCCCGGCTGCTGCGGCCGATTCCGCCGCTGGCCTGGATTCCGTTCGCCATCATCTGGTTCGGCGTCAATCCCACCGCAGCGGCCTTCATCATCAGCATCGGCGTGTTCTGGATCAATTACTTCACTAGCTACAGCGCGGTGAGCTCGGTGGACCCGGGCTATGACGAGGTCGCCCTCGCCTTCGGCCAGCAGCGCTTCTTGGATCGCCTGGCCAAGGTCAGCCTGCCGGCCGCGGCGCCGGGCATCCTCGGCGGCCTGCGCGCCGGCCTCGGCCAGGGCTGGATGACAGTGGTCGCGGCCGAGCTGTTCGGCATTCCCGGCATCGGTCAGCGCATGATGGAGGCCTCGGGCCTGCTGGCCACCGATATCGTAGTGGTCTACATGCTGACCATCGCCGGTCTCTATGCGCTGTTCGATGCGCTGTTCATGGTCGTCCAACGGAGGATGCTGCGGTGGCAACCCTGAGCGATACCCCTTCACTAGACGATGCGTCCTCTCTGAATGCGTCACCCACGGCGGTGCTGCGCGCCAGGGGTGTCAGCCTCGGCTTCGATGGCACGACCATCCTGTCGGGCGTCGATCTCGAGGTGCAGCCCCAAGAGTTCGTCGCGGTAGTCGGCGCCTCCGGGGTCGGCAAGTCGACCCTGCTGCGCGCCCTGGCCGGGCTGATTGCGCCCCGTCAGGGGCAGGTCGAGATCCCCGCCGGCAACAGCGCCGACACCCGGGCCTGGTCGATGGTCTTCCAGGCGCCGCGGCTGTTCCCCTGGCGCCGGGTGCGCGGCAACGTCGAGCTAGGCCTCGAGGGCCTGGCGCTATCGAAGGCCCAGCGCCGTGAGCGCGCCCTGGAGCCCCTGGCGCTGGTCGGTCTCGACGGCTATGCCGAGCGCTGGCCGCACACCCTGTCCGGCGGCCAGCAGCAGCGGGTCGGCATCGCCCGGGCACTGGCCGTGCGGCCGCGAGTGCTGTTCATGGACGAGCCCTTCTCGGCGCTGGATGCCATCACCCGGCGGCGCCTGCAGACCGAGCTCGTCGACCTGCGTCGTCGCAGCGAGGCGGCAATCGTCTTCGTCACCCACGATATCGAGGAGGCCGTGCTGCTGGCCGACCGGGTGCTGGTGCTGGGCGGAGGAACGGACGATGCCCCCGCCGGCATGAGGGATGTGGTCGATGTTGCGTTGCCCAAGGAGGAGCGCCGCGAGCACGCCGGCTTCGCCGATTGCGTGCAGCGCATCGAAGGCCTGATCGGCACCTCGGCTGCCGATGAATCCCCCTGATGCCGTTCTGCTAAGCAGGCGGCCTGCACGAGCGGTTTGACCGGGCGGCCTGAACTTGCAGCCTAAGCGATCTGCTTCAACGATCACGCTGAGCCGTCTTTCTCAACCGTCTTGAACATCCGCCTTATCGGTCCCTTCCATTCCGCCTTTACATCACGCTTGTACATCACGCCTGGAGTCCCGCCATGTCGACCCTCAACGTACTGCTGCACGCCCCCACCCCCACCTCGCTTGCCAGGGCCCGGCGCAATGCCGTCAATCTGCTGGCCGCGCGCCCGGACGCTAAGGTGCTGATCGTGGCCAACGGCGGCGGTGTCGCGGCAGCGCTGGAAACACCCGATGCGGCCACCGACCCGCTGCTGCGGCTGTGTCGCAACTCGCTGGCGGCCCAAGGGCTTGAGAACGCGGCAGGCATTGAGGAAGTCGAGGCGGCAGTGGTCACGCTGGCCGAGCATCAGGCCGCAGGATGGGGCTACATCCGCTGTTGAAGATGTCCGCTAATATTCGGATAAGGGCGACTATCTTAAGCCGGCGTTAAGCCAGCCCACCCACACTATCAGGGAAGCTCATGGAGGCGACCCTGATGCCCTATCACCAAGCCACACCCCTGCTCGACGCACTGCCAGAAAGCCTAACCGGCGGCACTGTATCAGGCACCCTCTCCAGCACGCTGTCAGGCACCCTGCCCGACCCGCTGCCCGGTGTGAGCTCGGTCGAGCGGCCTTGCGACAGCGAAGGACCACAGGCAGTGGCGCCGCTATCCTGGCATATCGCCGAGAACCGGCATCAGCAGTCAGCGCTTGAGACCCTGATCCGGGAGCGCTTCGCGTGCGATCACGGCGCTCAGGTCAGCCACTTTCTGACACGCCTGCTGGGCCTCTGGCAGGGCGAGCTTCCTCAGGCGGCGGTCGGCGCCCAGTGCGCCGACGACTCCCCCCTGTTTCTCGAGACCTACCTCGACACCTCCATCGAGCGGGCCCTGAGTGAGTCCTTCGGCCAGCCGGTGGAGCGCTCAAGCATCGTCGAAATCGGCAACCTGGCCTGTAATCGGCCAGGGCTGCAGCGCGCCCTGATCCTGCACTTGATCGAGCAGCTGCACGAAGAGGGCTATGCCTGGCTGGTCTTCACCGCCACCCCGGCGGTGCGCAATGGTTTTCGCCGGCTGGGGCTTTCCGCGAGCCCCCTGGCGCTGGCCGACCCGGCACGCCTGTCAGCCCAGAGCCGCGAGGCCTGGGGCAGCTACTATGATCTGGTGCCCTGGGTGATGGGCGGCTCGCTGGCGCTTGCCTATGCCAACCTCGAGTCGCAGGGCTTGCTGCCCAGCCGCCAGAGGGAGGGCAGCCATGTCCGCTGAACGTCAGCGTTTCCTCATGGCCCTGGCAGAGCATGCCCGGACCTGGCCCAACCGCATCGCCCTGGACGACGGGCAGGCACAGCTGAGCTACGGCGAGCTGCTCGCCGAGGTCGATCGGCGCCGTGAACGGCTGGCGGCGCTGGATGCCCGGCGCGTTGGCCTGGCGCTGGATAACGGTATCGATTGGGCGCTGTGGGATCTCGCCTTGCTCAGCGATGAGCGGGTGGCAGTTCCAGTGCCGGGCTTCTTCTCGGCGTCACAGCGAAAGCATCTGGTAGCAAGCGCGGGGCTGGATAGCTGGATCGGCGCTGCCGATGAGGCGACGGCGCTCGGCTTCGCCCCGAGCGCCGATGGCGCCACCGCCTGCCGAACGGTCGGCAAGCCTCCCGAGATGCATGCGGGCACCGCCAAGATCACCTTCACCTCCGGCACCAGCGGCGCACCCAAGGGGGTGTGTCTCGATAGCGCGGCCATGCTGCGGGTCGCCGAGAGCATTGCCACCCTCGTCGCGCCCCTCGACATCTGTCGTCACCTGGCCATGCTGCCGCTGGCGACGCTGCTCGAGAACATCGGCGGGCTCTATGTCCCGCTATGGCTCGGCGCGACCTGCCACCTTCCAGACACCGCGACGCTTGGCTGGCAGGGTGCCAGCGGCTTCTGCCCGCGCACCGCGATGTCGGTCATCGAATCCGTTAAGCCCCAGAGCCTGATTCTGGTACCGCAGCTGCTTCAGGCCCTGCTGGCGGTCGCGCCCGAGGCGCCCGAGAGCCTGTCCTTCGTCGCGGCGGGCGGTGCCCGCCTGGCCCCAGCCCTGCTTGCCCAGGCGGAAGAGCGCGGCTGGCCGGTCTTCGAGGGCTACGGGCTTTCGGAGTGCGCCTCTGTGGTGTGCCTGAACCGACCCGGCGAATCGGCCGACGGCGTCGGCCGCCCGCTGCCCCATGCCGAGGTACGCCTCTCAGCCAGCGGCGAAGTCGAAATCAAGGGAGCCACCATGCTTGGCTACCTGGGCGAAGCCCCCATCGGCGCCTGGTATTCAAGTGGTGACCTGGGCCGCCTCGAGCCTGGCCCGGAAGGCGAGCGGTTGCACCTCGACGGCCGCCGGCGCGATGTCTTCATCACCGCCTACGGTCGCAACGTCGACCCTCAGTGGGTCGAATCCGAACTCGCCCTGCAGCCCATGATCGCCCAGGCCCTAGTGCACGGCGAAGCGCTAGACCACAACCGGGCGCTGATCGTCCCCCGGGACCCAAGCACCGGCGATGACACCCTGAGCGCGGCCATCACCGCGGCCAATGCCCGGCTGCCCGACTATGCCCGGGTGCACGCCTGGCGGCGCGCGACGCCCTTTACCCCGGCCAATGACCAACTCACCGCCAATGGCCGCCTGCGGCGCACGAGCGTGCTCGAGGCCTACCGCGACTGGCTGACCGCCGAGGCCGAATCGACCATCACGTCGACGCCTTCATCCGCCACGCCTTCTTCCTATTCCACAGGAGCCGCCTCATGAGCGCCTACCAACGCCTGCTCGCCGACACCCAGACCGAACGCGAGGCCATGCTGGCCATCCCGCTATTGCAGCGCGCCCAGCGCGGCGAGGTCAGCCACGCCGAATACCTGGCCTTCCTCGGCCAGGCCTATCACCACGTGCGCTACACCGTGCCATTGATGATGGCCTGCGGCGCCCGCCTGCCCGCCGACAAGGGGTGGCTGCGCGATGCCCTGGTGGAGTACATCGACGAGGAGCACGGCCACGAGCACTGGGTTCTGGATGACATTCGCGCCGCGGGCGGCGATCCCGATGCCGTGGTGGCCGCCACTCCGGCGCCGGCGACCCGGCTGATGGTCGGCCATGTGCGCGACGTGATCACCCACGACAACCCGGTCGGCTTCTTCGGCATGGTGCTGGTGCTGGAAGGCACCAGTACGGCGCTGGCCACCCAGGCCGCCGAGGCGCTCCAGCAGAACCTCGGTCTGCCCAAGGAGGCCTTTAGCTACCTGCTCTCCCACGGCAGCCTGGATATCGGCCACATGGCCTTCTATGAAAAGCTCATCGAACGTCTCGACGAGGACGACCTGGCCGCGGTGATCGACACCGCCGCCATGGTCTACCGCCTGTACGGCGCCATGTTCCGCGGCGTCGAAGCGGCCTGCGGCGGCGGCGATGTCACCCGGGAGCTCGCTGATGCGCTGGTCTAAGCGTTTGTCCAAGCCCTTGTCCAGGCCCTGGTTCAGGAAGCCTACCCTCGTGGGCGGCTGGCCGGCACAGCGCATCCTGGTCACCGGCGCCAGCGGCGGCATCGGGCGTGCTCTGGTCAAGGAGCTGGCCGCCACCGGTGCACAGGTGCTGGCTAGCGGTCGCAACGACGAGACCCTGGCCGCCCTGGCGGCCGAGAACCCCGAGCACATCAGCGTGTTGGCCGCCGACCTGACCGACGCCGATGCTCGGGCTCGTCTGGTCGAGGCGGCGCGGCGTGCCGACTGCAACGTGCTGATCAACGCGGCCGGCATCAACCATGTCGGCCTGTTCGAGAACGAGGCCGACGACAGCATCGCCGCACTGATCAACGTCAACCTGACCGCCACCCTGCAGCTGATCCATCAGCTGCTGCCGCAGCTGATGGCGGCCCGTCAGGGTCAACTGGTCAATGTAGGCTCGACCTTCGGCGCCATCGGCTATCCGTCGCAGGCCACCTACTGCGCCACCAAGTTCGCGATGCGCGGCTTTTCCCAGGCGCTGCGCCGTGAGCTGGCCGATACTCGGGTGCGGGTGCTGTATGTCGCCCCGCGCGCGACCCGGACCGCCATGAACAGCCCCGAGGTGGAAGCCATGAACGAGGCGCTCGGCACCATCATGGACACCCCGGAGCGGGTGGCTAGAGCCGTGCGCCGCGCCATCGAAGGACAGCGCGAGGAGACCCAGGTGGGCTGGCCAGAAGGCCTCTTCGTACGACTCAACGCCATCGTGCCGCGGGTGGTCGATCGCGCCCTGCATCGCCAGCTGCCGATCATTCGCCGCTTCGTCGGCAAGCCCTGAGGAAGACGCCATGCGCACCCACTCCTTCCAAGCTCGATCGCAGGCCCGCCATGGCCGGCGCACCGCCGGTCTCACTGCCGCATTGACCGGCGTCCTGTCTGCCGGCCTGCTGGCCCTGGCAAGCCTGCCCGCCTTTGCCATGGAACCCGCCGTCGAGGATGCCGTGCACAAGCTCCAGCAGCGCTGGGCCGAGATTCACTATCAGATGCCGGACGACGCACAGGCCAAGGCCTTCGAGACCCTGGAGCACGAGGCCGACGGTTATCTGACTCGCTACCCTAAGGCCGCCGAGCTGTATGTCTGGGCCGGCATCGTGCGCTCGACCGAGGCCGGCGCCAAGGGCGGGCTCGGCGCCCTGTCGTTGGTCAAGGCTGCGCGAGATGACCTAGAAACCGCCATCGATCTGGACCCAGCGGCTCTCGACGGCTCGGCGTATACCAGTCTCGGCGCGCTGTATTATCAGGTGCCTGGCTGGCCACTGGCCTTTGGCGACGACGACAAGGCCGAGTGGCACCTGCGACAGGCGCTGAAGTTCAACCCGGACGGGATCGACAGCCTGTACTTCTGGGGCGACTATCTGCACCAGCAGGGCCGCAACGCCGAGGCCCGCCAGGCCCTGGAGCAGGCCCTTGAGGCACCGCCACGCCCCGGGCGCGAGCTCGCCGATCGCGGGCGTCGCGAGGAGATCCAGGCATTGCTCGACCAGCTGCCGTAGACTGAACGCAGAGGCGAGTTGGCATCAGGCGCGGCCCTCGGCAGACGAGGGCCGCGTTCGTCGTTGGCGGCCTGCGCGGACCGCCGCCCCATTCACACGATCTACAGGGAGCAGGCATGCGAGTACTGCTGGTCGAGGACGACCCCAGCCTGGCATCGGGCATTCGTCTGGCGCTTAAATCCGAACATTACACCGTCGATGTGCTGGGCGATGGCCGCTCGGCCCTGGCCACCCTCAACGACGGCGAACCCTTCGACGTGGTGATCCTAGACCTGGGGCTGCCCAAGCTCGACGGCATGAGCCTGCTCAAGCAGCTGCGCGGGCGCGACAACCCGGTGCCGGTATTGGTGCTGACCGCCCGGGACGGCATTGAGGATCGCATCAACGGCCTGGATGCCGGCGCCGACGACTACCTGGTCAAGCCCTTCGAGGTCGCTGAGCTCAAGGCTCGCCTGCGCGCCCTGCTGCGGCGCAGCCACGGCCAGATAAACAGCGCTCTCGAGGTCCACGGCATCCGCCTCGATGCCGCCGAACACCAGGTCAGCTACCAGGGCGAGCCGATCAATCTATCCCGGCGCGAATTCACCCTGCTGCAGGAATTCCTGAGTCATCCGGGTCGCGTCTTCACCCGCGACACTCTGGCCAGCGTGATCTATGGCTGGGACGAGGACGTGGAGAGCAACGCCATCGAGGTCCACGTGCACCACCTGCGCCGCAAGCTGTTTCCGGGGCTGATTCGCACCGTGCGTGGCATCGGCTATGTGCTCGACAAGCCGAGCGACAGTCCCGGTAACGGCGCCTCATGACCTCGATTCGGCGCCGCACCCTCGGCCTGGTGCTGCTGATGTTCGCGACCAGCATGCTGGTCATCGGCATCACCAGCTATCGGGACGCCACCCACGAGGTCGAGGAACTGTTCGATGCACGCCTGGCGCAGAACGCGCGGCTGATCCAGGGGCTGATGCAGGCACCGCTGGCCCAGGAACAGCGAGCCGGCCTGCTCGAGAGCCTGGACCGTGCCCTGGCGCGCGCCGACAGCGCCGACATGGACGTGGCCGGGCACCGCTACGAGAGCAAGCTGGTGTTTCAGGTCTGGCAGCAGGACCAGCTGCTGCTGCGCTCGGCGCGGGCCCCGCAATCGCCGCTGGAGGTCCATCGCGACGGCTACGAGAGCGCCGAGATCGGCGACTTCGAGTGGCGGATCTTCGCCCTCACCGCCCCCGCGGACTCCGCATCACCGGGGCTCAAGGTGGTGGTGGCGGAACGCGAAGACGTGCGCGGCGAACTGGTGACCCTGATCGCCCTGCGTACCCTGATCCCCGACTTGATCGGCCTGCCGGTGCTCGCGCTGCTGCTGTGGTGGGCGATCGGCTGGGGGCTCAAGCCGCTATCGCGCATGGCGCAACAGATCCGAGAACGCGACCCGCACAACCTGCAGCCGCTGATGCTGGCCCCCCTGCCGCAGGAGCTGGATACCATTACCGGCGCGCTGAACCGGCTGCTCGATCAGATTCGCGGCCTGCGCACCCGCGAGAAGCGCTTCATCGCCGATGCCGCCCATGAGCTGCGCACGCCACTTGCCGTGCTTGGCCTGCATGCCCAGAACGCTCGCGACACCACCCAACCCGACGACCGCCGGGAGTCGCTGGACCAGCTGCAGGCCGGCGTCGAGCGAGCGACTCGGCTGGTCTCGCAGCTGCTGACGCTGGCCAGGCTCGACCCCGATCAGGATGCCGACCATCCGCGCCAACGGATCGACCTGCTCAGCGAAACCCGCGAGGCCCTGGCCAAACTCTCCCCACTGGCTGGCGAAGCGTCGCTGGAACTTCAACTCGACGCCGACGAGACTCAGGATTGGCGACTCACCACCGAGCCCGGCTGCGTCGATACCCTGGTGCAGAACCTGGTCGGCAATGCCCTGCACCATTCCCCGGCGGGCTCAACCGTGCGCGTCGCGCTCAGCGTTGAGCCAAGCACCGCCCCGCATGGCGACCCGAGCGCGACGCACAGCGCCCCTCAAAACACGGGGCACAGCAAAGAGCACAGCACGGATAAGGGAGCTGACCCACGCCATGCATCACCGCATTTCACACTGGTCGTTGACGACCAGGGCCCCGGCATTCCGGCCGCAGAGCGCCGCAAGGTAATCGAACGCTTCCATCGCGCCGGCCCGGGAGCAGGGGCAGGACTGGGGCTCTCCATCGTCGACCGCCTGGTGCAGCGTCATGGCGGTGAACTGGCGCTGGAGGGCGCGCCGCAGGGCGGTCTGCGGGTCAGGGTAGTGCTGCCGCAGGAGGCCATTCCCCCCATGCCGGCGAGTTGAGGGATACCCTCCGCGAAGCCCAAAGCAAAGCCCCCGTCGTGTCGAACACGGCGGGGGCTTTTCGTTGCGCGGGGCTCTTCGTTGCAGGGCATCGCCTCTGGGCGAGCCATTGGCGGTCTAGTTAACGTTAATCGGCTGGGTTAACTCGCTAGCGCGCCATGTCCTGGCTGGCATTCTGCAAGCCCCAGGCACTGCCGCCATCCCCCTGGGCGTTACGCTCCATCAGGGCCCGGATCGGGTCCACGGCGTTGGACGCCAGACGAGCGACAGGCTCGGCTTCCACCGAGGCCAGCAGAGCCGGCATATTGGCCCGGCTCGGATCAACGGCAAGGGGTGGCAGCGAGGCGATGGGGCCGGAAATATCGGTATCCGCCAGCCAGTCTGTGCGCTCCTGTAGGCCCAATCGGGCGAAGCCGCGATCGAGCAGGTCGGCCATGTGCTCATCCCGCGAGCGGGAGGTGAAGCCGCCCATCACCACGGCAATGAGACGCCGGTCGTCACGCACGGCCGAAGTCGCCACGTTGAAGCCTGAGGCACGGATGAAGCCGGTCTTGAGGCCGTCGGCGCCGGGATAGTTGTTCAATAGCCGATTGTGCCCGCGCTGGCGCTTGCCGCGGAAGACGAACTCGGTGCGTGAGAATTCGCCGTAGTACTCAGGGAAGTCTCGCATCAGGGCGACGGCCAGGGTAGCCATGTCCCGCGCGGTGGTGACCTGGGCATCATCAGGCAACCCGGAAGCGTTGCGAAAACGCGTCGACTCCATTCCCATCCTGCGTGCCCTAACGGTCATGAGCTGAGCGAAGGCGGTTTCGCTGCCGCCCAGGGCCTCGGCCACCACCACGGCCACATCGTTGGCCGAGCGCACCACCAGTGCAGGAATGACGTCGCCCACCCGGATGCTATCGCCGGCGCGCAGCCACAGCTTTGAGGCCGGCATCGAGGCCGCATGGGTGGAGACCGGCAAGGCATCATCAATATCCAGCCGTCCCTGCTCGATGGCCTCGAACAGCAGATAGAGCGTCATCATCTTGGTCAGCGAGGCCGGATAGCGACGGGCCTCTTCGTTTTCCGCATAGACCACTTCGCCGCTCGCCGCGTCGGCGACGAGCCCCGCGTAGCGCGGGTTATCGGCCTGTGCCACGCCCCCTATCAGCATCAGCATCATGCCCATAAAGACACTCATCATGAGTGGTGTCGTTGCACGCCACGGCCGTGACCGGGTGGCGGGTAGCCTTGTTGTTATATCCCGCATTGTCGTTATCCCCTGAGTTCCCTGCTGTTTCCAACATGTTACCGCTTCTAGTCTCAGTATGCCGATCGCGACCGGCCTGTCCACTGTCGCGAGTCCCGGCATGGAAAAGTCATCGCAAAACGCTAATGGCCAAGCACTAATCGCCAAGATTTAATAGCCAAGAGCTATGGGAAAGATAATTGCAACTGTTTTTATAAATGAGAATCACTCTCTTATAGTGAGGCCAACGCTTACCAGAGCTCTTGACGGAGTCCCCGACATGATCAAGACCGCTACCTTCGCTATCGTCCACTTTTCCGTAGCCTTCACGGTGACCTACCTGCTGACCGGTAGCTGGGTGCTGGGCGGCGTCATCGCTCTGACCGAGCCTGCGGTAAACACTGTCGCCTATTTCTTTCATGAAAAGGCCTGGGAGCGGGTCAAACGCCGGCAAGCCCTCACTGCCGGGCAGCCTGCCACTGGACAGCCGACCGCAGGACAATCCATCTAGCGCGCCCTGACCTCGTCTTTGTCGAATAACGTCGACGATCAGCACGCTGATCATACTAGAGGTTGGCCCATGACAGGGCCATGTCACCCGCATCAGTCCCACAGGAACTCTCGCCCCACCCCGCTCTACCCAATGTCAGCGCCCCTTACCCACATAAAAACGACCGCCCTCGGGCGGTCGTTTGGTGATGCCTGCATCGAACAGCAACGGCGTTAGAACTCTTCCCACTCGGTCTCGCGTTGCTGAGCGCGATTACCGGCACTCGGCAGGCGATGAGACGATGCCTGCTGCTGGCCTGACTGCCTCGAAGCCGACGGCAGAGCTCGATCCGACGTTTGCCGAACAGCCTGCTGCGAGACTTCGCCAAGCTGGAAGGCCGACATCAGGTCCATCAGCTGATGCGCGCGCTCCTTGAGATTGTTGGACGCCGTGGCGCTCTCTTGGACCAGCGTGGCGTTCTGCTGGGTCACCTGATCCATCTGGTTCACGGCTTCGCCAGCCTGCTGCACCCCATCGCTCTGCTCGGCGGTGGCGCTGCTGATTTCTTCCATCAGTTCGGTAACCCGCTTGACGGAGGCGACGATCTGCTCGGTGGTCTTGCCCGCCTGAGAGGCCAGCTCTGTGCCCTCAATGACGCGCTCGCGATTGGCGGTGATCAGCGTATTGATCTCCTTGGCCGCCGCCGCGGAGCGGCTGGCCAGTTCGCGAACTTCCTGGGCTACCACGGCAAAGCCGCGGCCATGCTCGCCGGCACGTGCCGCCTCGACAGAGGCGTTGAGCGCCAGGATGTTGGTCTGGAAGGCGATGCCATCGATCATCGAAATGATATCGGCCACTTCGTTGGAGCTGCCGTCGATATCGCGCATGGTCTGCACCACTTTGGCGACGACTTCGCCGCCATCCTCGGCAACCTTCGAGGCGTTGGCCGCCTGCTTGCGGGCTTCCACGGCGTTATCGGCGTTCTGCTGAACGGTGCTGCCAAGCTCCTCCATGGCCGAAGCGGTCTCGGCCAAAGAGCTGGCCTGCTGCTCGGTGCGCGACGACAGCTCGTTGTTGCCTTCGGCGATCTGCTCGCTGTTGGTGGCCACTGACTCAGCGGACTGACGCACGTCCAGTACGGTCCTTTGCAGCTGCGCTGCCATTTCCATCTGAGACGCCATGATGCTGTGGCGATACTGAGGCTTTAGCGTCACCTTGCGAGTCAGGTCACCGCGACCCACGGCCTCTGCGAAGGCCTTGACCTTATAAGGCTCAGCGCCGAACTCGCGCAGTAGCAGGCTAGTCAGCAGCGTGGCGACCAGGCCACCGATCACCAGGGCACCGAAGCACAGGGCCAGCATGGTGATCTGGAAATTCTCGGCGATGTTACGAGCAAAGCCGGTCTCTGCCTCGTTGAGCTGCTCCTGCAGGGTGATGAACGCGTTGATGGTGTTGAGCCAGGTGGTAAAGGCCGGCGCAGCCTGATCGAGCAGCAGCCGTTCAGCGGCATCGGTCTTGCCGGTCTGGCGAAGCTCAATCACCTGGTCGATCAACGGCATGGTCTTGGCTTCGATAGTCTGGATATCGGCCAGGCCACTACGCTCCTCGGCGGTGATGTCGTCCCGCGAGGCGAAAAGCTCCTTCATACCGGCGGCGGCCTCGCGATAGTTCCCCTCGAGGCGCCTGATGTCGGCGATCACCGGTTCAAGCTTGGTGTCGTCGTGAATGAGTACTGCATCGCGCAGGGCAACGGAACGGTCGTGGACGCTGCCCCGGTAGTCGACCGCATACTGCTGCTTGACGCTGTTGACGTCGTTGATGACCTTCATGCTGTGGTCAATCATGTTGACCTCACGCACCCCTTCAGCGGTCAGGATGACCATCAACAAGAGGACGCTGGCAAAGCCGGCGGTCATACGGGCACGTATCGTCGTTCCCCGCAGCCACGAAAAAATGGTTTTCACAGTGCTGTTCCTATCTGGCGTGTCGAAGAAAGCGCATGCACCGTGGACAACCCTTCGCCCGGTCACAAGGCCAACATGTACAAAGTCTAAATAATATATAATCTTTGTACAATAATTACCTTGCCATCAACTCCTTTGTGCACGATGCAATAATGGGCAATAGCTAACGCACTATCGGCAAAAGCGCCGCCAGCTTTAATCGCCATCGCGGTTTGTTTCCGAATGCCGGCCTCCTTCGAAGCCATCCCACGCCGGGGCAATGGGCTGCCGCCCTGCGCGGCGATATCGTATGCTTGGCCGCACGATCAACCGCAGATGAGCTGGACGGGAGACAGGAATGACCGAAAGGATGCGCGCCACGCAGGCCCTGATAACTCGAGCGGTGACAACGCTGTCAGTGAGAGCATTACAGGTAAGAACACCGCAGTCGAACGCGATGCAGTTGAAAACACTACCATTAAGAAAAATGCAGGAGAAAACGCAGAAGCTGCGAGCTCTGAAGGTGAAAACCCTGGCGACCATTGCTCTCACAGGGGGGCTTTCTTCGCCGGCCATGGCGCTGATGTACAACCAGCAAGGGATCGAGACGACAGGCCACTGGGCGTCGATGACGCTGGTACTCGGCGAGGAGCGCATCTACCGGGCCAGCAACGGCTACGACATGCCGGGCACCGCCTTTTCTGTCGATTTCGCGCCGCCCGAATGTCGGCCGCGGCTGGAGCTGCGGGTCGACATGGGCGAAGTGGCAAGCCGCGACGAGACCGTCAGTGCCGACGCCGCCCTGCGCGTCGACCGCTTTACGCCCCACGCCGGGCCGACGACGCTTGCCAAGGAGCGCGGCGATAACGGCGCCTACGTGAGCTTCACCAATGCAGCCCCCTTTCGGTTGCTGCACGAACTGCACGTGGGAGACACCCTGCGCCTACAGATCGAGAACGGCAACGAGCCCTGGTACCTGACCTTTCAGCTACCAGGGGCGGCCATCGCCCTCGACCGGGCGGCGCGGCAGTGCCATGAGGCCGCCACACCAAACGACGACGCCGAGCAGCCGCCCAGCGCCTATTTTTGAATGGAAAATGAGTAGCGAGTGAACGGCGAGCGACTCGGCTAGTCGAGAATCACCAGACGGTTGGGCAGCTCGTCGCGCGGGTGGGTGGCAGGCAACTCACGCTTGAGGTGCTGGCCGCATGACTCGATGCATTCCACGAACCCCTGCCCCGTCTGCCCCTGGCGGACGTGACGGGTAAAGTCGGCGACGATGTCCTGCCAGGTATCGTCGCTGAGACGCTCGGAAATGCCACGGTCGACCAGAATTTCCACGTAGCGCTCGGCCTCAGAGACGAAAATCAGCATCCCGGTGCCGGCCTCGGTGTGGTGCAGGTTCTGCTCGAGGAACTGGCGGCGGGCCAGGTTCGCGGCACGCCAGTGGCGAACCGAACGGGGGATGAGCCGGGTGGTGACCGCGGGCCTACGGCACACCAGGGCCGCCACCACAAAGGTGGCCCACTGGACCAGCAGTAGCGTGGTGGCGTCCCACCAGCCCGGGAAGTAGTTGATCGCGCCGGGAACCACCAGGGCCAGAATGCCGGCCCACAGCAGTGGGATATAGGCGTAGTCATCGGCCTGGGCGGCCAGCACGGTGACCAATTCGGCATCGGTCTCCTGCTCGACTCGCTTTATCGTCTCGGCTACCTTTCGCTGCTCGCTGTCGCTCAATAACGCCATGGGGTATCTGTACTCGCTTGAAAGGATTTACCAG
>Ga0209300_1000376_pt1 | contig 24582 bp, 23 predicted proteins | sample Shrwel_input2_RT_FD_187535 | JGI IMG/M metagenome (GOLD analysis project Ga0209300, IMG submission 187535) | Subsurface microbial communities from deep shales in Ohio, USA - Utica-3 well 1 S input2 RT (SPAdes) (version 2) ... | reverse complement strand
TGGTGCGGATGGGGAGACTCGAACTCCCACGCCTCTCGGCACTAGAACCTAAATCTAGCGTGTCTACCAATTCCACCACATCCGCAGGGGAAGGACGCCCGTATTGTACGGATGTCCGACGTCGAGTCAATGCGGCTCGCCGGGCAGGCGCAGATGGCGGGCGGCCACCTCCGGGCCGCGTGTCTCGGCGGCGTCGATCCAGGGGACCTGGCCCAGGCAGGGGGCGTCCAGATGGTGGGCGAGCATCGCCAGCGTGTCGTCAATTTCGGCGTAGTCGGGGTCGATGTGGTTGCCCACCCAGCCGGCCAGGCGCAGGCCGTCGGCGCGAATCGCCTCGGCGCTCAGGCGCGCATGGTTGATGCAGCCCAGACGCAGGCCGACGACCAGGATCACCGGCAAATCGAGCGCCCGGGCGATTTCGCCGAGGTCCTCCTGCCGGTTGAGCGGTACCCGCCAGCCGCCGGCACCCTCGACCAGGCCGAACTGACGCGGTGATGCCTGCACTCGGCGGATGTGGGCGATCAGGCTGGATGCCTCCAGCGTCATTCCCGCCTCGCGGGCGGCCAGGTGCGGCGCCACGGCGGGTTCCATGGCGACCGGATTGACCTCGGCGTAGTCGACGGCGGGGGTACTGTAGCGCTGCAGCCACAGGGCGTCGCGATTGCGCAGCCCGCGGGCCGTGCGCTCGCTGCCCGAGGCCACGGGCTTGATGCCGCGGGTGGTCAGCCCCTGCGCGCCGGCGCGGGCCAGCAGGCCGGCGCTGACCAGGGTCTTGCCGGCGTCGGTGTCGGTTCCGGTGACGAAATACAGGCTCATGGGATGGTCCGTGGCGGCTTGTGCAGCTCGAGGGTGAAGCAGTGGTAGGTCACCGGCAGTCCGGCGGCCTCGCGGTGACGCTCGAAGCGCGCCCGGGCGCGGGCCAGGTCGGCGCGGCCGAGGCGCGCGCCGGGGCGGGCGACCTGGGCGCCGACGCCCTTGATCGAGGCCATGATGGCGTCCAGGTCGGGGTAGTGAAAGCGCACTACTCGCGGAGTGAGGCGGCCGTGCAGACCCACCCGCTGGATCATCGCCCGGTATTGCGCCGCGGGCACGAAGGGCTCCACGGCGGTGGTACGCTCGGGGTGCGACCAGGCATCGGCGACTTCCGCCAGGGTGCCCGGCCCCAGGGTATTGATCAGGGCCATGCCGCCCGGGGCCAGCACGCGATGCAGCTCGGCGAACAGGGCCGGCAGGTCCCGGCACCACTGGATGGCCAGGTTGGAAAACACCAGGTCCAGCGCGCCATCGGCCAGCGGCAGCCGGGTGGCGTCGGCGCACAGCCAGTGCGCGTCGCGGGCATGGCGGCGGCGAGCCTCGGCGAGCATGCCGAAAGCCAGGTCGATGCCCAGTGCCGGACGGCCGTAACGGGCCGTCAGGCGCTGCGTCCAGTCGCCGGGGCCGCAGCCGAGATCGACGATGTGCGAGGCCGTGGCCGGCAGGCATTGCCAGAGCTGCTCGCCGAGTTGTGCCTGGGCATGGGCCCGGCGGGCATAATGCGGGGCGGCGCGGCCGAAGGCATGGGCGACGCGTCGGCGCCAGTCACGATCCTGCGCGGTGTCCGTGGTCTCGACGAGCGAGGCAGTCATGCGGAGTCCTCCATGGAAGGCAGGACGCGGGCGGTGGCGACGAGCGTGTGAGCTAAATGCTCAGGCGTGGCGAGTTGCGGGCAGTGGCCGGTGCCGGGCAGTACATCGGCCTCGCTCAGGGCCGCGATGTCGAACAGCGGGTCGTGCTCGCCGATCAGCGTGATGCTCGGGCAGCCGCTGCGCGCAAGCGGGCCGTCTGTCGCCAGGGTGGCCAGCTGGGCAAGGCCGGCATCGAGGGCGGCGGTGTCCGCCGGCGGGCGGGTGCCGATCAGCCGGGCCAGGGCCTGGTGGGCGCTGTCGGGATGCGCTTCGCCACCCAGCTGGCGCGCGAGAAAGCGCTGCCAGACGACGTCGGGATCACGCAGGAAGGCACGCCGAAAGGCGCGCAGCTCGGCGGCGGACACCCGGCAGCCGGGCGCACCGGTGAAGCGCCCGGCCATGCCCAGCCGAATCAGTCCACGCGGGGGCGGCAGGTGGTCGAGCAGGGCAGCGGCGAGCAGGGCGCCGAGCGACCAGCCGACCCAGACGGCGTCCGCCGGCAGGGCATCGCGCATCGCCTCGGCCAGCGCCTCGAGATCATCCGGCTGCTCGAGCCCGGGACTGGCACGATAGCCGGGCCAGTCCGGTGTGCTCACCTCGACCGCGTCCGGCCAGTGCGGGCCCAGCGGCCGCCAGATGCGTGCATCGATGCCCCAGCCGGAAAGCAGCACCAGCTTCATGACGCCTCCTCGGCGGCGAGCGCGGCCAGGCGGTCGAGCAGGTCGTCCAGCGTGTCGCGGTCATGGGCGGCGCTCAGGGTGATGCGCAGACGGGCCTGGCCGCGGGGCACGGTGGGCGGGCGGATCGCGCCGACCAGAAAGCCCTGGTCATGCAGTTGACGAGCCCAGTGCAGGGTGCGCGCGCTGTCGCCGAGCAGTACCGGCTGAATGGGTGTGGACGAGGGAAGCAGCGGCAGGCCGAGGATGGCGCCCCGGGATCGCCAGTGATCGGTCAGGGCCTGCAGGTGGTGGCGTCGCTCGGGTTCCGCCGCGAGGATGTCGAGGGCCCGCAGGGTGGCGCAGGCCACGCCCGGCGGCTGGGCGGTGGTATAGATGTAGGGGCGGGCGAGCTGGGTCAGGGCGTCGATCAGCAGGTCGTCGCCGGCTACGAAGGCGCCGGCGCTGCCCAGTGCCTTGCCCAGGGTGCCGACCAGCACCGGCACCGCATCGACAGGGTGTCGAAACCCCACGCTGCCGTCGCCATGGTCGCCGAGCACGCCGATGCCGTGGGCGTCGTCGATCACCAGCGCGGCTGCGTGGCGACGGGCGACATCGGCGAGTCCACCGACATCGGCCACGTCGCCATCCATGCTGAAGACCCCGTCGCTGACGACGAGGCGAGCGGTGTCGGCCGGCGCGCGCGTCAGAAGACGTTCCAGATCGGCGAGATCCGCGTGATGGAAGCGCCGCGAGCGGGCCCCGGCGAGAGTTGCACCGTCCAGCAGCGAGGCATGGTTGAGGCGATCCTGAAAGAGGTGCGCGCCGTCGCCGAGCACCTGCAGCACGGCCAGGTTGGCCATGTAGCCGGTCGAGAACAGCAGGGCCCGCGGGCGCCCGGTCAGCGCGGCGAGGCGCTCCTCGAGGGCGTGATGGGGCGGCAGGTGGCCGCACACCAGGTGCGAGGCGCGGCCGCCGGTGCCGTGGCGACGCGCGCCCTCGGCCTGGGCCTCGGCGAGGCGCGGGTCGCGGGCCAGGCCGAGGTAGTCGTTGCCGGCGAAGTCGTGCAGGCGCCGGCCGTCCCCGATCAGGCCGGCGTCACCCGCAGGGGTGTACAGCGCCCGGTTGCGCCAGAGTGCGTCGGCGCGGCGCGTCTCGAGGCGATGGGCGAGGGTGTCGCGCCACATCTCAGGCGCTCCGGGCCGTCGCGTCGTAGTAGAGGGCGGACGGCGCCGGACGCGCGGCGGCCACGGCATTGGGCTCGACATCGTCGGTGATGTCACGGGTTTCCGGGCGCAGGCCCAGGCGCTCGAACAGCCGGTGATCCCGGTCGCCCTCGGGATTCTCGGTGGTCAGCAGCCGCTCGCCGTAGAAGATCGAGTTGGCACCCGCCAGGAAGGCCAGGGCCTGGGTGGCGTCGTCCATCTGCTCGCGGCCCGCGGACAGCCGCACGTGGCTTCGCGGCATCAGGATGCGCGCGACCGCGATGGCGCGAACGAAGTCGAACGGGTCCAGGTCGTCGGCGTCTTCCAGCGGCGTGCCGGGCACCTTGACCAGCTGGTTGATGGGCACCGACTCGGGGTGCGGATCGAGATTGGCGAGCTGCTGGAGCAGGCCGGCGCGATCGCGGGGCGCTTCCCCCATGCCGAGAATGCCGCCGCTGCAGATCTTCATGCCGGCATCGCGCACATGGGCCAGGGTGTCGAGGCGGTCGGCGTAGGTGCGGGTGGTGATGATCTCGCCGTAGTAGTCCGGCGAGGTATCGAGGTTGTGGTTGTAGTAGTCGAGCCCGGCCTCGGCCAGCCGGGTGGCCTGGGCGTCGTCGAGCATGCCCAGCGTCATGCAGGTCTCGAGCCCCAGCGCCTTGACCCGGCGGACCATCTCCAGCACCACGTCCAGGTCCCGCTCCCGGGGGCTGCGCCACGCCGCACCCATGCAGAAGCGGCTGGCCCCGGCGTCGCGGGCGGCCCGGGCCTGCTCCACCACCTTCTCGATCTCGAGCAGCTTCTCCTTGTCGAGCCCGGTGTTGTAGTGGCCGGACTGCGGGCAGTACTTGCAGTCCTCGGGGCAGGCGCCGGTCTTGATCGACAGCAGCGTCGAGACCTGCACGGCATTGGCGTCGAAATGGGCCCGGTGCACCTGCTGGGCATGGAACAGCAGGTCGTTGAAGGGCAGGGCGAACAGGGCCTCGATCTCGTCGAGCCGCCAGTCGTGACGCGGGGTCGGGGAGGACGGTACGCTCATGTCAGGTTCGGCTTCCTGTTGTTAACATGATTTTTATCGATAAGTTGACTGTGATGATAGGGCGAGCGCGCTGTCTGTCAACCTTGCTTTCCTTGAAGGTTGACCATGGGCTGCGCACGACGTTGCCCGGCGGCTGCGCCTTCTGCCTGGGGCCCTGCCCGCCGCGAGCGCCGTGGTGCGCGGCCTGTCTCGCGGCGCTGCCGTGGAACCGGCCCGCCTGCCGGCGCTGCGCCGAACCCTTGCCGCCCGGTGCGCCGGATTGGTGCGGGCGTTGCCTGACCTCGCCGCCGGCCTTCGATGGGGCGCGGGTGGGGCTGCGCTACGAGGCGGAGGTCGCCACCCTGCTGCAGCGCTTCAAGTTCGCCGCCGACCCGCGGGCCGGCACCCTGCTGGTGGCGCTGATGGCCCGGGATCTGGCGAGGCTGGATGCGGCCGAGCGCCCCGCGCTGCTGGTCGCCCTGCCGCGGCACCGGCGGCGGGCCCGCGCGGCGGGGCTGGATACCGGGCCGTGGCTGACCGCGCGCCTGGCCCGGGCGCTGGGCCTGCCGTGGATCGTTCCGCGACGGCGGCGCGATACGCCGACCCAGCGCGGGCTCGATCGCCGCGCGCGCCGGCACAACTTGCGCGATGCCTTCGTCGTTGGGCGCGAGCTTCCCAGCCGGGTGGCGCTGGTCGACGACGTGATGACCACCGGCGCCTCGCTCGGCGCCCTGGCCGAGGCCTGCCGGACGGCGGGGGCGGAGCATGTGGAAGCCTGGGCGGCGGCGCGCACGCCGCTGGCGGCCGGGCGCTAACGGGCCGGCGTGCGGTCTGCTAGCATGCCCCTCACCAAACGGCCAAGGATGCGCACATGACTGCCAATCTGCACCCCTTCGACACCCTGTCTCCCCAGCGCATCGTCGCGGCCGTGGAGTCGCTGGGCCTGATGTTGCCCGGCGAACCGTTCGCGCTGAACAGCTACGAGAACCGCGTGTTCCAGTTCCGGGACGACGAAGGGCGGCGCTGGGTGACCAAGTTCTACCGCCCGCAGCGCTGGAGCGACGCCCAGATTCGCGAGGAGCATGCCTTCCTGCGGGAGCTGGCGGACGCGGCGGTGCCCGTGGCGGCGCCGTGGCGGGATGCCGGCGGGGAGACCCTGCACACCCATGCCGGTTTCCGGTTTGCGCTGTTTCCGCAGGTGGTCGGGCAGGCGCCGGAGCTCGAGAATCCCGAGCACCTGTTCGCGCTGGGCGAGTTGATCGGCCGGCTGCATGCGGTGTCGAGCCGTCGGCCCTTCGTCGAGCGGCCGACGCTGAACCCGGCCGAGCGCGTGGCCCACAGTCGCGAGCAGGTGCTGGCCGGGGCCTGGTTGAATCGGCGCCAGCGCCAGGCCTACCTGCGCATCAGCGAGGCGCTGGAGCCGCTGCTCGTCGCGCATGCCTGGCCGGAGCGGGCGCTGATCCGCGTGCACGGCGACTGCCATCTGGGCAACATCCTGGGCCGCGACGCCGCCTTCACCCTGGTCGACTTCGACGACTGCGGCATGGCGCCGGCGGTGCAGGATCTGTGGATGATGCTGACCGCCCAGAGCGAGCCGGAATGGCGGGCCCAGCTGTCGGAGCTGCTCGAGGGCTACGAGCAGTACCACGACTTCGACCGGCGCGAGCTCGAGTGGATCGAAACGCTGCGCACCCTGCGCCTGATGCGCCACAGCGCCTGGCTGGTGGCACGCTGGGCGGACCCGGCCTTTCCCCGTGCCTTCCCCTGGGTGGCCAGCGAGGACTACTGGGATCAGCACATTCGCACCCTGGAGCAGCAGCGCCTGGCCCTGGAGGGTGCGCGCTGGCTGGCCTGAGCCGGCGGCGACCTTTGGCTATTGGTGTCCGGCCGGCAAAGCGCTTAGCATGAAGGACGCCCCAGCGTAAGGGAGAAGGCCTTGGACGGCGAGATCATCGCGTTCGACGATGCAGCACAGCAAGGGACCATCGAGACGCCGGACGGCCAGCGCTATGCCTTCGGCCTGACGGACTGGCGCGGACGCGGGCTGCCCGGCCCGGGCATCGCCGTGCGTTTCGATCCCCGCGGCCAGCGTGCGAGTCAGGTCCTCAATCGCCCCGAGCCCCAGCGTCGAGCTCGGCCGTGCCCCCCGACGGCGACGCCCGACGCTGCTTCCCCCCGTCATGCCAATGCCGCCATCGCCGCCGTGGTGGTGGCGATACTGGGCCTGTTTTTCGATGTGCTGGCGCCACTGTTCGGCGCTGTCGCGGTCCTGTTCGCCCTGTTCGGCCTGTATCAGATTCGTCGCTCGCCCGAGCGCTACAGAGGGCGGCTCTTTTGCTGGGTGGCCATCGCCCTGGCGGCGGTGGTGACGCTGCTCTCCGGGTTGCTCGCGACCGCACCGGCGTCCCCCGCCAGTGCCCATGTCAACGTCATGCCCGGCGAGACGGCCGGGTGGCAGTCATCGGCGATCGCTTCCCGGTCGTCGCAAGGATAAGGAGAACACCATGGAGTCGTTGCAGGACAGTTCGCTGTTTCGCCCCTTCGCCTACATCGACGGCGGCTGGGTCGCCGCCGACAGCGGCGAGCAGATCGAGGTCGACAATCCGGCGACGGGCGAGACCATCGGCAGGATGCCGCGCATGGGGCGTGCCGAGACGCAGCGCGCCATCGAGGCGGCCGACGCCGCGCTGCCCGGCTGGCGGGCGCACACCGCCCAGGAACGGGCCGACATCCTGATGAAATGGTATGACCTGATGCTCGAGCATCAGGACGAGCTGGCCGCCATCATGACCCTCGAGCAGGGCAAGCCGCTCAAGGAAGCCGCGGGCGAGATCGTCTACGCGGCCAGCTTCCTGCGCTGGTTCGCCGAGGAGGCACGCCGCATCTACGGCGAGACGGTACCCGCCGCCAAGACCCATCAGCGCATCCTGGTGACCAAGCAGCCGGTGGGCGTGGTGGGGGCCATCACCCCCTGGAACTTCCCGGCGGCGATGATCACCCGCAAGGTCGGCGCGGCGCTGGCCGCCGGCTGCACCGCGGTGGTCAAGCCGGCCAGCCAGACGCCGTTCTCGGCCACCGCGATGGCGCTGCTCGCCGAGCGGGCCGGGGTGCCGCGCGGCGTGTTCAACGTGGTTTCCGGTCAGGCCAGCGAGATCGCCGGCGCGCTGACCGAGTCGCCGCTGGTGCGCAAGATCACCTTCACCGGTTCCACCGAAGTGGGCCGCAAGCTGATGGCGCAGGCCTCGCAGCATATCCAGAAGATCTCCCTGGAGCTGGGCGGCAATGCGCCGTTCCTGGTCTTCGAGGACGCCGACCTGGACGCCGCCGTGGAGGGGGCCATGGCCTCCAAGTTCCGCAACGGCGGCCAGACCTGCGTGTGCGTCAACCGCTTCCTGGTGCAGTCGAGCGTGGTCAATGCCTTCTGCGAGAAGCTGGCCGCGGCCATGAACAGCGAACTGCATGTCGGTGACGGCACCAAGGAAGGGGTCAACATCGGCCCGCTGATCGACCAGAATGCGGTGGAGAAGGTCAATCGGCATATCCGCGATGCCGTCGACAAGGGGGCCGAGCTGCTGCTGGGCGGCCATCCGCACCCGCTGGGCGGCAACTTCTTCACGCCGACGCTGGTCAATCAGGCCAGCAGCGACATGCTGGTCGCCTCGGAGGAGACCTTCGGCCCGCTGGCGGCGGTGTTTCCCTTCGACGACGAGGAAGACGCCGTGGCCATGGCCAACGACACGCCGTTCGGGCTGGCCGCCTACTTCTATTCGCGGGACCTGAGCCAGGTGTGGCGGGTCGGCGAGGCGCTGGAATACGGCATCGTCGGCGTCAACACCGGGCTGATCTCCAACGCCGCCGCGCCGTTCGGCGGGGTCAAGGAGTCCGGCCTGGGCCGCGAGGGCGGCCATCAGGGGCTCGACGAGTTTCTGGAGACCAAGTACCTGTGCATCGATCTTGGGTGACAAACGGGCTGCGCTCGGTCATACGGTGTTGAAAACTGGCTCATAATGCTCACTTACGGACGTAAGCTCGAAGGCGAGCCCCGTCCGTTATTCGCCAGTTTTCGCCTTGTCTGACCTTCGCTCGCACCGTTTCTCGAGGTCGCAAGCATAAAGTGAAACCCCACCGTGCCACTGGCACGGTGGGGTTTTTATTAGGCCCTGCTTTAGAAAACGGCTGGCCGAGTTCCAGCGTTTTCCGCACCCTAGTGGCGGAAGTGGCGCATCCCGGTGAACACCATGGCGATGCCCGCCTCGTTGGCGGCGTCGATCACTTCCTGGTCGCGCATCGAGCCGCCGGGCTGGATGACCGCGGTGATGCCGGCCTCGGCGGCGGCGTCGATGCCGTCGCGGAAGGGGAAGAAGGCGTCGGAGGCCATCACCGAGCCGGGGACGGAGAGGTCTTCGTCAGCGGCCTTGATGCCGGCGATCCGCGCCGAGTAGACCCGGCTCATCTGCCCGGCGCCGACGCCGATGGTCTGGCCGCCCTTGGCGTAGACGATGGCGTTGGACTTGACGTACTTGGCGACCTTCCAGGCGAAGGCCAGGTCGCGCAGCTCCTGCTCGCTGGGCGCGCGCTCGGTGACCACCTGCAGCTCGTCGCGGCCGACCATGCCCAGGTCGCGGTCCTGGACCAGCAGGCCGCCGGTGACCCGCTTGAGGTCATGCGCCGGGCGCCGCTCGCCGGGCCAGTGGGCGCCGACATCGAGCAGGCGCACGTTCTTCTTCTCGGCGACGATGGCGGCGGCCTCGTCGCTGACGCCGGGCACGATGATCACCTCGACGAACTGACGATCGATAATCGCGCGGGCCGTCTCGGCGTCCAGCGGCCGGTTGAAGGCGATGATGCCGCCGAAGGCGCTGGTCGGGTCGGTGGCGAAGGCCTTCTCGTAGGCGGCCAGCGGGGTCTCGCCGAGCGCCACGCCACAGGGGTTGGCGTGCTTGACGATCACGCAGGCGATGTCGGTGAAGGCCTTGACGCACTCGAAGGCGGCATCGGTATCGGCGACGTTGTTGTAGGAGAGTGCCTTGCCCTGACGCTGCACGGCAGTGGCCACGCTGGCCTCGCTGGCATCGGCCTCGATGTAGAAGGCGGCACCCTGGTGCGGGTTCTCGCCGTAGCGCATCGACTGCTTCTTGTGGAACTGCAGGTTGTAGGTGCGCGGGAAGCCGGGCTCGCCACCCTCGACGCGCTGGCCCAGGTAGTCGGCGATGGCGGCATCGTAGCCGGCGGTGTGCTCGAAGGCCTTGACCGCCAGGTCGAAGCGCAGGGCGTCGCTGACTGCGCCGTCGTGGCCCTGCATGTCATCGAGTACCCGGGCATAGTCGGCACTGTCGACGACGATGCTGGTATGGGCGTGGTTCTTGGCGCAGGCACGCACCATGGTCGGGCCACCGATGTCGATATTCTCGATGGCGTCTTCCAGCGTGCAGTCGGGCCGGGCGACGGTGGCGGCGAAGGGGTAGAGATTGACCACCACCATGTCGATGGGCGCGATGTCGTTGTCGGCCATCACCGCATCGTCCTGGCCGCGGCGCCCGAGGATGCCGCCGTGGATCTTCGGATGCAGGGTCTTGACCCGGCCGTCCATGATCTCGGGGAAGCCGGTGTGCTCGGAGACTTCGGTGACGGCAACACCGTTTTCCTGGAGCAGGCGGTAGGTGCCGCCGGTGGAGAGCAGTTCGACGCCGCGCGCGGCGAGCTTGCGGGCAAAGTCGACGATACCGGCCTTGTCCGACACGCTGATCAGGGCGCGCCGCACGGGCTGGGGACGGGTCTGCGAAGGTTGTTCGGCCATGGTGTCACTCTCGGGATGGCGGTTTCACGGGGATTGAAACGACGGTGGCGGCCCCGGGCGACGGACCCGGTGCCACCGGGATCAGATCAGGTCGTACTGCTTGAGCTTCTTGCGCAGCGTGCCTCGATTCAGCCCCAGCATGTCGGCGGCGCGGGTCTGGTTGCCGCCGGCGTACTCGAGCACGGCGCCGAGCAGGGGGGCCTCGACTTCGGCCATCACCATGGCATAGAGGTCAGTGACCGTTTCGCCCTCGAGGTGGGCGAAGTAGCGACGCATGGCGTCGTCCACGGCCTGGCGCAGGGTCTGTCCGCGGGGCAGGGCCGGCGCGAGCGACTCCTCGTCGGGCGTGGCTTCGGGGGGTAGGGGTTGCCTGCTGGTCATGCTGCGCTGATTCCATCGGTTGCCGGACGCCCGGTCCGGCAGAACAGTTCATCCACGAAACGCTGCTGCGCGTCCGGCGTCTCGAGAGCGTTGAAGCGCTTGCGTAGCGCGCGGGCGTCGTCGCGTGTGCTCAGGTACCAGCCGATATGCTTGCGCGCGATGCGCACGCCCATGATGTCGCCGTAGAAGGCATGCAGGGCATCGAGGTGCTCCTGCATGACGGCATGCTGCTCGGCGCGGGACGGTGCGGCCGGGGGCTCCCCGGTGCGCAGGAAGTGGTCGATCTCGCGGAAGATCCAGGGGTTGCCCTGGGCGCCGCGGCCGACCATGACGGCATCCGCCCTAGTATAGTCGAGAACCTCGGCCGCCCTGGCGGGAGAGTCGATATCCCCGTTGGCGAAGACCGGCAGCGACACGCTGGCCTTGATGGCGGCGATGGTGTCGTATTCGGCGTGGCCGGCGTAGCGCTGGTCGCGAGTGCGGCCGTGCACGGCCAGGGCCCGGATGCCGGCGTCCTCGGCGAGGCGTGCCACGCGTACGCCGTTGCGGCTGCGCTCGCACCAGCCGGTGCGGATCTTCAGGGTCACCGGCACGTCGACGGCGGCGACCACGGCGTGGAGGATCTCGGCCACCAGGCGCTCGTCGCGCAGCAGGGCCGAGCCGGCAGCCTTGTTGCAGACTTTCTTGGCCGGGCAGCCCATGTTGATGTCGATGATCTGGGCGCCGCGCTCGACATTGAGCCGGGCGGCCTCGGCCAGTATCTCGGCATCGCCGCCGGCGATCTGCACGCTGCGCGGTCCCGGCTCGCCGCTGTGGTCCATGCGCAGCCGCGACTTGCGGGTATGCCACAGGCTGGGGTCCGAGGTGACCATCTCGCCCACCACCAGACCCGCGCCGAGACGCCGGCAGAGCTGGCGGAAGGGGCGGTCGGTGACACCGGCCATGGGCGCCAGGATGACCCGGTTGGGTAGCCGGTAGGGGCCAATGGCGGGTGGTGCGATGCTGGCAGTGGCTGACATCGTCATGGGGGTCTCGGCTAAGGGGCCGCCTATGATACTCACCTGACCGCCCAGATTGAAGGCCGCGGCCACGCTCGATGATGGTGTGGCCGCGTGCGGGGCGTCAGGCGCGGCCGGTCAGCAGCACCCAGCCGTCGCGCTCGACCGGCTCGTCCATGGCCAGCCCCTGGTCGCGATAGGCGGCGAGCACGTCCTCGGCCTGGTGGGCGAGAATGCCCGACAGCGCCAGGCGCCCGCCGGGGGCGACGTGGCCGGCGATGGTCGGGGCCAGCTCGACGAGCGGCCCGGCGAGGATGTTGGCGAGCACGATCGCGAAGCGCTCCGCGGGCAGCGTCTCGGGCCGATGGAGCGTCAGGTCGCCTTCGGCGATGGCATTGCGCTCGGCGTTGTCGCGCGTCGCCTGCAGCGCCTGGGGGTCGATGTCGGTGCCCGTCGCGGCGCGTGCGCCCAGCTTGAGGGCGGCGAGCGCCAGGATCCCGGAGCCGCAGCCGACGTCGAGCACCCGCCTGCCCTCCAGGGCGCCGTCGACGCTGAGCTCGTCGAGCCAGCCCAGGCACAGCGCGGTGGTCGGATGGGTGCCGGTGCCGAAGGCCAGGCCCGGATCGAGGCGCAGGTTGACCGCCTCGGCGTCCGGCGCCTCGTGCCAGCTGGGCACGATCCACAGCCGCTGCCCCATGCGCAGGGGCGCGAAGCCGTCCATCCACTCGCGCTCCCAGTCGCGGTCGGCGAGCAGCTCGTACTCGATGGCCGGGCAGGGCTCGTCGCCCATCGCCATCGCCCAGCCCTGGCGGACCCGCTCGAGCATCGCCTCGACCCCCTCGAGGTCGTCGTAGAGGCCGGTCAGCACCGTTTCCTGCCACAGCGGCGTGCTGCCACGCTCCGGCTCGAACACCGGGTCGTCGTGGGCGTCCTGCAGGGTGATGGCCTGGGCCCCCTCGGCGAGCAGCAGATCCTCGAGGGTCTCGGCCTGGTCCGGCGCGATGCGGGCGTTGAGTTGCAGCCAGGGCATGGCGGTCTCCTCGACAAGCCCGGCTCACTCGCCGAGCTTCTTCTCCAGGTAGTGGATGTTGACGCCGCCCTGCTGGAAAGCCGCGTCGCGAACCAGATCCTTCTGCAGATCGATGTTGGTCTTGATGCCTTCCACCAGCAGCTCGTCGAGGGCGTTGCGCATGCGCGTCAGGGCATTGGTGCGGTCCGCGCCCCAGGTGATCAGCTTGCCGATCAGCGAGTCGTAATGGGGCGGCACGCTGTAGCCGGTGTACAGGTGCGAGTCCATGCGCACACCGAGCCCGCCGGGGGCATGGTAGAGGTCCACCTTGCCGGGGGAGGGCATGAAGGTGCGGGCATCCTCGGCGTTGATGCGGCACTCGAAGGCGTGGCCCTTGACCGCGATGTCGGACTGCTTGATCGACAGCGGCTGGCCGGAGGCGATCAGCAGCTGCTGCTTGACGATGTCGACGCCGGTGACCATCTCGGTGACCGGGTGCTCGACCTGCACGCGGGTGTTCATCTCGATGAAGAAGAACTCGCCCTTCTCGTAGAGGAACTCGAAGGTGCCGGCGCCGCGATAACCGATCTCCAGGCAGGCATCGGTGCACGCCTTGAGCACCCGGGCGCGGGCCTCGGGATCGATGTGCGGCGCGGGCGCCTCCTCGAGCACCTTCTGATGGCGGCGCTGCAGCGAGCAGTCGCGATCGTAGAGGTGGATGGCGTTGCCCTGGCCGTCGGCCAGCACCTGGACCTCGACGTGGCGGGGCTCCTCCAGGAACTTCTCCATGTACACCGTGCCGTCGCCGAAGGCGCTGCTGGCCTCGGTCTTGGTCACGCTGACCGAGGCCAGCAGGTGGGCCTCGGTGTGCACCACGCGCATGCCGCGCCCGCCGCCGCCGGCGGCGGCCTTGATGATCACCGGATAGCCGATGCGCCGGGCGGTGGCCAGCACGGCGTCGTCGTCGTCCGGCAGCGGGCCGTCGGAGCCGGGCACGGTGGGCACGCCCGCCTTCTTCATGGCCTCGATGGCGCTGACCTTGTCGCCCATCAGGCGAATGGTCTCGGCGCGCGGGCCGACGAAGACGAAGCCCGAGCGCTCGACCTGCTCGGCGAAGTTGGCGTTCTCGGAGAGGAAGCCGTAGCCGGGATGGATGGCGTCGGCGTCGGTGACCTCGGCGGCGCTGATCAGCGCCGGGATGTTCAGGTAGGACTGGGCCGAGGAGGCCGGCCCGATGCAGACCGCCTCGTCGGCCAGGCGCACGTGCATCAGGTCACGGTCGGCCTTGGAATGCACCGCGACGGTGCGAATGCCCAGCTCCTTGCAGGCACGCAGGATGCGCAGGGCGATCTCGCCGCGGTTGGCGATGAGTACCTTTTCCAACATGATGTGATCCGCCAGGTTGTCGCGTGAATCAGGAGATGATCAGCATCGGCTGGTCGAACTCGACCGGCTCGCCGTCCTCGACGAGGATCGCCTCGACCACGCCGTCCTTGTCGGCTTCGATCTGGTTCATCATCTTCATGGCCTCGACGATGCACACGGTCTCGCCCTTCTTGACGCTCTGGCCGACTTCGACGAACGCCTTGGCGCCGGGTGCCGGCGACCGGTAGAAGGTGCCGACCATCGGCGAGGTGACCGCGTGCCCGCTGGGCTGGGCGGGTGCCGGGTCGGCGGCCGGTGCCACGGGGTCGGCGGCCGGCGCGGGTGCCGGAGCGTGGCTCCACTGCGGCGCGGCCGCCACCGGCTGTGCCGCGGTGCCGTTCGGGTGACGGCTGATGCGGACCGACTCTTCACCTTCCTGAATCTCGATCTCGCTGATGTTTGATTCCTCGAGCAGCTCGATGAGTTTCTTGACCTTGCGAATGTCCATGTGTCGGCGTCTCTCGAATGGATGAATGGGGCGTGTCGTGCCGGCCGCGTCAGCCGGCAGGGCATGACGCGCCGATGCCCCGGGCCGAACCCGCGGCCGCCGCGAAAAAGCGGTGCGTGATGACCAGCGACAGCGGGCGTTCGGACTCGGGGAAGAAAGGGAGCGGGGCGTAGCCGCCTGTCAGCGCTCGGGACGGAAGGGCCGCCGGCCGCGAAGGCGTCCGGGCGGTGCAAGGGCCGTGGTGTACTGGCAGTCGGGCCATGACCGTGTCCTTGAAATGGCGCTGTTAACCTGTTCGCGATTCGTTCAGATCACGGCAGGTTGTTGCAAGATGCCGCCTCTGAATATCAATAATGCAGTGCTGGCGGAGTTTGCCGAAAAACCGCGGGCTTGTCCAGCGAGGTCGCGAACAGCGTTTTCAGCGACTCGCGATCGGGCCGGCGTCGACCCGCTTCCGCACGCGATCGAGATGCGCGGCCAGCGTATCGGCGTCGACCTCCCCGAGCAGCCGGGCCGCCTTCAGCTCGTGTTCGCCATCGAAGAACAGCAGCCCCGGCGGGCCGAACAGGCCGAAATGATTGAGCAGGGCGCGGCTGGTGGCGTTGGTGTCGGTGACGTCGGCGCGGATGCGATGGAAGTCGGTCAGGCGGCGAGCAACGGCGGGTGCCGGAAATACCTCGTTTTCCATGATCTGGCAGGAAATGCACCATTCGGCACTGATGTCGACGAAAGCGGGCTGTCCGCGCTGTTCCGCCCGGGCGAGCTCGCGCTGCAGGCCCTCGAGGGTCGTCACGGTGGTGAAAGTTGGCGGTGCCACGCGGGTGTCGTCCGCCAGGCCCGGGCGCAACGGGCGCAGCGGATCGCCACCGCCCTGGGCGGCGCCGAGGACCAAAGCCAGCCCCCAGCCCAGCAGCAACAGCCCCAGCGTCTGGCGCAGGCGCGGCCAGCCCGGGCGCGGCCCGAGCGATAGCGCGCCGAGCATCAGCGCCGTGCCCATGGCCAGCGCGGCCCACAGCAGCAGGGTCACCGGGCCGGGCAGCAGGCGTTCGACCAGCCAGATGGCGACGCCCAGCATCAGCACGCCGAAGGCGCTCTTGATGCCGTTCATCCAGGCGCCCGCCCGGGGCAGCAGGGCGCCGCCGAAGGTGCCCACGAGCAGCAGCGGCACGCCCATGCCCAGTGCCAGGGCCAGCAGCGCGGCGCCGCCCCAGAGCGCCTTGCCGGTCGCCGCGATGTAGACCAGCGCCCCGGCGAGCGGGGCCGAGACGCACGGCGACACAACCACTACGGACAGGGCGCCGGCCAGGGCCAGCCCCACCGGCCCGCTGCGTTGCAGGCGGGTCTGCCAGGCCGATACGTGCTGGCCGAGGCGCGAGGGCAGGCGCAGGTTGATGCTGCCGAACATCGCCAGGGCGAACAGCGTAAAAAGCAGGGCGAAGGGAATCAGCACCCAGGGCGACTGCAGGCGGGCCTGGAGGTTGAGCCCGGCCCCGAACAGCCCCATCAGCATGCCGACGATGGCATAGGTCGACGCCATGCCGGCGACGTAGCTGCCCGACAATAGCAGCGCCCGGCCGCGGCCGGAGCGCTGGCCGACGATGATCGCGGCGAGGATCGGCATCATCGGCAGCACGCAGGGCGTGAATGTCAGACCCAGCCCGGCCAGGAAGAAGCCGACGAGGACCAGCCAGGCCGGCGCATTGTCGAGCAGGGCGCTGAAAGCGCCGTTTGGGGCGCCGGTGCCGGGGATCGACGACTGAACGGAGGGCGGCGATGACGGCGCGCTCGACGGCTCGGCTGCCGAGTCGGCTGCCGGCGGACGCGTCGCCTTCGATGGCGCGTCCGTCAGGCCGGCGGCTGTCGCGAAGCGTTCCGGTGGCGAGCCGGGGCGGGCGGTCAGCGAGATCGTCTCCGGCGGATAGCACAGTCCGGCCTCGGCGCAGCCCTGAAAGGTGATCCGCGCCGACAGGGGCTGGTCGCCCGGAGCGTCGCCCTGGATGGGTACGCGCATGACGACCGGATCGTGGAAGACGTACACGTCGCCCAGGTAGGGATCGCTCTTGAAGATGCCCGGAGGCAGCTGCGGCGCGCCCAGCGAGATGCCTGGAGTGTCGCTGGCCGCGGCGAAGCGCTGACGGTAGAGGTAGTAGCCGTCGGCCGGCGTGAAGCCGACGTAGAGGGTGTCCGCGTCGCGCCAGGCGCTGGCCTGGAAGGCCTCGTCAACCGGCAGGAAGCCGTCGCCGTTGGCCTGGTTGTCCGCCAGCCAGCCGGCGCGGGCGGGCTGAAGGATGAACACGGCCATGAACAGAGTCGTGATCAGCAGCAGCCGGGTGGCGAATGACGCATGACGCATGACGTATCGTCCTCGGGTTGGGGCGGTGGCGACCGCAAGGGCGGCGTTGAGGGCCCGACATGGGGCGCCGAGCATCGCATGATAGGATACCCTTCTCATTGACCCAATTCTCATTCGTCACGCCCAAGGACGTCGTGGACATGGCTCTATCTCGCAATCGCAAGCGTCGCGCCGAGGTGCTCGAACGCCCCGAGTATGGCTGGATCTGGAAACCGCTGCTGACGCTCGTCATCGTCTATCTGGTGGTCTGCATCGGGCTGGGTATCTGGTGGAGCCAGCGTCCCGGCGATATCGTCACGGTCGACGCGGCCGATACGCCCTCGCCGGTACGGGGCGTGGCGACGGTGACCGCGCTCGAGGGCGTGGTCGAGACCCTGCTCGACAAGCCCGGCGGTCTGTTGAGCAACGATGTCTTCCCGCCGGGCGTGTGGCTGGACAACATGCCGAGCTGGGAAGGCGGCGTGCTGGACCAGGCGCGAGTGATGGCGGCGGCGCTGCCCGACCTGAGCGGGCAGGCGCCGGCCGCGCTGGAAGACGCGCAGGCGGCGCTGAACGCCGACCGTGGCGACTGGCTGTATCCCGGCGCGGAGCGACGCTACGCCAAGGCGGTCGGCGCACTGCAGGGCTATCAGGACGCCCTGGCCCAGTCGACGGTGTCCGGCTTCGTCGGCGACGGCAAGCCGCTGGCGGCGTGGCTGAACGCCTCGGCCCGCCACTTCCAGCGCCAGACCCAGCACCTGCTGGCCAACGTCGACGATCCCGATGCCCTGCGCGAGCTGGGCGTGAGTGACGCGGAACTGCCCGAGGCCACGCCCTGGTTCCGCATCGACAATGTCTTCTACACGGCCCGCGGCGAGGCCTGGGGGTTCACGCAGCTGCTGCGTGCCACACGCCGTGACTATGCCGACCTCATCGCCTCGGCCGATGCCGGCGAGCTGTGGGAACGGCTGATCGCCGAGCTGGAACTGGCTCAGCGGCGCGTCTGGAGCCCGGTGATTCTCAACGGCAGCGGGTTCGGGCTCTTCGCCAATCACTCGCTGGTGCTGGCCAACCATACCCAGGCCATCTCCGAGCTGGCGCGTTCGCTGGCGCAGCGGGTGCAGGAGGTCACGGTCTCCCGGCCCGAGCCGACGCCCGCCAAGGCTGCCGACCCGCAGGCGGCCGGCGAGGAGGCCGCCGGCCAGGCGGCGCCGGGGCAGGGTACGCCCGCCCCGGCGGGGGCGCAGGGCAGCGAGGCTTCGGCGCCCTCCTCGACCACGCCGGACGCTGCCACGCCGCAGGCGACCGAAAAGACCGGCGACCACTGACCGCCGGTTCCGGACCCCTGCCAGAGCCTGAAAACGCCGACGGGCCGCATTCAGCGGCCCGTCGGCGTCAGGAATGACGAGTCGGTCTTACTGCTTGGAGTAGGCGGCGACGGCCTTCTCGATGGCCTTGCGCGCGGCCTCGGCGTTGTCCCAGGACTCGACCTTGACCCACTTGCCCTTCTCGAGATCCTTGTAGTTCTCGAAGAAGTGGGCGATCTGCTGGCGCAGCAGCTCGGGCAGGTCGGTGACTTCCTCGACCTCGTCGTAGAGGGAGGTGAGCTTGCTGTGCGGCACGCAGACCAGCTTGGCGTCCTCGCCGGCTTCGTCGGTCATGTTCAGCACGCCGACCGGGCGGGCGCGGATCACGCTACCGGGCTGAACCGGATGCGGTGTCACCACCAGGGCGTCGAGCGGGTCGCCGTCGTCGGCCAGGGTGTTGGGGATGAAACCGTAGTTGGCCGGATAGAACATCGGCGTGGCCATGAAGCGGTCGACGACCAGCGCATCCATATCCTTGTCGATCTCGTACTTGATCGGCGCATGGTTGGCCGGAATCTCGATCGCTACATACACGTCGTTGGGGAGATCCTTGCCGGCGGGAATCTGGTTGAAGCTCATCGTCGAATCCTTGCGTTGGGCTAGATGACAGGAAAACTGGCCGGATTATACGAACTGTATCCGGCGATTGCCATGCCGGCCCGCATGGGGCGTCGCTGCCATGGCCGATGTGATGCGAGCGTGTATGATAGTGGCGCCGCGTGACGAGCAAGGAGATCCGGTTGTCGGAACAAGCGCTGTCTTTGAGTTATGGCCAGGCCTTCGTGGCGCCGGAGCGGCGCCGGCACCGCAGTTCGATGTCGGTGCTGGTACCCGAGGACGCCACGGCGCTGGGGGCCAAGGGGGCCTGCGCGCTGATCAGTGACTCCATCTGGCGCAATGCGATCGCCAAGCAGGCCGGCGACCTGAGCGTGCGTGGCTTTCTGAGCGACTACTATTCGACGCCGGTCCACTGGGAGGTCAAGGACTCGGCAACACGTGTGTTGCGGGCGCTCAACAGCTGGAGTCACAGCCAGAGCCGCTACATCGAGGGGGGGAGCTACGTCAGCTCGATGTCGGCCATCGTCTTTCGCGGGGCGGAAGCCCATCTATTTCACCTGGGCGACACCCTGGTGTTCCGCCTGCGCGGGGCCGAATTCGAGCAGCTTTCCCGCGATCACATCACCGACCTGGGAGGCTACCGCTATCCTTCCCGCGCGCTGGGGCTCGACGGCAACCTGGACATCGACTACGACCGGCTGCCCCTGAAGCAGGGGGACCTGTTCCTGTTCACGACACGTGCAGTGCGCGGCACCCTGATGCCTTCCGATTACGTGCAGTTGATCCGCTCCGACGTCAGCGACCTGGATGCGGCCTGCGAGCGGCTGGCCGAGGCCGCCCAGCAGCGCGCCGGCGAGCGAGGGTACGATGCCGAGCAGTTCTGCTTTCAGCTGGTGCGCATCGACCGCCTGCCGGAACGCGAGCTCGATGCCCCGGCGCCTCTCTACGGCAATGTGCCGGTGCCGCCGGAACTGGACGTGGGGGAGCGCCTCGACGGGTTCGAGGTGCTGGCGGTGCTGTCGCGTACCGCCAAGACGCGGGTCTACCGGGTGCGCGATACCCACGGCGGGCGCGAGATGGTGCTCCGTGCGCCGAGCCCCGAGCTGTCCAGCCGCAATGCTTACCTCGAGCACTTCCTGCTGCAGCAGTGGATCATCGACCGGGTGCGCTCGCCGTTCATTCCCCGGCGTGTCGACGTGGGGCGTCCCCATCGCTACCTCTATTACCTGACGGAGCCGGTGAACGGCGAGACGCTCGCCGACTGGGCGCGCCGTCACCCGCAGGCCACCCTGGTTCAGCGGCTGGACATCGCCCGCCAACTGGCCAAGGCGGTGCAGGCCCTGCACCGGCGTGACGTGCTCTTTCAACAGTTGAGGCCCGACACGATATTGATCGACCCGCACGGTCGGGTGGTGCTGGGCCATTTCGGTGCCTGTCATCGGCGCGAGGACGATGCCATGGCGCGGGAGCTGGCCCGGGAGGTGGGGCTCAGCGAGCACAGTGCGCCGGAGTATGCCCTGGACACGGAAGTGGGGCGGCGCAGCGACCAGTACTCGCTGGCGTCGGTGATCTACTGGTTGCTGACCGGCGGGCTGCCGTACGCGCAGCCGCCGCATCAGCTGCGCAGTCACACCGGGCTCGAGCAGATGCACTATCGCAGTGCACGGCTCGCCAACCCCGAGGTGCCGGCAGCGCTCGACGAAGCGCTCAAGCGGGCCCTGGACCCGCAGCGTGCGCTGCGTTTCCGCCGGCTATCGGAGTTCCTGCTGGCCCTGCGCGACCCGCGCCGTGGCTCGGCGGAGGAGGAGCGGCCCGCCCTGCGCGAGCCGGCCAACCTCTGGCAGGCGGTTGCCGGCGTGCTGCTGCTGTTGCTGGTGCTGTCCTGGCTGATTCGATGATCGGGCCCCGCCTGTCGGATGCTTGCCGGCAGGCGGGGCTTGCGCCTCAGAGCTCGAAGGCGGGCAGCTTGCGTTCGACCTTGGCCAGCTTCAGCGAGGCAAACATGGGCAGGCCGTTCTCGAACGGCGGGAAGTCCTCGCCCTGGATCAGCGGTGCCAGGTAGCGCCGGCAGACGGGCGTGATGCCGAAGCCATCCTCACGGATGAAGTCGCGGGGCATGAATTTTTCCTTGTTGGCAACCTCGGCCAGCGGTGCGGCCTCGACGCGCCATTCATAGGGCGCGTCGCTGACGCGCTTGATGGCCGGCATCATGGCGTTCTTGCCGGCCAGCGCAAGCTCCACGGCCTCCTTGCCCACGGCATAGGCCTGGTCGACATCGGTCTTCGAGGCCAGGTGGCGTGCGGCGCGCTGCAGGTAGTCGGCGACGGCCCAGTGGTACTTGTACCCCAGGTCCTGCTTGATCATGCCGGCCAGGGTCGGCGCCACACCGCCCAGCTGGCGATGGCCGAAGGCATCGGTGTTGCCGGCGTCGGCCAGGAAGGTGCCGTCCGCGTAGCGTGCACCCTCGGAAACCACCACCACGCAGTAGCCGTAGTTCTTGACCGATTCCTCGACACGCTTCATGACCGCGTTGCGGTCGAAGGGCACCTCGGGGAAGATCACCAGGTGCGGCGGCTCGCCCTCGCCATTGCCGGCCAGCGCACCGGCGGCGGCGATCCAGCCGGCGTGCCGGCCCATGACCTCGAGCACGAAGACCTTGGTCGAGGTGGCGCACATCGAGGCGATGTCCAGCGCCGCCTCGCGGGTGGAGGTGGCAATGTACTTGGCGACACTGCCGAAGCCGGGCGAGTTGTCGGTGATCGGCAGGTCGTTGTCGACCGTCTTGGGCACGTGGATGGCGGTCAGCGGGTAGCCCATCTTCTCGGAGAGCTGGGAAACCTTGAGGCAGGTGTCGGCGCTGTCGCCGCCGCCGTTGTAGAAGAAGTAGCGGATGTCGTGGGCCTTGAAGACCTCGATCAGACGCTCGTACTGGGCGCGGTGGCTCTCGATGTCCTTGAGCTTGTAGCGGCAGGAGCCGAAGGCGCCGCCCGGGGTGTGGCGCAGGGCACGGATGGCCTCGTCGGACTCCTGGGACACGTCGATCAGATCTTCCGTCAGGGCGCCGATGATGCCGTTGTGTCCTGCATACACCTTGCCGATCCGGTCGTCATGTCGGCGGCACGCTTCGATCACGCCGCAGGCACTCGCGTTGATGACGGCGGTGACGCCACCGGACTGAGCATAGAAGGCATTGTGCTGGGCCATGGGGCTTCCTTTGCTCCTGCTGGTTGCATTGGGCTTACGAGAGGGGAACGACCGTGCATCATAGCCGAAAGCGGCGCCAGCTGCACGGTGGCGGGCCTGTGGCGCCGATCGAGAGCCCCATGCTAGGCTCACCCGCCTGTGGCGGCGCCCGCACGGCGCCCCGGCGACTCATCTCCGGCGGGGAACTCTTGTCATGCACGTGCATATCCTTGGTATCTGCGGCACCTTCATGGGCAGCCTGGCCCTGCTCGCCCGCGAGCGCGGGCTGACGGTCAGCGGCTCGGACGCCAATGTCTATCCGCCGATGAGTACCCAGCTCGAGGCCGCCGGCATTGCCCTGTGCGACGGCTACGCCGCGGAGAACCTCTCGCCGCGACCCGATCTAGTGGTCGTCGGCAACGCGCTTTCCCGCGGCAACCCCGAGGTGGAGGCGTTGCTCGAGGCCCGCCTGCCTTACGTGTCCGGCCCCCAGTGGCTGGCCGACCACATCCTGCCCGGGCGGCGCGTGCTGGCGGTGGCCGGCACCCACGGCAAGACCACCACGGCCAGCCTGCTGGCCTGGCTGCTGGAGTCCGCCGGACTCAGCCCCGGATTCCTGATCGGCGGCGTGCCGCGCAATTTCGGTGTTTCGGCGCGACTCGGTGCCCCGGATGCGCCCTTCGTGGTCGAGGCCGACGAGTACGACACGGCCTTCTTCGACAAGCGTTCCAAGTTCGTGCACTACCGGCCGGATGTCGTGGTGCTCAACAATCTGGAGTTCGACCACGCCGACATCTTCCCCGATCTGGCGGCCATCGAGCGGCAGTTTCATCACCTGCTGCGCACCGTGCCCGGTGACGGACGGGTGCTGGTCGCCGATGGCGAACCGGCCCTGGCGCGGGTGCTGGACATGGGCTGCTGGACGCCGGTCGAGCATTTCGGAAGCGCAGCGGACAGTGACTGGTGCTGGGTCTCGGAGCGCGCCGACGACGGGCGCTTTCGGGTCATGCACGGCAACGAGGACGCCGTGGTCGAATGGTCGCTGAGCGGCGCGCACAACGCGCGCAATGCGCTGGGGGCGCTAGCGGCGGCGGCGACCTGTGGCGTCGATCTGGCGCGGGGCTGTGCGGCCCTGGCGCGTTTCGCCTCGCCGCGGCGGCGCCAGGAGGTGCGTGGCGAGATCGCCGGCATTCAGGTGATCGACGACTTTGCCCACCATCCCACCGCCATTCAGGCCACCCTGCACGGCCTGCGTGCGGCGACCCCGAACGGACGGCTGCTGGCGGTGATCGAGCCGCGCTCCAACACCATGCGGCTGGGTACGCTCAAGGCGCGACTCGGCGAAAGCGTGGCCGACGCGGATGCCGTGTGGTGGTATCAGCCGCCCGGGCTGGATTGGTCGCTGGATGCGGTGGTCGCGGCCTCGCCAATACCCGCGCAGCGCGTCGACGATCTCGACGCGCTGGTGGCGACGCTTGCCGAGACGGCGCGGCCGGGCGATCGGCTGGTGGTGATGTCCAACGGCGGCTTCGGCGGCATTCACGAGAAGCTGCTGGCCGCTCTGGAGGCGCGTCATGGCTGAGCGGGCGTCGACGTTCGAGCCGCCAGTAACGGTGGCGCTGACCGGGGCCTCCGGCGCCCAGTACGGGCTGCGGCTGATCGATTGCCTGGTCGCGGCCGGCCACGAGGTCTGGGTGATGATCTCCAAGGCGGCGCACATGGTGATCGCCACCGAGACCGACGTGCACCTGCCGGCTCAGCCGGCGCGCCTGGCCGAGGCGCTGATCGAACGCAGCCGGGCCCGGCCGGGGCAGATCCGCTGTTTCGGCCGCGAGGACTGGATGGCGCCGGTGGCTTCCGGCTCCGGGGCGTCGAGCGCCATGGTCATCTGCCCCTGCTCGACGGGTACGCTGTCGGCGGTGGCCACCGGCGCGAGCAACAACCTCATCGAGCGTGCCGCCGACGTGGCACTCAAGGAACGCCGGCAACTGGTGCTGGTGCCGCGGGAAAGCCCGCTGTCGGCGATTCACCTCGAGCACATGCTCACCCTCAGCCGTCTGGGGGCGGTGGTACTGCCGGCGGCGCCCGGGTTCTATCACCGCCCGGCAAGCGTCGACGAGCTGATCGACTTCATCGTCGCACGCATTCTCAACCAGCTGGGCATCGCCCACACGCTGATGCCGCGCTGGGGGGAGTAGGCCCGGCCGTCGCGCCTGTCGATTCTCGGATTCGAAACACGGAACGCTGCCTGATGATCAATCTTTCGCTGCTGTCGGTCTTCATCCCGACCTTCTTCATGGTGTCGCTGACCCCGGGCATGTGCATGACGCTGTCGATGGTGCTGGGCATGACGGTGGGGGTGCGCCGCGCCCTGTGGATGATGGTCGGCGAGCTGCTGGGCGTCGGTCTGGTGGCCGCCGCCGGCGGCGGGGTGGCGACGCTGATGCTGCGCCAGCCGGCGTTGTTCTCGATCTTCAAGTGGTTGGGTGGGCTCTACCTGGCATGGTTGGGCTGGCAGATGTGGCGCTCGCGCGGGCGCAT
>Ga0209300_1000375_pt1 | contig 24598 bp, 24 predicted proteins | sample Shrwel_input2_RT_FD_187535 | JGI IMG/M metagenome (GOLD analysis project Ga0209300, IMG submission 187535) | Subsurface microbial communities from deep shales in Ohio, USA - Utica-3 well 1 S input2 RT (SPAdes) (version 2) ... | reverse complement strand
ACGCTAACTATTAGCCCTGTAAGTGTGAGCTTGCTCACGTTTAGAATGCTAAGAATAGAGAGGGTGGGGGAGAGGGGGTATACCGGGGGTGCATATGTATTGCATAGCCCCTCCAAATTTTCTAACACATATTACCACCCTCCCAAGATTTCCCAAGAAGTTACCCAAGAATAGTCCCAACCTATGTATGGGTATAAGTGTTGGCTCCGCCAACGTCATAAGCTAGTTAACGCTAAAGGAAGAATATGGCTAAGCTAACTCTCAATCCAATTTCGGATCCATCTAAGCCTGGTCCTATAAACTTCAATCTTCAACTAATTGAAGACTACATTAATAATTATATGTTGAAGAGAGATGGAGTTGATCTAGGAGAAGCAAATCAATTAGAAGTTTCTCTCGATTTGAATTCAAATCAAATTCTTAACATCTCAGAGCCAACTAATGATAGAGGAGTAGCTAATAAGAAGTATGTAGATAGAGAACTCGCAGCTCTTCAATCTGAGCTACAACAGCAAATTGACAATCTTAACATCTTGACTAACTACGATGAAGGAACATTTTAATGGCTATTCAATTCTTACGCGGTACTACTTCTCAGAATGATGCATATACGGGGCCAGTTGGCTCTCTCACTATTGATACTGATGTGGGGAATATTCGTCTGCATGATGGTGTGACAGCAGGTGGGTATATTATTGCTAATATTGATGAAGTAGGAAATATCAACTCAATTAGTGGCAGCTCCCCCATTCAAATTAGTGGGACAACCACAGACCCAGTTATCTCTATTCAAGCGGCCACTACGGTACAAAATGGTTACATGTCCTCTGCGGATAAAACTAAGCTTGATGGTATTGAGGCAGGTGCTCAGGTAAATACGGTTGTGCCTTCTGACCTAGTCCCTTTTGAAACTACAACAGAACTAAATGCTAGGGATACCGCCAATAGGGACAGATCAAATCATACAGGAACACAAACAGCTTCTACTATTTCAGATTTTACTTCTGCGTCTATAGCAGTAATTGAGGCAGGTAATTGGAATGTTGACTTTGGGAGTCTGTAATGTCTATTCAGTTTCTTCGAGGGACTACGTCTCAAATCGCTAGCTATACTGGAAGCCCCGGGGAGATTGTAGTTGACACAGATACAAATGAACTCTACCTTCAAGACGGGGTAACTGCTGGGGGGCATAGAATTCCTAACCTAGCTAGTCTAGACACCATCCTTCTCGACAAGGTTGGTATAGAAAAGACTGGGCCGGGGGAATATACACTTCATGGCAATTTAACTATATCAGGCATCTAGGTGAATTATGGCAACGATAAGCCTCAATCCAATATACTCTGGATATAGCACAGGGTTGATTAATGACAACTTCCAAATCCTGCAAGATCAGTTGAATCAGAACTTCCTTCGTCGAGATAGTGTAGCTAACGGACAAGCTAACCAGATGGAAGTAGATTTGGATATGAATGGAAACAGTCTTCTTAATGTGTCAACAGATGAAACTGATCCTTCTAGTCTCCTAACAGTTGGTAGTGCGGATTCGCGTTATATCAACGTAAGTGGGGATAGTATGTCAGGCCCCCTATCTGTTTTAGAACCTACGGAGTCCTCTAACCCTATCCGTAAGGATCAGTTTGATACGGAACATAACCAACGTATCTCTAGGGAAAACTCTATTGAATCTGGATATCAACAAGCTGATGCTAACATCCAGTCTCAGCTTACAGGAACAGTTCCTCTGGAAGCGTCTGCTTTTTCAGAGATTAGTTGGCACGGACAGTCTGTGAATAATAGTGTAGTAATTCCTGATGGACAGAATGCTTGGTCGATTGGACCAGAGATGACAGTAGCATCGGGCCAGTCCGTGACTATCGGTACTGGAAGTTTTTGGACAATTGTTGAAGGAAGCCTTGTATAATGAGTAAGTTGCGAACTGACCAAATTGAAGACCTCGCTGGAACTAAAACTATTAATATCCCAGATATTCTGGATGATCTAAACACTGCACAAGTTAATACCCTAACTGGCACTCAATCACTTCCAAATGCTCTCAACCAAAGAACTATTTATGTCGATACTGTTTCGGACTTAAAGTCTCTAGACACAGGGCTTCTCTCTAATGGGCAGTCTGTTAAGGTAAGTACTACAGGTAGGGTTGGTGACTTCTCTTGGGTTTCAGGGGACCAGTCTACAAATGTAACAGCCGATCCAGAAGAAGGGGTATGGGTTGCTCCTACTAGCGACGCCACTGGGGCTAGCGGGGCATGGAAGCGTATCTACAGATTCCTCCGGCCAGAGTTCTTCGGGGCAGACACAGCTTCTGGAGATAACTCAACAGCCCTCCAAGCTTACTTTGACTGGTGTGCTGCCACTAATGAGGCGGCCTACCTCCCGAAAGGTTCCTACTCTTACGGCACAGCGATCTCTGTTAATGCAGGCTCTAATGAGTTTAACATCGTCGGTGAGGGCAAGTTTGAGGCGTCCCTTGTCTACACAGCGTCCTCTGGTACAGCCCTGTCAATCACCGCAGGTAACTGCTCCCTAAAAGACTTCTCGGTCCTCGCGGCAGGGGGGGCGATGTCTTCAGGAGGCGCTATCCATGTAATTGCGGATCGTCCCACCTTCACACGAGTCCTCGTAAACAGTGACGGGGGTAGTAATTCGTGGGCAGACTTCTTCCTTAGTATTGAAGGAAACGAATCAGTTGTAGAAAGCTGCTCTCTTCTGGGGAGCAATGCGGGACAAACTGGTCTCCACGGGATCGAGTACACACAGGCCGGAAAATCTGTAAGCCATGATGTGATCAATACCATAGTCTACAATTGCGAAATAGGTTACCTCCTTCGGACAACTACTAACCCAGGGATCGAGGGATTCCGCCTCTCTGGTGGTGAAGTGGTTAACGTAGTGTCAGGTATTGATGCTCGTAATACTTCTGTCTATACACCTCCGATGATCAGTGTTACGGGTGCCCATATAAATTCAACCGGCGAATGTATCTACGTAGAGGGTTTTCAGAATGTAAACGTGCAGGGTGGGCTGTTCTACTCTTCAGGTAATTCTTTCTTCTTTATCAAAGACGTTACAGATTTCCGATGCAACGGCCTGACGATGGTAGATCAAGGGGGTCCGAGCAACCAAACTGCTTTCACCTTCGATGGCACGGTTTTGGTTGTAGATACATCTAATTGTTACTACAGTACTCCTGCTACCGCAGCGACTTGGGCCTTCTATTCTCCTAGCGGAACTAAGAACTACGTAAGCGTTATTGGCAATAAGATGAACGCTAATAACTGGGACACCTCCCGTGACATTTGGGCAGGCGGCACTCTCCCCGACATCTACACGCATCGGGATAATATTCCTACTGTTAGAAACGACATCCGGGAGATTGTGAATCAGTCAGGTGGTGTCGTGGATGTAACAAAAACTCGGGCAACAGTAGTCACTCTTGGCAACGTAACAGGCTCTACCACTATTACAGCTTTCACCGGCGTTAACGATGGTAGAGTTCTTGTTGTCCAGTCCGATACGGTTGGCGTTACTATCCAGCACAACGCCAACTTACGGCTACGCCCCTCCTCCAATTTTGTGATGGACGCAGGTGACAAGCTCTGGCTGATTAACAATCTGGACGGTTCGTGGGAAGAGCTGTCTCGTGCAACGGGCATTTACCCGTAAGGCAGAAGACATGAGTTGGTATGATAAACTTTTAGATACTGCTAAAGATGTGGCCCCCACCGTAGCTGGTGGGGCAGCCACTGTCCTAAGTGGTGGTAATCCGGCCCTAGGAGCCCTTGTGAGCTCGATTGTGGGTAAGGTGGTGGGTAAGTCCAACCCTGATCTCGAAGAAGCCTCACAGGAGATTCTGGGCGATCCTAACAAGGTAATGGAATTCAGGTCTCGGATGCGAGATGCTGAAATCAAAGAACTTGAAGTACGCACTAGAGATGTTCAAGATGCTCGTGGCCTGCTGAAGACCAGTAGAGGCCCCATCGCAATTAGCGTTCTTGTGGTGCTGACTTTCTCTATCCTTCTTTACTTGGTAATGTTTGTTGCTATCCCCGCAGGCTCTCAGGCTGTCGCCTACCTGCTTATGGGTTCTCTTGGTGCAGGCTTCACCCAAGTATTGAACTTCTGGCTTGGTACCTCTGTTGGTAGTAAGGAGAAAGATTCCACTATCAACCGCTTTGTGGAGGCTGCCAAATCTGATAGGAGCAGGAAATGAAGATTGATAAAAGCAGGATGCTTGGACCTAAGAATGTGGCCCTAACTCAGGGCCTTTTCTTGGAGATTGGTTACAATCCAGAGCAAGCTGTGTTCACTTTGAAAGATTGGGATTGGAACTATGAGGGAGTGTGGTATCCCTCCCTGAAGCGTCTCTATCTTGAATACGAAGATATTGTTGAGTACAGCTTTGCTTGTGAGTACCTTTTGGGCTGGAACCATTGGCAACGCATCTGTAAGAATAAGATTCTCCGTAAGCACATTGACGAATGGCGTGTTGAGCTTGAATTGAAACTACGCTCTCAGGCTATCAGCCAAATCGTGGCTATGTCTGTTGATGAGCAAAAAGGTTTCCAAGCAGCTAAGTATGTCGCTAACAAAGAGTGGGCTAAGAATGGGGTAGGCCGTCCTAAGAAGGATACCTCAGAGTTTGATGCTAAGGTGGAAGAGCGTCTCAATGAAGAGTTTGCTGAAGACTCTGTTCGACTGGCCTCCCTTATTAACAAGGATTGAGTATGGAACAGTGGCAAAAGGAAGCATACGCTAAAGTTGCTAGAATGCCTAAGGACGCAAAGGAGATTAGAGAGCTTGCTATTCGAGACCTCTATTTCTTTGCTCGTCTGATGAATCCGGGTTATATGTATGGTGAAATCCATAAAGACTTGTTCAAGTGGATGCAAGAATACTCTCTGTTTGGGCGAGGGGATGAACTAACTTCTAACAAGCTTATCATGCTTCCTCGTGCCCACTTGAAGTCTCATATGGTTGCTGTATGGTGTGCATGGATTGTCACACGTCACCCTGAAGTCACCATCCTGTACATCTCTGCTACCGCAGAACTAGCAATTACTCAGCTTTATGCCATCAAAAACATTCTCGGGTCTAGCAAGTATCGTCGGTACTTCCCTGAGTATATCCACCCCCAAGAGGGGAAGCGTGAGAAATGGTCTACCTTCAAGATCAGTGTCGATCACGATAAGCGCAAAGAAGAAGCAATTCGTGACTCCACAATTGCAACCGCTGGTTTGACAACTAACACTACTGGTTGGCACGCTGACATCATCGTAGCTGATGACTTGGTGATCCCGGAGAACGCATATACCGAGGAGGGGCGTGAGAGCGTCTCTAAGAAGGCTTCTCAGTTTACCTCTATCCGTAATGCTGGTGGCTTTACAATGGCTTGTGGTACTCGCTACCATCCGTCTGATATCTATGCTGTTTGGAAGAAGCAAGAGTACGACGTTTACAACGCAGATATGCAAGTCATTGACAAAGCACCTGTATGGGAGATTAAGGAGTACGCTGTAGAGGAAGATGGTTTGTTTGTCTGGCCTCGAACTGTGAGGGCGAAAGATAACAAAGCCTTTGGCTTCGATCCTCCCACCCTCTCTCGTATCAAGGCTGAGTATGAGGATAGGGTTCAGTTCTTCGCTCAGTATTACAATGATCCTAATGATCCCGGATCACAACGTATCACCTATGATAAGTTCCAGTACGCAGATAGGAAATACCTTCGGAGAGAAGGAGGTAACTGGTTCTTCAAAGACAGACGATTGAATGTGTACGCAGCAGTTGACTTCGCATTCTCTCTCAGCAAGAACGCTGACTTCTCAGCTATTGTTGTGATTGGAGTAGACTCAGATGGGAATATTTATGTCCTAGATATTGACCGCTTCAAGACAGACAAAACTATCGAATACTTCAAGCGGGTAGCTCGCCTACACTCACACTGGCACTTCAAGAAGATTCGGGCTGAGGTTACAGTTGCTCAGCAGATCATCGTGAATGATATCAAAGACTACATCAAGAGCGAAGGGATGCGGCTATCTGTAGAGGAATACCGACCCAGTAAGCAAGAGGGTGCCAAAGAAGAACGTATTGCTGCTGCTCTGGAACATCGTTATGATAACCTACAAATGTGGCACTTTGAGGGTGGCTATACCCCAGTGCTGGAAGAAGAGCTCGTACAAGCCCGTCCAGCACACGATGACGTTAAGGATGCCCTAGCCTCCGCTGTTGGTATTGCCGTACGTCCTAAGGGCAGACAAGCCGCAGAAGAGCTATTCAATCCTTTTGAGGGAAAAGTCAAAACCAATTCAAGATTTGGTGGAGTAGCATTTCGCCAATAAGGAGTAAATATGGCCGGTAAAAAGCCAGTAGTTGAGCTACAAAGTGCCTTTGCACAAGACGATCCCGCAGCTTTCATTGCAAATAAATGGGATCAATATAACATGCAGCGTGGAGGTAAAATTGAAGAATGGCTAGAGCTTCGGAACTATGTCTTCGCAACCGATACCAGTTCTACAAGCAATGCTAGTCTTCCTTGGAAGAACTCAACAACTCTTCCGAAGCTTTGTCAAATTCGTGATAATCTTTACTCAAACTATCTTAGTGCGCTCTTTCCTAATGACAGTTGGCTTCGCTGGGTAGGCTTCTCTCACGAAGATAGCGTAAGGAATAAGGCACAAGCAATCCAATCTTATATGTCGAGCAAGGCTCGTGAATCACATTTCCGCACTGAGATGGGTAAAATCCTGTATGACTATATCGACTATGGCAATTGCTTTGCCACAGTTGACTTCGAGTCTACTTATAAGGAGATGCCCGATGGCACCCGAATTGCTTCTTATGTTGGCCCTCGTCTCTATCGCATCAGCCCTCTGGATATTGTCTTCAATCCACTAGCTTCTAGTTTTGAGGATACCTTTAAGATTGTACGATCTGTAAAGTCTGTAGGAGAGCTTAAGAGGATCGCTGATGAAAACCCTGAGGAGTCCTATTGGCTAGATGCTTTGGAGCGTCGAGAGAAACTGACACGGCTTGCTGGAGGGTATTCTTACGAGGACTTCAACAAGTCAGTCGGGTATGAGGTTGATGGTTTTGGTAATCTGAAAGAATACTATGAGTCAGAGTATGTAGAAATCCTCACCTTCTATGGGGATTTCCACGATCCCTCCACTGGGGAACTTAAGACCAACAAGAAGATTACCATTGTTGATCGGGCCATGACTGTTAAGGAAGAAGATATTCCTAACTGGTTTGGTACTGCTCCTATCTGGCATGTTGGCTGGCGCTTCCGTCCTGACAACCTTTGGGCTATGGGCCCTTTGGATAACTTGGTTGGTATGCAATATCGTATTGACCACCTAGAGAACCTAAAAGCTGATGCTATGGACTTGACGGTTCACCCGCCCCTGAAGATCATTGGTGAGGTGGAAGAGTTTGAATGGGGGCCGAATGCCCATATTCTTATTGATGAGGGTGGCAGTGATGTTCAAGAGCTTGGTCAAAACCTTAATGGTATCATCACTGCCAACAATGAAATCCAGCTTCTAGAAGACCGTATGGAGGCGTATGCAGGCGCTCCGAGGGAAGCTATGGGTATCCGTACTCCCGGGGAGAAAACGGCCTTTGAAGTACAATCCTTGCAGAATGCAGCAGGTCGTATCTTCCAAGAGAAGATTAATACCTTCGAGATTGAACTTCTTGAACCTGCGCTTAATGGTATGCTTGAAGTTGCACGTCGGAATATGGACGCTGCTGATGTGATTCGAGTAACTGATGAAGACCTTGGTATTGATACCTTCCTCACCGTTACTAAAGAGGATATTACTGCTAATGGTAAGCTTCGTCCTATCGGTGCTCGTCACTTCGCTAAGCAATCTCAAGACCTTCAGAACGTTATTGGTGTATTCAACTCACCCATTGGTCAGATGGTTGCTCCGCATACTTCTGGTAAGACCATGGCTAAATTTGTCGAAGACGCACTTGGTCTCTCTGGTTGGAAGATGTTCCGTCCGAATGTTGCTGTGGCTGAACAAGCTGATACACAGAGTCTTATGAACCAAGCTAGTGAAGATGTTCAAACTCAAGCATCTACGCCAGCGGAGGGTAGTATCGGATGAAACTAGGATGGACCCCGGGTCGTATGGACCCTGAACGCAAAAAAGAAATCAGGCAGTCATTCGTGGCTGCCCTTGTTATGCGTAAACGTCTACTAGAAATCCTGCAGAATAAGATGGAAGCTTCTTGGAAGAACTCCCTTAGCGAAGAGACTTATGATACGCCCAATTGGGCACTTAAGCAAGCTGACGCAAGAGGGTATGAGAGAGCTATGAAAGAGATTATGAGTCTAATTAAAGACTAATTTCTTCAAAATTGTAGACAAAAACGCAAAAAATAGGTATATACTTATACAAGTATAGAGTATAGATAGTATACTGTGTCGTATGAATGAACGTAGTAGATCATTCATACATTCACAGAATATACTAGAATATATTCTACAACAGAATTTTTAAGGAGAACTTATGAGCGACCACTCATCAGGTTCAGTGTTTGAAGAACAGACACCGGCTACCCAGCCACAAGAAGAAAACACTCAGCAGACTCAGGAGCCTCAGACTCCACCTGCTGAACCGCAGCAATCTAGCGCTCAGTCTGATAGCGTGTTTGCAGACCAGCTTGCATCTATCAAGAACGAGAGCGGAGAGCCTAAATATCGTGATCTCCCAACTGCCCTTGATGCGTTGAAACATTCGCAAGAGTACATTCCTCAGTTGAAGAGTGAGAATGAAACTCTCAAGCAGGAAGTTGAGCGTTTGAAAGAACAAGCGTCTAAGGTGGAACAAATGGAAGAAACACTTAATCGGCTCGCTGCTTCGAAGAGTGAATCAGAAGAGGCCCCACAAGGCACTCAAGGTCTGACACCGGAGCAGATTCAGGATTTGCTGGACAATCGACTTCAAGAGCGTGAGCAACAAGCTAAGGTTCAAGCTAACCTCTCAGAAGTCGAACAGACTCTTTCTACCCAGTTTGGCGAAAAGGCCCAAGAAGTTGTAGCCCAAAAAGCTCAGGAATACGGCATGACTCCGGCAGACTTGAAGTCATGGGCTGAGAAGAGTCCGCAAGCTGTGCTTGCTTTGTTCAATGCTAAATCCTCCGCTCAAGGAGGGAAATCAAAACCTAGCTCTAGTGTTAATATCCCGCCGGTTGCTCCTAACAACGAAATTGAAGTTCCTAAACTAAGTCGCTATGCGTCATCTAAGGAACGAGTTGAACAAATGGCAGCCATCAAACGTCGGGTATATCAACAGTATGGCGTTGAGGAATAAGGAATAGATAAATGCAAGTAACTCAGAATACCCGCGCTTTTATTGAAGCGGAACAGTATTCCCAGTTTATTCTGGAGAATCTCCACGATGGCCTTCTGCCTGAATCATTCTACCGTAATATTACTGACTTCGGCTCAGGCGATACCCTCCATATCAAAACTGTTGGTTCTGTTACCATTCAAGAAGCTGCTGAAGACACCCCGCTGGTGTATGCGCCGATTGAAACTGGTGAGATCACCATGCAGATCACTGACTATAAAGGTGATGCTTGGTACGTAACCGATGACCTCCGTGAAGACGGCACTAACATTGATATGCTGCTCGCTCAGCGTGCAACTGAATCAACCCGTGCTATCCAAGAGAACTTCGAGACTCGCTTCCTTGAAGTTGCTAACGCTGGTCAGGTTGATGCCGATCCGAACACCATCAACGGTTTCCCGCACCGTATTGCGTCTTCTGAGATCAACAACGTGTTCTCTCTGTCTCAGCTGATTGCTATGCGTCTGGCCTTCGACAAGGCTAACGTACCGGCTGAAGGTCGTGTCTTCATTGCAGACCCGGTTGTCGAAGCTACCCTGAATGGTCTTGTTTCCATTACTCAGGACGTTACTCCGTTCGGTGCTCAGATTCTGGAACGTGGTCTGGCTTCTGGTCAGCGCTTCCTGATGCAACTGTACGGTTTCGACATCATCACTTCAAACCGTCTGCCGAAAGGCGACTTTGGGGATGGTACTACTACCGTTACTGGTGGTGTTGCTAACATCGCAATGTGTGTGATGGACGACCAGACTAAGCCTGTTATGGCTGCATGGCGTCGTATGCCGAAGTCTGAAGGTGAGCGTAATAAGGACCGTGCTCGTGATGAGTTCGTTGTCCGCTGCCGTTATGGCATGGGTGTTCAGCGTACTGATACCCTCGGTGTTATCATCACCTCAGCCTCTAACTACTAATTCTTAGGAGAATAGATAATGGCATATGAAACTTCAGCCTTTGGCTCTGCTGATGGGTCTAATGTAACCTCTGACGTTAGCAACCACTATGGTGCCCGTCAAGTCGGTAACCAAGAAGGTGTGTATGAGAGTGATGGTCCGCAAAACACTGCTGCTATGAACTTTGATGGCGACACTCTGGACCTTCCGGTTTACCTTCCGGCAGACTCTTATGTAACTGCCTTCATCACTGAGAATGCTACTGGCTCAGTCACTACCGCCACTGTTGGTGGTACTGACATCTCTGGTGCTGGTGGCACCTCAGGCGGTACTACTGATCCGCTGGTAGTTGGTCCAGTTTCTGGCGAACTCGTCATTACTGGCCCGACTGCTGGTACGGTTCTGGTGGACTATCGCCACGTTGCAGGTTAAGTAAACACGGCCCTCCCCTCTTGAGTCTACTCTACGGGAGGGTTCTGATATAAGCTGGGTCGGGTCAATCCCGGCTCGGCTTTTTTATTGTCTGGAGGATAGTATGTCAATAGAGCATAAGAATATCCCTGAAGATGGACTACATGAACCTAAAGGAATTAGTATTGCTTCAGCTTCTCGTGTATATAAATCAGACGGTGCTGGTTCCGGTAGTTGGGTTCAGGTAGATTCCGATACGCTGAAGGGAACGATTAATAACGCTTCTGCGGCTGATCTTCAAGTTGTCACAGATGGCAGTGGTGGTTTCAAAACTCAACCAACCCCTGCTTCTTCTTTTGGCACGATGAACCTTACGGATAACGCCACCACTAAGGCAGTTACCGCAGCTACTGATACCACTCTGAATACAAATACAGACTTCGTAGAGTTTGATCTGCCTATGGAGTTTGATTCCTTGCAGGGTATTACTGCTGGTCCAAACTACCTCACCATCGATCAATCTGGTCTTTACTTGGTGGACCTTTGGGCTAGTGTTAAGTCTAGCGTGAACGCTACTAAATTCTCCCTCAAGTTTGTTCTGAACGACACTACTTTCGTGACTCGTGGTCCTAAGCTTACCCTTGGCAGCCTTGGACAGATTTATAACATGTCAGCGAACGGTATTCATACCTTTGCAGCCAATGACCAAGTAAAACTTTATATTGCTGCGGACAAGAGTGCCAACATCACCATCGAAGACATGACTTTCCAATTGGTTTATCTTGGAGGCGTCTGATGCGACTTACTCTTCTTGAGCTAACCCAAGACATATTATCAGATATGGATAGTGACAGCGTAAATTCTATCTTTGACACTATCGAGTCTGAACAAGTAGCCCAAATTGTGAAGTCTACATTCTTCTCAATGATTGCTACACGTAACTGGCCTCACCTTCGTAAAGCTATCCAGCTTAACCCTTACAGTAATGATGACTACCCTACCCACATGAAAGTGCAAGAAGATGTAAAAGAACTCATCTTTCTTAACTATGATTGCGCTAGGGTAGGAGAGGATAGGAAACTCTACCAAACTATGCAATGGCGTAGTCCTGAAGATTTCCTTAAGATCACCAATGCTCAGAACAATGATGATGATAGCGTAGATGTTATCATCGATCCTACTGGAATCGAGCTTCTTATCCGTAATGATGTTAACCCCACCTTCTATACTTCTTTCGATGATGAGACCTTAGTATTCAATGCTTACAACAAAGAGCTTGAAGACACTCTCCAAAATAGCAAAATCCAAGCGCAAGCCTATGTATCTCCGGGCTGGTCACACACTGATTCGCATATCCCAGACTTGCCTGAGGAAGCTTTCCCAGCACTAGTGGAGGAAGCTAAAAGCAGGTGTATGTTTCGTCTTAAGCAGATGGAAGATCCTAAGGCTGAACAAGAGTCTCGTAGGCAACAGAGGTGGCTCTCTCAGAAGTCTTGGAAAGTTAATGGTGGAATCAAATATCCCGATTATGGTCGGGGAACAGCAAAATACCGTAGAGACCCAACATTTAGAAGGAACAACTGATGGACTATAAAGGCTACAAAATCCAAGGAGACGGGACATTCGGTCTATACGAGGTAAAGCCTCAGGGACGAGGAACTGTTCCTAAGCCTCTCCGGGGCAAGTATACTAATACACGAGAAGCCTGCGAAGCTATTGACCGATACGAGTCTTCAAAAGATAAGGGGCGTAAGAATGGCAAGACAACAGACCAAGGCGGAGATTAATACCTTTGTACGAGGATTAATCACTGAAGCAAGCCCTCTTACCTTCCCGGACAATGCCTCCCTCGACGAAGATAACTTTGTTCTCAATAGGGATGGGAGTCGCCATCGTCGCTTGGGAATGGACTATGAGAGTGAGTTTGTAGAAGTAAACACTGGGATTAATAACACTCCTACTGGGGAGTTGGCTTTTTCTGCGTATACGTGGAAGAACGCTGGGGGGAATGCTGCTAAAAACCTTGTCGTTGTCCAGACTGGTACAGTGATAAAGATTTTTGATGTGGATGTTACTCCCCTGTCTAGTGGGCTCATCTACACAAAAGATTTCACTACAGCAGAAGATACCCAAGTCTTTTCCTACACCGTAGTAGATGGTATTCTAGTTGTTGTTACTGGGCAGAAAGCCCTAAATATCTTTGAGTATGATGATGGTTCTATTACCTACACAACAAAGAATCTGAAAATTAGGGATCAGTTTGGTGTAGAGGATACAGTTAATGGGGAGAGCCTCTTAGAAGGAATAGGTATTACTAAACGTCCATCTTCCTTGACTCAACAACATACTTATAACCTTAGGAATCAGACTTTCGGCACCCCACGTAGGGTTATTGCAACTGAGTATGATCCGGGGGTTACTGACCCAATTTCTGGCTTCTACGGAAGGGCTGGGAAATACCCTTCTAACGCAGACAATGTTACTTATGCGTTGGGGGCTTGGCTCCAAGGACAGGAATCTAAAGATAGTTTCCTAGTAGATCAATTAATTAATAATCCTCCCGGATCATTCCAAGCCCCAAAAGGGTTCTTTATTATTGATGCTCTGGAAAGGGGGTCTTCCCGTCTATCTGTTATTCAAGAACTATATGGAAATAACCCAGAACTCTCTTATGGAGTCTCTTCTCTTCCTGCTGATAAGACCCCCGGAGGAGCTACTTGTGTATCTGAGTATGCCGGTCGTGTATGGTATTCTGGCTTTTCTGGTTCAATTATAGACGGGGATAGCCAGTCTCCTAAGTTCTCCTCCTATGTACTATATAGTCAGCTTGTTCAAGACCCATCTGATATCAATAAATGTTATCAAGAGGGCGACCCAACTTCTGTAGAAGCGCCAGACCTAGTAGATACAGATGGCGGGTTTATCCGAGTAGACGGGGCTTATAACATACAAAGTCTCATTAATGTAGGATCTGGTCTTGTTGTTCTAGCAGAGAATGGTGTGTGGATGATTAGCGGTGGCAGTGATTACGGATTTACAGCCACTAACAATATGCGTCGTAAGATTACGGACAATGGGACTAATTCTCCGGGGTCAGTTGTCGTAGTAGATAATACTGTGATGTATTGGGCAGATGACGCTATTTACCATATCTCTCCTAATCAGTTCGGGGACTACGAAGCTAAGAACCTAACCCAAACAACTATTCAGTCTTTCTACGATGAGATTTCTCCCCTAGATAAGTTATACGCTCAAGGTGTATATGATAGCTACGAGCGAAAAATCCGTTGGGTCTACCAGAATAGGTTGCAATCCTCTGATCCCAGCAGGGAACTTATTTTTGATCTAACACTAGGAGCATTCTATACCTCAACAATCAGTCAAATTGAGGGTAGTTCTCACCCAAAAGTAGCGTCTCCTATAGAGATTAGCCCTTATAGGCTAACTAGTGTTACAAATGAGGTTATCCACGAAGGAGAAACTGTTGTTTATGGTGGTATAGAGGTGACACAGGATGTTACTTTAAGGGGACAGAGCACAAAAGAGACTGCTTACTTGACAATTACTAGTTTATCCCCCCTGACTTATACCTTCTCATTGTATAAGGACGTTACTTTCAGGGACTGGGTTGGCGAGGATGGCGTTGGTGTTGATGCAGAAGCTTACCTAGTCACTGGCTACCTTAGCGGGGAAGACTTTATGCGTCGTAAGCAGGTTCCTTACATCAACTTCCACTTCATGCGTACTGAGGATGGATTCGAAGAGGATAGCACTGGTAACCTTTACCCTATCCACCAATCTTCTTGTAAGGTGCAGTCTCAGTGGGCTTGGGCTAATTCTGCCAATTCCAACCGTTGGGGCAGGGAGTTTGAAGCTTATCGCTATCGGCGTCTGTACATGCCTGTTGGGGTTAATGACGATTTCGATAATGGCTTTAGGGTAATCTCTACTAAGAATAAGCTTCGAGGACATGGAGAGGTCTTGTCCCTCAAGATGACAACCTCTCCCGAAAAGGATTGTAGACTTCTAGGTTGGAGTATGATTATCGGAGTGAATGGAAATGTCTGAAGTTGAAATCTACAATGATGGTAACTTCACAGTGCAAGTAGAGGAACAGGAAGGGATTATGTTCCTCCACTGCCAAGCTGAGGAGTTCAGTAAGTCCATTTGGAAGCAGATGAAAGTAGTTATGGAAGAGATTAAGTTGGCTTCCGCTGCTCACGGGTGGGAAGAAATGTTCACATATACACGCAATGGCAAGTTTGCTAGGCTTCTTGGTGCAGAACCAATTGATAAGTTTGAATTGCGTGGGGAAGAATATGAGGTGATGAGATGGCCGCTGCTGTAGCTGCTGCCTCATTGGCTGTAACAGCCGTGAGTGCATATAAACAACAACAGGCTGCTTCTGATGCTGCTAAAGCACAAGAAGAAGCTCAGGGTATTCAACAGGCTGCTTCCGAACAACGGGCTCGTAGGCAGCGTAGGCAACAGATTCGTCAAGAGCGTATTCGTAGGGCCCGAATCCTTCAGGCTAGCGAGAATACCGGGGTTACTGGTAGCTCTTCTCAGATTGGCTCTGTAGGGGCTCTCGACACTAATACAGGTTATAACCTTGGCGGGATGTTCTCCAATACACTAGGCGCCCAAGCTGTGGGTCAGGCTAATCAGGCTGCTATGGATGCCCAGACCAAGAGCAACCTTTGGGGCGGTATTGGACAAATCAGCCAGTCTGTTTTTGCTATGTCTGGTGGGTTCAATTCTGCAATGAGTTTATTTGGGGAACAGCGTACTCAACAGGGAACACAGTCCAATTTCTATAACGAAACATTTAAATTTTAAGGAGAGGATATGGCAAGCCTCGACCAGTTTACAGACACTTCCGCTGCGTCGCTAGACCAGTTCCAAGTAGAGGGAAATCTCTACCCAGTTAGTAATGAGAAATCAAACAAGAACCTAGCAGCTTATACGGCAGCCTTGTCTGGCAATCCTGATTCAGTCGAGGCTACTTATCTCCAAGCAGCAAACGATATGAATACCCAAGGTAAGTCTGAGCTTGTTCAGAAAGTTCAAGACCAAGCTAATAAACAATCTATGGGTATGAATCGAGATGCTCTCCTGAACATCATGGCTGACCCCACTATCCCTGATAGCCAAAAGCAAAGCGCTGCTATTGCTGCCCTTGATGCGACTAACGAGCTATATAATGTTCGTAACATGACTTCTGAAGCTGCTCTCATTGATGATAGTAAGGATGAGACTCACGAGTCAGAGAATGTTCGTATCTCTCTTGCTGATACTATTGACCAAGTAAATAGGGATAAGCTTAAACAGCAAGCTCTCTTGAATCGTGAGCTTGCTAAGACTGACTCTTCTACACTTAAGACTGGTGTTGACATTGCAGAGATGCTCATCCCTTTTGCAGAGTCAGAGAACGTAGGGGCTATTCTCAACAAGGCTAAAGGTGGGGACAAGGTTTCTCAAGTTAAAGCTATTGCTCTTCTTGGCTCTGGTAAGGTTGACCTGAAGAATACCCTTAAGCGCCTCCCACCGGAGAAACGTCAGGATATGACACGTAAGGTTATAGACCTGATTAACAACTCCCCGGGAGTAATTCTTTCCGACAATAACCAATTTGCTAAAGCTGACCTTCTGCGTACAATGCTGCAAGATGGTTACTACGACAACCTCGATAAGTGGGTGGATAATGTAACTAGCCTTTTGGATATGACTGTTCTCGGCGGACCTATTGCACGGGGTATTGAGTTCCTGCGTGGGGCGAGAACAGCCGAGAAAGCTGCTGGAGCAGGAAAAGCAGGTGGGGCTGGGGGTATGGAGGGGGACTACATTCCCGGCTCTCCTAAAGGCCCACAGAGTCCTTCTGGGGCACCTCAGGTTGAAGCTGGTGCAGTGGAGGGGGAAGTTGTAGGCAGGAAGATTGATGCTGGACAACTCTCTCAGGAGAAAGCTTCTAAGGATTATGTGAAGTCTGAGGTTCAACCTGTATCTCTCGCAGAAAACTATAAAGATACGAATCCAGAGAAGTCTCGTGCAGCTAATGAAGTTGCTGGACAAAGTGATGAGGCAGCGCAGGCTTACTACGGCACTACCCGTACAGAAGCTATTGCTAACGATGGTCTTCCCGAGATTCATAAATCTGATGAGTCTGTGAAGAACAAGACTTCCATTCCCGATAAGGAGACTAGGGCTGCTCCACCTCCCCGTCCCCGTATCATGGACTATGTGGAGGAAACTGGTGCAATTCATCTCAGCGATGAGGAAAAGCTCTCAGCAGCTACTCGTGTTGTTAATGACTTTAACAATGCTGTTGGTATCGTAGCACGTAAGGAAATGAATGTTCCTCGTGCGGATTCAATTGGTGGTAAGATCACGGTTGATGTCACCTACGGTCCTAAAGACATGGGCTGGAGGAATGGGCAAGATGCTATTGAACATGTCAAGCTTTCTTTGCGTGACTATGGTGTGAAAGATAAGGATATCACTCTCCTTCAGCGAGTAGGTAGCGAATACAAGCCTGTTAAGGTTTCCGACGCTACTCAAGAAGGGGATTACCTTGTAAGGGTTAACTACCCCTATCGTATCACTTCTCCCGATATCAATGATTGGTCAGACTATGATGTTAAGTACAATGTCCTTGACCGTAAACCTCATACCACTGATAATACTGGCGGTACCTTTCAGCGTCATATTCTGAAAGCCCACTCAATGCTCCATCCCAATCTCAGTTTGGGTGCTAACGTAGCAGTGGATAAGGCTGCTGGTATCGAGAAGGTTCTTCTGGAACAGTCTCAGGACTTTGCTAAACCTTACACCAAGCTTCCTAAAGATCGTCAGCAACTCATTGAGCAGGTAATTAAGGAATCGAACTTGAAAGGTAAGGTTCCCTCTAAGACTAAGCTCAAGGCTGATGGTTTCTCTGACGAAGAGATTAATATTCTCCGTGCTTGGAAAGATACATGGGATACTATGTATTGGATGGAGAATGCTGACTTGGGTAGAACTCTTTCTAATCGGGGGTATGGTGTTCTGGAGGACGCTACTTCTGATAGCCGAGTCTTTGCTAAGAAGGTTAGTCGTCAACAGGCAGGGGGTCACCAACGAGTCCTCGACCTCTCTACTGGGGAGATGCGGAATTTCTCAGATAGTGAACTGACTGATCTGTATAATGCAGGCGGGCATCTGGCTCGTATGCGCCAGAAGATTAAGGTAGGAGACGAGACTGCTGAGTTTACTTTCGTAAACAATATGCCTAATGGTTCTTACATCCGTAAGATTCGTGAGGACGATGCTATCCTAAACTACCGCGAAGGTTACTACACTGTCTACTACAAAGAACCTCACTTCATTGAGAAGATTGTAAAGGATAGCAAAGGCAATGAACTCTATCGTAGGGCTGTAGCTACTGCTGCTACTCGAAGGGAAGCTGATCTACTTGCTCGTAGGTTGAAGGCTACTGATGGTGAGGATTATAATGTCCGTGGTGATGTGAAGAAGATGCGGTTTGATTCTGACCAGAACTGGGACTTGCAAGTAGCTAGTGGTCGTACTGCTCAGCGTATTCGTGGTGAACGCCTAGAGGATGCTTCTTCCCCTATTACCGATCCCTCTCATAACAATGTTATGGGCCCGGTTGATAGTATGATTGTATCTGCTCGTAGTGTCTCTAACCGAGTTGCTATGCGTGACTACTTGGAGTCTGCCAAGGCTCGTGCTATTCAGCAGTATGGGGAGTTCTTCCCTAAAGGTCCGTATGGTGATCCGCAGTTCCCAAGCTCTGCTAAGAAGGTTAGTGCCCCCGGTAGAGAGTATGATAAGCGTGTTGCTGATGCTCGTACTACTGTTGAGTATATCAACTACTTAGAGAATGGGTACATTAGTGCTATTGATGAAGGATACAAGGCAGGTCTTCAGGCCATGGCCAATGCTGCTGGTCTCAAGCATTGGGACTCTGTAGAGAAGGCTCTCAGGGCTGCCAGCGAGGCTCCCGGGCCTACTGCTGTTGGTAAGAACTTGTCATTTACACTCTATCTCGCTCTCAACCCACTTCGCCAACTTATTGTCCAATCACAACAGTCTCTTCAGCTTTTCGCTCTTAGCCCTCGATATGTCGGAAACCAAATGGCTAAAGATGTTGGGGCTTTTACTGAGAAGATTGTTAAAGGAGAGTTTGGTCCCCTAGCCAGAACTGCCTCTGGTAGAACAGAAGCTGAGCTTGAAGAAATGTGGACAGCTTATCAGAAGTCTGGTCTTGCTGCTTCTATCGACAAGCATGATTTGGTTAAGGGCGCCCTTACTGAAATGGCTGAGAACTCGCGTATTGCTGGTAGGAAGGACCCGATCAGTCGTGGTATTGCTTTCTCTCGTCGTATTGGCTTCGATGCTGGAGAGTGGGCTAACATGACTACTTCTTGGCTTACTCATTATGATATGGCTAAGAAAGCAGCTAAAGGACGTAAGCTGACAGCTAAGGACTACGACCAGATTGCTGCTAAGGCAAGGGATTATACTTATAACATGAACCGAGCAGGTTCTTATGCCTATACTGAGAACTCCCTGTCTATTGTATTCCAATTCCAACAGGTTATTCACTCTGCTATTGAGCAGATGACCTTGAATAGGAATATCAGTAAGGCACAAAAAGCTAAATTGATTGGGCTTAATGTTCTCTTGTTCGGCGCTCCGGCAGGAAGTATGCTCTATAATGTCCTTCAGCCTATCCTCCCGGATGATGGAGAGATTAGAGATATGATTGTACAGGGGCTAGAGGGCTTCACCATTAACAAAGTGCTAAGCCTCGCTACTGGGTATGACGTAGGTATTGACTTCTCTGGTATGGCTGCATCAGACACTATGTCTCTCTATAAGTTTGTATCTGGCCTTATGACCTCGGACATTGGAGAGATTGCAGCTAATACTCCTACAGGTGGTCTACTCTTCGGAGGTAATGCTCGACTAACTAACTTCGCTAAAGAGGTTGGGCAATACTTCCGATTTATTGATCCTGTTGACGAGAAGCCACCCACCACTGGTGAGGTGTTCCTTGAGCTTGGTAAGTTGAGTTCAGGTTTCTCTAACGCTTACAAAGCAATTCAAGTGGCGGAGTACCAGAAGAAGTACAATTCATATGGTGGTGTGGTGTCTAAAGATATTACTCCTCCTGAAGTAGTTGCACAGGCTTTTGGTTTCAATACTCTTGCAGAGGTTCGTGGCTACTACATTAACCAGAAGGCTTATGAAGAATCTAAGGCTTTCAAGGAAGATGTTAAGAAAGCCTACAAGGAAGCTAAGAGAGGTTTGACTAAGGAAGGTATTACGCCTGAACAACTCCAGTGGGTAAAGAGGATGAACAACTGGTCTTTCTCTGTCTTTAAGGATAGTGATAAGGCTATGTCTATTATCCATCAGCAGATGAAGTATGACGTAGAGAACAATCAAGATGGTGCTATGTTTAACTTCATCATGCGTCAATACCCTTTCCTCGATGTAAATACCACCAAGGATATTATCAATAACTCTGATATGGATGAGAGCAAGAAGCAAGCTCTCCGAGATCAGATTGATTTTATCGAAAGATATAAGAAGGAAGACTAATTATGGCTGATTTTTCATTGAGCCAAATTGGAGACTCTTCGGGGTCTCCTGTTTCTCCGAAGCAAGGGGTGCAGCAGCCTACAGGAGTAGAGGCTGTTGCCTCTCTATTCACAGGACTAGCTAAGGGTATTGCTGCTTCACAACCACCAACGGGTCAACAGGCTCAAGCCCTGAAGGATCAGCAATATAGCCAAGCTGGTAGCCGCTTTGCTAATCAGCAGCTTCAAATCGCTCAGGCAGTGGATGCTGGACAACTCAGTTCACAAGAAGCTCGTATGCGTATGCGTGCAAACTACGCTTCTGCTATTGCTAACAATCCTGACATTGTAGATGAACTAACTAAGCTTCACAAATCTATCATTGGTACTAAAGGTTTGGGTGCTGTAGCCGCAGAGGGTACGGCTCAAGAGCAAGCGTTTTTGAAGGCACAGCAGGATGCCACGCTTAATGGATGGGTAACTTCTGGTATGTCTCAGGAAGAGGCTGCTGCTGCGACCTCTGAGTATATGCAGTTCAATAAGGCTCAAGACCTGATTGATGCTCAACAAAATCAGTTGGCTCTTTCTACTGCCCGTATTAACAACAAGACCGCTAGTATCAACCAACGTAATGCTCAACTGACCTTGCAGAATAAACAAGCACAACAGATTTCTCAGCAGGCTCTTGGTCAGATGGGTGCTGCCTACTTCCCTAAGATTCGTAGGGATTTTGAATCAACCATCAAAGCAGTCGAAGAGGGGAAACTTAGCCCCAATGATGCTGTGGATCATATTGATGGTATGTGGGCTAGCGTTCAGCAGCAAGTCTCTCAGGTAGGTTCTGATGCTAGCGCTACTTACATGGCTAACATGATGGCTCCTATTAAGACTCTCTATGATTTGGCTCGTAAGCGTGCTAGTGGGGAGCTTGATGCTAATATCTATCAGAACCAAGCTGATAAGGCTATTGCTATGCAGACTGCCCTTATCTCTGGAGACCCGGAGAATGCTAGGGTAATGGCTCTTAGCAAATCTTTCCCCAACGCTCAAAATCTCAATACTATCCTAAGCTCTAATCGGCTTCTGAAAATGGTAGAACAGAATCTGGGTGCTGATGGGAAGCCTGCCGACCTCATGGATATGAGCAACCCGGAAGCTGTTGATAATTACATTTCTCTAGTGAAAGATAATATCAATGCTGAAGCTGATGGGAGTATGGTAGGCGGGCAGGAAGCTAAGAATGAACTGAGCAACCATGTCAATAAGATTCTCAAGGGGGTGAATGCGTATAGTAACTCTGTCGATAATCCCCAAGAATATAACAAGGTTGTGGACTTCCTAGCTAGTTCTGAGTTCGGTAACTACGCTACTAGCGGTGGGAACCTTGATAGTGCGGCAGCCCAGAAAGCACAACAGGTTCTCGATCAACAGTATCGAGATGTGATTGTTCCTCTTCTGGCTGAGGAATGGAAGAACTCGCAAGTTACTACTTCTGTAATTGGGGAGTCTGGGGCCTTGGGGACTACAGGTACTAAGGCTGATACTCAAGCAGTAATCCAACCTGTTTGGTCTGGTACCGGGATGAGTTTTGTAGCGAATGACCAAAGCTCCCCGGGGGTGAATGCTAAGGTGTCTTCTCTCAACAAGAAGGTAGCTCCTATTGTCAATCGACTAATCCGTATGGGTGCTCATCTACAGGGCACTAAGAATTACAAGCAGGTGTATGAGGCTAACTATGCCGGAATCTTTGGACAAGGCCAACAAAATGAAACTCAGTGATAAGATTGTTGGTGGCGTAGCCATCCTTAGTCTGGTAGGGGGTCTTATGGCCTCCTACTCAGACAACAATTCTAGGAACGCAGAGCAGGATCAAGCTATTAGTGCCATTTGGACTAAGCTTGGAGACCTGAAGGGAACTAACGAGAGACTTGTGAGGTTGGAGGAGAAGGTAGATAATATCAACTCTAACAACAAACAACAACTAGAAGTCTTAAAGAAACTTGCGGAGAGTGTGGATAAGCTTTCGGTGAGTGTAGGGCGTCTCGATGAGAGGACTCAAGCACTAGAGGGGGGAGGGAGTAGCTATGCCGGTAAGGAAGGTAAAAGGCGGGTACAAATGGGGATCGACTGGTAAGGTCTATCCAACTCGCAAACAGGCTGAGAAGCAGGGCAGAGCTATTGAAGCGAGTAAACATTCCAAACGCAAGAAGTAGATACAAGAAAGGGGAACCTAGCTTTAATAGCCGGGTTCCCCTATTTTTATGCCTTATGTTTATATTTAGCTATAGCCCTGCACATTAGTACAGGGCCAGACTACTGCAAGCCTTCTCCGGGCATTGGATCACGGATCAGATGGCATCACCTCCTTACACTAGAATATGTTGAAGCTGCAAACTAGGCATGGCACAACTCACATTCACCCTTACTAGCCTTCACACCAGCTTGACCACGCTGGTAATATAAGGTAGGAAGGTATGGATCGTTGATAAAGTCCTTCATGATTTGTGAGATGTAAGACTCTTCTTCTTCCGCAGCAAAGAAAAGATTAAGGCTTTGCGTTTGGCATAGTTGTCTTTGTCGTACTGAAGCCAGGCGGAGAAGAGCAGCTTGGTCAATTTCAAATGCTGTTTTGAATACAAGCTTTTCACTATCAGAGAGCCAGTTGACATGTTGGACTGATCCGTAGTTGTCTCGAATGTCTTTAAGCGTTTCTTCAGAATAGACCCCACGATCCTTCATCAGATTGAGAAGAACAGGATTGATACGACTAACACTACCGCCAGCAGTGGTCTGTGAGTAGACGTTCATTACAACAGGTTCAATCCCTTGACTTAAGCCCCCACAAAGAAGGCTAGTTGACATGGTTGGAGCAATGGCTGTACGGTGCGTATTCCTTACCCCATACCCTTGGCACCACTCAGGCTCTCCAAGCTCTTGTGCAAGCTCCTGAGAGGCTTTGAGGCTATCATCATGCAGCTTCATAAACATCTGATTGTTAATCATATGAGCCTCGAAGGACTCAAAGGCAACCATGTTCTCTTGGAGATAGGAGTGGAAACCAAGAACACCAAGGCCAAGAGCACGTCCCTTCTTAGTGAAGGCTACAGCTTTCTCCAGACCTTTTATATTCTCAGCTTTCTCAATAAACTCCTGTGCTACGCAGTCAAGGAATCGAGTAGCTACCTCTACAGCGTCAGTATCCTTCCACTCGTCCCAGTAGTAGAGATTCATGGAAGAGAGTACGCAAGTGAAGGTGTAGTCCTGAGAGCTATGAAGAAGGATTTCAGTGCAGAGGTTAGAAGCCTTAACATCTAGCCCCAAGTCCTTGTACATCTGGGGACGATTCTCGTCTACTGTCCACTGCTTGAATACGTACCCCTTACCAGTGACAGCCCTTACCTTCATCATCCGCTGATAACGCTTAGTGGCGTCAGGATCACCCTTGTCTAGCTTGTCCTTAAACTCCCTAGACCAAATCCATCCAATGTTTACGTCGTCTGGGTAGTGGAAGAGGTAGTCTGCAACCTCATAGAAGTCTTTTCCATCAATCGGATAATATCCTGCCCAAGCCCCGCGTCGATTATTTCCTTGCGTGATGTCTCGGCTAAGTTGTACATAATCCTTGAGCACAGGAAGAACACCGCTGGCTTTACCTCCTGACGCAATGCTGGTCCCTCTGGGTCGGATATCGCCAAAGTATGAAGAAGTTCCAAATCCGTTCTGAGTGAGGACTGCCGTTTCAACTTGTCCAGAGTAGAAGTCATAGACACTATCTCCTACATAGTTACCTGAACAGCTAACAGGCATACCCTTGTTAGTGCCCATGTTAGAAAGGGCAGGGGTGGCTGGACTAAGCCAACCTTTCCACATCACATCAAAGAAGCGTGTAGCCCAGTATTTAGGGTCGTTGGTATGGCGTGCTGCTGTCTCAGCCACTGCCTTGTACCTATCAAAAGGAGTTTCTCCCCCATCAAGATACTTGTTCTTAAGAAGCTGCCAGCCACCTGTTGTATACCATTGGGGCAGGAGCCCCTGCGCTTGCAGGGACTTCCTCTCCTGACTAAGTTCTTCGTATTCGCTAGTAAACTCTTCCATTATTCTCCCTTACCAAGTAAATTCTGTTTCGGCCCAGTCTCGGTTGTACTCACGTCCTTGGTTGTTGAACATGTCGTTGAACTGGTAGTCGTTGATATCTGAGTAGAACCAATCTGCAATTGGATTATAGCTAGGATTGTAATGAGGCTGAATACCAAGGTTTGCAAGACACAGGTCCAATCGACTCTGAACGAAATTCTCCATTTGCGTTTGCGTGATACCTTTGATT
>Ga0209300_1000371_pt1 | contig 24859 bp, 21 predicted proteins | sample Shrwel_input2_RT_FD_187535 | JGI IMG/M metagenome (GOLD analysis project Ga0209300, IMG submission 187535) | Subsurface microbial communities from deep shales in Ohio, USA - Utica-3 well 1 S input2 RT (SPAdes) (version 2) ... | reverse complement strand
GCTGGTAACACCGTGCGAGTCATGGCGCTGAACTTACAGAACTTTTTCAACGGTAATGGCCGGGGCGGCGGGTTTCCCACGGCCAGAGGTGCACAAAGCGCGGAACAATTCCGGATTCAGAGCCAACGGCTTGCCACCACAATAAAACAGACAGCCCCTGACGTTCTGGCGGTCTCGGAACTGGAGAACGATGGTTACGGCGAGCATAGCGCCATCGCCGACCTGGCCCGGACACTGGGCCAGCACTGGCGGTTTATTGCCACCCCTGGAGACGATGGAACCGACGCCATCCGCACCGCACTACTGTACCGGTCCGACCGTGTCATTCCCGTTGGCAGCGCGCATCGGCTCCAGTCCGGCACCTTTGCCCGCCAGAGCAGACCACCTGTGGCGCAGTTGTTTCGCATGGAGCAGGACGGGGGCCCCCGGGCCTTAAGAGTGGTGGTACCGCACCTGAAGTCGAAATCCTGCCGGAATGCCTCCGGGGCCAATGCCGATCAGAACGACGGCCAGGGCTGCTTCAACCAGCGCCGCACCCGGGAAGCCGAAGCCATCCTGGACTGGATTTCAGCGTTCCCCAAAGACAACAACCTGGCGGGCACGCTGATTGCCGGCGACCTGAACAGCTACGCCCGTGAAGAACCTTTGCGTCGCTTCGAAGCCGGTGGCTACCGCAGCCTTGTGCATCACTTCCACCCCTGCACTCCCGAAGCGTGTCAGCAGCACAGCTATCGTTTCAAAGGTGAGAAGGGGTCTCTGGATTACCTGTTGGCTTCCGAAGAATTGCTTCCTCAGGTTACAAAGGCCAGGGCCTGGAATATCAATGCCGACGAACCGCGGGCATTGTCTTACCAGCAGATGCCCGGTAACAACGCGCCCTGGCGCGCATCCGATCACAACCCGGTGATTACCGACATCCGCCTGGCCGAGTAATACCCTCAATCAATGCCGATAATCTTGTGCATCTGCAGGGTCAGCCGCCACCGGGGATGGGCCAGACAGTAAGCCGTTGCTTTGGCGGTATTGCTCTGGCGCACGGGGTCCGTGGTTTCGCCATCGGGGGCTGATGGAGAGGCCATGGGAGAGAGAAAATAGTGCCGGGCGCGGATATGCTCAAAACGCTCCGGGGGTGCCAGCGCTTGCGGATACACCAGTTTCAGTTCGTCGCATTCCGTAATGACCACGCCTGCATCAGCTTTCGGGCTGACACACAGCCAGTCTATCCCTTTCGGCGCCGGCAGCGTGCCATTGGTCTCCACGCCAACCTCGAACCCGGCCGCATGGAAGGCATCTATTAACGGCTCATCCAGCTGTAACAGCGGCTCCCCCCCCGTGCACACCACGTAGGGATGCCCCGGGGCGTCCGGCCAAAGCCCGTGGATATGAGCGGCCAGGTCTTCAGCCGTCTCAAATTGCCCACCGTTCTGGCCGTCGGTCCCGACAAAATCCGTGTCGCAGAAGGTACACACCGCGCTGGCCCGGTCCTTCTCGCGGCCTGTCCACAGATTGCACTTGCTGAATCGACAGAAGACAGCGGCACGACCAGCCTGCGCCCCTTCGCCCTGCAGGGTATAAAACGCTTCCTTCACCCGGTACATCAGGCTTCAGCCTCGTAAGTCAGGGGGTCTTTGATGCCGTGGGCCGCAAAAGCTTCCAGCCGCTCCACACAGGAGCCGCAACGACCACAGGCTTTTTCACGGCCGTTGTAGCAGGTCCAGGTCTGACTGTAATCGAGGCCAAGCTTCAGGCCCTCGCCGAGAATCTCGCCCTTGTCCATCGCCATGAAGGGCGCTTCGACACCGACCGGTTCATAATTCGCCACCCGGCAAACGGCGTCCATCTTTTCGACAAACTCCGGCCGGCAGTCCGGATAAATGGCGTGGTCGCCACCATGAGCCCCGTACCAGACCGCCTGGGCCCCCACCGTAACCGCATAACCGGTCGCCAGTGACAGCAGAATCATATTGCGGTTGGGCACCACCGTCGATTTCATGCTGTCTTCCTCGTAATGGCCTTCCGGCACCTCGATATCGGAGGTCAGCGACGAGCCCGACATCACCTCACTCATGGCCCGGATATCAATCACCTTGTGGGGAATCGCTTCAGCCTGACAAACCGCGCTGGCCGCTTCCAGCTCGCGAACGTGTCGCTGGCCGTAGTTGAACGACAGGGCATGGACCTTCAGGCCCCGCGCACGGGCGAGGTGAAGGAGGGTAAAAGAATCCATGCCTCCGGAATAGATAACGACAACAGTGTCAGTCATGCGGGAATCACCAGGATTAAGGGAATTTGTCATCAGGCTGTTACCGATAATGGGCATATTGTAACAGTGCAATAACCACTTGGGTTCGCGTCCCGGAAAGATCAGGGGTAAACTCGAATCAAAACGAAGACATAACCAGCATTGGCGCGTAATGACATCTGACATCAGCCCTGCATTCATCGATTTTGAAGCTTCCAGCCTGAACCTGATCGAGAGCTATCCGATCGAGGTCGGCGTCTGTCTGCCTGATGGCTCACTGCACAGCTGGCTGATTTCCCCTCACGTCCTCTGGAAGGACTGGTCAGAAAGCGCCGAAAATATCCATGGCATATCCCGGGAAAGGCTGGAACGTGAAGGCGTATCCGCCGGAGATGTTGCCCGCCAGCTCAATGCCCTGTTGCCGGAGCAGATTTTCTGCGACGCCTGGACCTTTGACAGCTTCTGGCTACACCGGCTTTTCCGCGCCGCCGGAGAAACCCCGGTCTTTCACCTGGAGTCCATTTCTGCATTGCTTGATCCGACACAGGTTCGCCGATGGTCAGGCACTCGCCAGAAAGTTATTGCCGACCTGGGTTTACCGGTACACCGGGCCGCCAACGATGCCCTTATTCTGCATAAAACCTGGCAGCGGGTAATTTGCCCCGACGAAACTGCGGTGCAATAACGCAAAAAAAACGCAGCCATAAGGCTGCGTCGAAAGGAGAGATCCAGCTGGCACCCGCAGGCACCGCAGATTGCACAACGTAAAACACGTGACGCCGGGAATTATCCTCCTTGCTCCCCCGCCCGGTCTGTACGGGTTTGCCGAATAGCCGGGGCTATTGCAAACCAGCCTATTGCCTATACACTGGCAGTCGAAACCTGTTCCAAGAGCCGTTATGAACCGAACGATGACCACACATACTGTTTACTCCGCCACTGGTTGCCATAAAGGGCAGTCTGTGCGCGCCATGGTGAAAGACATCTGACGGCTTTCGGTAAGTCCCGGGAGCCGTTGCAGGTTCCGGGGCAGCTTCTCCGCCAGACCCCGGTTGCCTGAGGCTCCGGGGTTTTCTGTTTTTGCAGCCGCAAAACGACAAGGAGAACATCATGAAAAGACATCCGACATCACGTGCTGCCAATCAGCCGATGACCAATCGCCAGGCGCCGATCAAACGCCCGGAAAAGCTGCCGCTGCTGGATGCGATTTGCAAGAAACTGAATCAACGCGTCAATCTGGATGACGAGCCGCGGGTGCTGGGCGTATATGAGCGTGGCTGGATCTTCAACGGGGTGCTGAGCAACCTCGGGGGCGCTGAGGCTCGCTATGTGCGGGCACTGGCTAACCGCTACAATTCCTGGATTGCCCGCCAGGTCGCCTGAAGGGGAGTCATGCCGGACCGGTCAGGACACCGGTTCGGCATTACCTGGCATCGCGACACAGTCCCGCCCCTGAGTTTTGGCCCGATACATCGCCCGGTCAGCCGCCGCACACAGCTCAGCGGCTGTATTGCCATGGTCTGGGTACACAGCAACACCGACACTGATGGTAACCGGTACGTCGTGCCCGGAATCCAGCATGACTGGCTGCTCGCGAACACGCTTGCGTAAACGTTCCGCGGTCTCAAGGGCTTCTGCCACGTTCAGCTCGGGCAGAACAATCACCATTTCTTCACCGCCAAACCGCGCCACCGAATCAACGCTCCGCACGCTCTCTTCGAGCAGGCGGGTGACCGAACACAGCACCCTGTCGCCAGCGGCATGTCCCCAGCTGTCATTCACTTCCTTGAAATGATCGAAATCGATCCACAACAGCGCCATGGACCGGTGGTAGCGTTCGCTCCGTTCGAGCTCTTCCTCCAGAATTCTGCCGAACTCCCGGCGGTTCAGTAACCCGGTCAGCGGGTCGGTAGTCGCTAACTGTTCCAGCTCCACTTCCAGGGCTTTACGGTCAGAGATGTCCAGCATAATGCCTTCCAGCAGGATTCTGCCGTCGGCCGCCTCCACCATACACCCACGCTCCCAGACACAGATTTCCCGGCCATCCTTCCGGGTAAGACCGTACTCCACAGAAAAAGCCTCGCCCTGGCGAACTGCCTCAGCAACCTCGTCCGCCACTCGTCCGGCGTCGTCAAGGTTCATCAGATCGGCAAAAGAAACCACTTTGTTGTTGATCAGCTCCTCCGGCTGATACCCGGTCAGGCGTACGCAGCCACCGGAGACAAACAGCATCGTCCAGTACTGGTCATACAGGCACCGGTAAGCCATTCCCGGCAGGTTATCCATCAGCACCGTCAACTGACGCTCCCGCTGGCGCAGTGCCTGGCGTTGGCTGTACTGCAGGCTCAAAAGGGCCCGGTCTTTGGTCAGTTGCCGGTACAACACCAGAAACAGCGCCGTACCGGTCACCATCACAAACAGAAACCCTTTCCAGGTCTGTACTTGTGAGAGCGCACCAGGATCAGGAAACCAGAGCTCTGCCAGGCGATCAGAAAAGGTTATCCAGAGCAGCCCGATCACAAGGTAAACCAGCACTGCCCAAAGAGCTCTGGCCAGGGGGCTACTGCATTTGCCCAGGTGATTCAGCCTGACCTCTTCGGGCCGGTTTGACTCCATGGTTTCTTCCGTTCGGCTAACTAACAGGTTATTAATGCAGAAGGTAGCTATTCTGCGGCGGTGAGTCGAGCCCTTTTACCCCATTAGACGTGCTACTGACGGCCCCCTCATGTTTCAATTCGGCCTTGCAGGACGCAAAATATCTGACAAACGCCACCACCACGACATTTCAACAGGGTTAACGCATGTCTCACGCCATGGATTTGCTCATGCTGGGCAGCATTTTACTACTGGCATTGGGTGCTCATTCCGTTGGCAAACGCCTGCATGTTCCCCGCGTCACCCTTCTCATTCTTGTCGGCGCCATTTCCGGCCCCGAGATGTTGAATATTGTACCGGGCAATATCGGGGATAACTTCACTCTGGTTACCGAACTGACCCTGGCCATGGTGGGGTTTCTACTGGGTGAGCAGATGTCCTTCCGAGAGCTTCGGCAAGGACGTCAGGCGATTATTGTCAGTATTGCCGTCACACTGGCAACCGCTCTGGTCATCTTCCTGGCGACAGTTTTTGTCACCGACAGCATTCCCGCCTCTCTGCTGTTGGCCGCCATTGCCACCGCTACAGACCCTGCCGCCACACTCGATGTTATCAAGGAAACCCGATCCCGGGGCCCTCTGACACGCCTTGTGGCACAGGTGGTGGCCATTGATGATGCCTGGGGCGCGATTCTGTTCAGCATCATGCTGGTTTTTGCCGAGCTTTTCTCGGGCAATAACGTCAGTCTTGCGGCCACGGTCGGTCATGGGCTTATAGAGGTCGTAGGAGCGGTTATTCTGGGAGTCATCCTCGGGCTTCCAATGGCCTGGCTGACCGGGCGTATCCGCCCCGGCCAGCCCATGCTTCTGGAGTCGGCCGGGTTCGTTTTTCTTGCTGCGGGAATTTCCGGCTACCTGAACGTGTCGTATCTGCTGACGGCCATGACTCTTGGAGTGACCGTGGCCAATGTCGCCCGCCACCATATTCGGCCTTTCCGTTCAATCGAAGGCCTATCTGACCCGTTTCTGGCCATCTTTTTCTTTCTTGCCGGCATGGGCCTGGAATGGTCGATGCTACCTACGCTGGGATTGCTCGGCGGTGTCTATATCCTGGCGAGAATAGCCGGAAGAATACTCGGTGGTTACGCCGGCGGCGTGCTGGCCGGCGCGGACAGGAATATTCGCGTTCGCAACGGTGCCTGCCTGCTGCCTCAGGCCGGCGTTGCCATGGGCCTGGCACTGGTTGCCTCGGCACGACTGCCGGAGCTGACGTTTCTGCTGCCCCTGGTGGTGGGATCCACCGTCATTTTCGAAATGATCGGCCCACCTGTTGCAATGCTGCAGCTACATCTGGCGGGAGAAACCGGCAAAAACAACGATGAAGAACCAGACGACGATTAACCTTTCCTCAGGCCAAAAAAAACCCGGAGGCCGCAATGGCACTCCGGGTTTTCGGGCATCACGCTCAGTGGCCAGGCCACCGGGCGCTTATCCATCGATTACCAACAACGCTTACTCAGCGGCAGCGGCAAACTCGGCGAGAATCTTGTTCAGAGTCTCGCTTGGCTGCATCACCGCACAAACCTTGTCAGTGTCGGCGTAGTAGTAACCACCGATATCAGCCGGTTTGCCCTGAACCACGACCAGCTCTTCCAGGATCTTGTCCTTGTCGGCTTCCAGTTTTTCAGCGAATTTCGCGGCAAACGCTTTCAGATCCTGGTCGTCGTCCTGCTCGGCCAGCGCGGCCGCCCAGTGACAGGCCAGGTGGAAGTGCGAGCCACGGTTGTCCAACTCACCGGCCTTGCGGGACGGAGATTCGTTGTTTTCCAGCAACTGGCCAACGGCTGTATCCAGGGTTTTGCCCAGCAGACGAGCGCGGGGGTTGTCGTGCTTCTCACCCAACTCTTCCAGGGACACCGCAACGGCCAGGAACTCGCCCAGCGAATCCCAGCGCAGGTGGTTTTCTTTCAGCAACTGCTGCACGTGCTTGGGCGCGGAGCCGCCAGCGCCAGTCTCGTAAAGACCACCACCGTTGAGCAGCGGCACAATGGACAGCATCTTGGCACTGGTGCCCAGTTCCAGGATCGGGAACAGGTCCGTCAGGTAGTCACGCAGTACGTTGCCGGTCACCGAGATGGTGTCTTCACCGCGAATCATGCGCTCCATGGTGTAGTTGATGGCTTCAACCGGCGCCATGATCTGGATATCCAGGCCTTCGGTGTCGTGCTCTTTCAGGTAGGCTTCAACCTTTTTGATCAGCTCAGCATCGTGGGCACGTTTGCTGTCCAGCCAGAAGATGGCCGGCATGCCGCTGGAGCGTGCACGATTGACCGCCAGCTTGACCCAGTCACGGATCGGGATGTCTTTGGTCTGGCAGGCGCGCCAGATATCGCCTTCCTCGACCTTGTGCTCCATCAGCACCTTGTCATCAGCGATAACACGAACGATACCGTCTTCTTTCATCACGAAGGTTTTGTCGTGAGAACCGTACTCTTCAGCCTTCTGGGCCATCAAACCAACGTTGGGAACGGTACCCATGGTGGTCGGGTCAAACGCACCGTGCTTCTTACAGAAGTCGATGGTTTCCTGATAGATGGTGGCATAGGAGGTGTCCGGCAGGACGGCCTTGGTGTCACGCATGCCGCCTTCGCTGTCCCACATCTTTCCGGAGCTGCGGATCATCGCCGGCATGGAAGCGTCGACAATCACATCGCTGGGCACGTGCAGGTTGGTGATGCCGTTGTCGGAATCCACCATGGCGATCTCCGGGCGATCCTTGTAGATCTGCGCCAGGTCCTGCTTGATTTCGTTCTGTTTGTCTTCCGGCAGTTGCTGGATTTTCTCTTCGATGGACGACACACCGTTGTTGACGGTTACGCCGATTTCCTCGAACAGATCGCCGTACTTCTCGAACAGCTCTTTATAGAAGCTCTTTACCGCGTAGCCGAAGATCACCGGGTCGGAGACCTTCATCATGGTGGCCTTCAGGTGCAGCGAGAACATGATGTCGTTCTTCTTGCAGTCTTCAATCTGCTCATCGAAGAACTGCAGCAGGGCCTTTTTGCTCATGAAGGTGCTGTCCAGCACCTCAGCTTCCATCAGCGGCAGCTCGGATTTCAGAACCGTCTGCTCGCCCTTGGCGTTTTCGAACACGATCCGTGCGGTGGTGGCCTTGTCCAGAGTGACGGACTGCTCGGCCGAGTAGAAGTCACCGCTTTGCATGTGGGCAACGTGAGTCTGGGAGTCTTTGCTCCACTCACCCATGGAGTGCGGGTGCTTGCGGGCAAAGGCTTTAACAGCGGCCGGGGCGCGACGGTCAGAGTTGCCTTCACGCAGAACCGGGTTTACCGCACTGCCCAGTACCTTGCCGTAGCGGGCTTTGACTTCTTTCTCTTCGTCGGTGGCCGGTTCTTCTTTGTACTCGGGCAGCTTGTAGCCCTGCGCCTTCAGCTCTTTGATGGCTGCATTGAGCTGCGGCACGGAAGCACTGATGTTCGGCAGTTTGATGATGTTGGCGTTCGGATCTTTGGTGAACTCACCCAGTTGTGCCAGAGCGTCCGGAACCCGCTGGTTTTCTTCCAGGTAGTCAGGGAAAGTGGCCAGAATACGCGCTGCCAGGGAAATATCGCTGGTTTCAAAGTCGATGCCGGCTGGCTTGGCGAAAGTTTCCAGAATCGGAAGTAAAGAGCGGGTCGCGAGGGCGGGGGCCTCGTCGGTCAGAGTGTAAACAATTTTGGTTTTGGAAGTTGTCATTTTCGTCCTCAGGCTAATGGGTGGATTCGGGACGGTCATCGCCAGGCCATCCGCCTTTTGGGCGCTGCGGCCTTTGCCATGACTGATTCAAGAACTTTTGATAGGCCTACTAAGATAGCATTTTTTCGTACATTTTGATTACGATCTTAGTATAAGAACGGACTAAAAGTGGCTGATCGTCGGTTACAGGACGATTAAAGCGGGGGAATTTACGAAACTTTCTTACATTTAGCTTGGTGCCGAATTTTGGCGTGCTCCACCGTATGAAATGAGCTTACTGGAACACGCCGAGCCCTGTTTTCGGACGTTTTCTGTTCACGAATTGTCGACAAAACCGCCTTCTACGACAACAATCCGGCAGCCGTCAGGCACTCACGAATCTGGTCGAGAGCTTCAGGGTTTGCCAGAGCATCGCGGTTGTCAGCCCTGGTTGAACCATTGATCAGACGGGCAACGGCAAGCTCCACTTTTTTACCGCTACGGGTGTAAGGGATATCCGAGACTTCAATAATGTACCTGGGAACGTGCCGGGGGCTGGCACCTTCGCGGATCCGGATTCTGAGCTGTTTTTCCAGTTCTTCTGTCAGTTGCTGACCATCAGCAGGCACCACCAGCAGTACAACTTCGACATCGCCTTCAACCTGGCGGCCAACCACCAGGCTGTCTCTGACTTCAGGAATGGTTTCTACCTGGCGGTAGATTTCGGCGGTGCCGATTCTCACTCCTCCGGGGTTCAGGGTGGCATCTGAGCGGCCGTGAATGATGGCGCCGCCGTGTTCAGTGAATTCGATAAAATCACCATGGGCCCAGACCCCAGGAAACGTGCTGAAGTAAGCTTCGTGATAGCGTTCGCCATCCGGGTCGTTCCAGAAGCGCACGGGCATCGAGGGTAATGGCTGCCGGCAGACCAGTTCGCCGCGACCTTCCTCGACAGGCTGACCATCTTCATCGTAGGCGACCGCGTCAACACCCAGGAAACGGCACTGGATTTCGCCACGACGTACAGGCAGCAACGGTGTTGAGCCCACGAAACAGCCGCAGATATCCGTGCCACCAGCAATGGAGCCCAGCAGCACTTCGGGAGCGCCGTCGCTGTAAACCCAGTCGTAGTCTTCCGGCAAGAGGGGGGAACCGGTGGAAAAGATGACACGCAAATGCCCCTGATCCAGGGTTTTGGCGGGCACGAGTTCTGCCTTCCGGCAACCGGCGATAAAGCGGGCACTCGTCCCGAAGTGAGTGACTTTCTCTGCGGCCACGGTTTCCCACAGGGAATTCAGGTCCGGGTAGCCGGGCGAACCATCCACCGTGATGACGGCAGCGCCGCTCATCAGGGCCGAGGCCTGCCAGTTCCACATCATCCAGCCGCAGGTGGTGAAGTACAGGAAGCGGTCTTGCGGGCCGACATCCCCGTGCAGCATCAATTCCTTGGCGTGATTGACCAACAGGCCGGCGGTGCCATGAACAATGCACTTCGGTTTGCCGGTGGTGCCGGACGAATAGAGGATATACACCGGATGGTCCGGCTCTACCGGCGTAAAAGAGGGGGGCTGCCCCTTCCCGAAATGCAGAGCTTCATCCCAGGTGGTTACCCGGTCGCCGGTAATCGGGGCCTGGTCTGGCAGTTGCTGGATGCTGACCACGGTTTTCAGTGACGGCAGACCGGCAATCAATTCCGCAAAATCTTTCTGCCGGGCGAGCACCTTGCCGCCATAACCGTAGCCGTTCACCACAATCAGCGCAGTCGGCTCAATCTGGCCGAAGCGGTCATTGATGGCGCCGATACCAAAATCCGGCGAAGCTGAGCTCCAGACAGCGCCCATACTGGTGGCCGCCAACATGCCGACCAATGCTTCGTAGCCGTTGGTAACCACACCGGCCACCCGATCACCCTGTTCAATACCTTTGCTGCGCAGGAAGGCTTCCAGAGCGCCTGCGTCCGCTTTCAGTTCGGCGTAGGTTTTGCGCAGTACCGGGCGGGTTTCGCAGTAGGCCACAACCGCCTCTTTATCGGCATGGTCGCCTTCCGCCAGGCGCAGGAGATTCGCTGCGAAGTTCAGCCGCATGCCCGGAAACCATTCGGTACCCGGCATGTCGCGTTTGCCCAGCATCTTGTCCTCGGGGGTATCGCAGACCAGTCCGCAGTAATCCCAGACCTTCTGCCAGAAGGTGTCCAGCTCGGTGATCGACCATTGATGCAGGGCATGGTAATCGGCAAAGGGGCCAAAACCCTGTTGTTCCAGCCAGGCCTTGAAACGGCCCATGCGCGAATGCGCAATGGTGTGTTCCGAAGGCGTCCAGACTACGGGGGATTGTTCGGTTTTGTGCATCTGTCTCTCCGTGAAATTACTGCATGTGCCAGCCATGACTGACCACAATGGATTGTCCGGTCAATGCCGCCGAGGGAAAAGCCGCCAGATGCACCGCAAGTTCAGCAACGTCTTCCAGGGTAGTGAATTGTCCATCAACAGTGTTCTTCAGCATCACTTTGCTGATCACTTCCTCTTCGGATATACCCAGTTCTTTGGCCTGCTCAGGAATCTGCTTGTCCACCAGCGGTGTCCGGACAAATCCAGGGCAAATGATATTGCTGCGCACCCCGTGCTCCGCTCCTTCTTTCGCCACTGCCCGGCACAACCCCAACATGCCATGTTTCGCTGCCACATAAGGCGCCTTCAGCGGAGAGGCTTCCAGCGAGTGGACCGACCCCATGTAGAGCATGGTCCCGCCACCACTGCCATACATCTGCTTCAGGGCAGCCCGGGTGACCAGGAATGCACCGTCCAGATGGACACTCATCACTTTGCTCCAGTCAGCAAAGCTGAGTTTGTGCACCGGATCAATATGCTGCACACCGGCATTGGCAAGAGCAATATCAAGCCCGCCCCACTTTTCCTTGATAGCGGCAAACCCGCGGTCAACGGCGTGCTCGTTGGTGACATCCATTTCCAGGGCCATGGCGGTGCCACCAGCCTGTTCAATAGCATCGACCACCTCCCGGGCACTCTCAAGGGTGAGGTCAGCCACGGCAACCCGCGCACCCTCACGGCCATACTGTTCGGCGATGGCCCGGCCAATGCCGCGGCCAGCGCCGGTAATCAGGGCAATCCGGTTTTCCAGACGCATTGTGTTGATCTCCTTAGTCATAGGCCACGCCCGGCAGCCAGGTGGCAATTTCCGGCACCAGGAACACGATGGCAAGTGCCACCAGCTGAATAATGATGAAAGGCACGACGCCCTTGTAGATGTCGGTTACCTTGATCTCCGGCGGTGCTACACCCTTGATGTAGAACAGGGCAAAGCCCACCGGGGGCGTCAGGAATGAGGTTTGCAGGCACATCGCAAACAGGATGGTAAACCACACCAGGTCAAAGCCCAGCTGCTGAACCACCGGTGCCACCAGCGGCAGGATGATCAGCGTGATCTCGACCCAGTCCAGGAAGAAGCCCAGCAGGAACACCGCGAACAGAATGGTCAACACCACGCCATAGGGGCCGAATGGCAGCCCCAACAACGCGTCTTCAATCACCCTGTCGCCACCGAGCCCCCTCAGCACCACCGAGAACGCAGTTGCACCCAGGAAAATGGCAAAGATGAAGGCCGCAGTGCGGGTTGTTTGTTGCACCGAGGAACTGAGCACTTTCAGATTCAGGCGCCTTGCCATCAAAGCCAGCAGAAGGGCCCCCAGGGCACCGACGCCGGAAGCCTCCGTGGGCGTGGCTATACCCGCAAAGATAGAACCCAGCACGCCCAGAATCAGCGCAGCCGTGGGCACCACTGCCTTGGCCACTTCCCAGACAACACTCCAGGATACTTTCCCGATACCTTCTGGCACCGGCGCAATGTGCGGCTGCAGCATGGGGCGGATAATGGCATAAGCCACGTACATGGCACCCAGCATTAAACCGGGAAAGAATGCGCCCATAAACAGATCGCCCACCGATGCCTCTGGCACCGCCAGCCGGTCTGCCATCAATACCAGCATGATGGATGGGGGAATCAGGATCCCCAGAGTGCCGGTAGCACAGGCAGTGCCTACGGCAAATCCCTTGTCATACTTGTTCTCCATCATCACGGGCAGGGAGAGCATGCCCAGCAGCACCACGGAAGCCCCGATGATGCCGGTGGTGGCTGCCAACAACACGCCAATGACAATGACCGTTACGGCATAGCCCCCGCGAACAGCACCAAACAGTTTCACCATCGCGTTCATCAGCCGCTCGGCGACACCCGACTGATCAAGCATGATGCCCATAAAAATAAACATGGGCAGAGCCACAAGGGTTTCGCTGTTTACAACCTTCCATATTCGCTCGGGCACAAGTCCGATGGAGGAGGGGTAGTCAAACCAGAGATTGGCACCAAAATTTTCAACAGCCACCACACCAACAACCGTCCAGATGACGGCGGTACCACCCAGTACCCAGGCCACCGGAAAACCGGTCATCAACAACGCCCCGAACGTCAGGAACATGCCGATTACAAAAAGGGTTTCAAGCTCCATCAGGACGCATCCTCTCTCTTGTTATTTCCGGATTCGACGCGGATTGGCTTCGGAAAACCGAAAAGCAGTGCTGTTACTTTCAGCAGGCGGGATAGCGCAGCCAGAATCAGGAGAGCAAACGACAATGCCATTACGGCCTTGAGAACCCAGCGGTGTGGAAGTCCGGCAGGTGCCGCACTGGTTTCGCCCTGTTGCCAGGAACTATAGGCGTAGGGAATCATTTCGTAGACCGCCAGCCCGAGAAACGGCAGCAACAGGAACACCAGGCCGAACAGTTCAACCCAGGCCTGGCCTTTCAGGGACAGGCGTTCATGGAGTACATCCACCCGGACATGATCATCGCTGACCAACGTGTAGCCCAGTCCCAATAACCAGCCGGCACCTGCCAGATGCCACTGGACTTCTTCCAGCATCACAGAACCCGCGCCAAAGGCATAGCGGCCAACCACCGCGTAAATGATCACGCCAGTGACCACAACCCAGAGCCAGGAAGCACTCTTGCCAATCGCGGAAACTACCCGGTCCACACCCTGACTGAGCCGGGTTGTTGGGAACTCCGTGTGATGATGAATAAACTTACCGGCGTCGGACACCGATGCCCGCACATCCTGTGGTGAGCCTTTATCAGACACTGTCATACAACAGTTCCTCGCTCAGAAAGCTGATGTTCAAACACGGATGGCCCCGAAGGGCCATCCAGACTTGGTCAAAGAACACCGGCATATTGACCAGTGCCTCGGGATCAGCCCAGAGCCTTAGAGGTCGGACGGAACATAGGCCCGTGAATCCCAAACCTTATAGGTCTCAAGGAACTCGTTCTGGCTTTCATAGACGCGCTTGAAGTCAGCGTCCTTCGAGGCTTCTTCTTTCATCACCTCATCGGTCACTGCCTTCAGCTCCTTCAGGACTTCGCGGGGAATCTGGTCAGCCTGAACGCCTTTTTCCTGGAATTCCGCCAGTACCTTACCGTTCTTGTACTCACCCTCGGCCAGACCGAGCGTGGTTGCAGCGGTACAGGAAGCCTCAACCAGCGCCTTCTGCGCTTCGGTGGTTCGGTTCCACTCGTCCTGGTTGATCAGCATGTACTGGGCAGTAAACTGCTGGTGCCAGCCCGGGAACAGGTTGTACTTGACCACCTGATTGAAGCCGAGAATCTGGTCGATGGCGGGCATGGAGAATTCAGTGGCATCAATGGTGCCTTTTTCCAGTGCCTGATAGAGCTCACCACCGGGCATCATGGTGACGGAAGCTCCGAGTTTTTCCAGAACCTTGCCACCCAGACCCGCGAAGCGAATCTTCAGGCCTTCATAGTCTTCCAGTGTTTCGATGGGTTCCGCATACCAGCCCGCTGTCTCAGGCCCGATAATGCCGCACAGCTGGGCGTGCACATCAAAGCCCTTGTTGGCATAGACTTCCTGCAGCATTTCATGGCCACCACCGTAGTAATACCAGGCAGTGTAGGCCCAGGGCTTCATGCCGAAGGGTACAGCCGCAAACAGGGGTATCGCGGGCACCTTGCCCTGGTCGTAACCGATCCAGGTGTAACCGGCCTGGACCTTGCCGTCGGAAACGGCCTGCAGAATGTCGAAGGGAGGTACAAGCTTGCCGGGCTCGTAAACACGAACCTGGATGCTACCGTCAGAAGCGGTGGTGAGGTTGTCCGCGACCCAGGCAGCCGGCGAACCGAGACCGGGGAGGTTGGTGGCGAACGCGACTGGCATTTTCCAGCGCAGATCGTCTGCAAAAGCGGAGCCCGTGGTCAGAGCGAGCGCGCCGGCAACACCGGTCAGGGCTTTGAGAAGTTTCATTGGCATGTCTCCTGGCATTGTTATTGTGTGTGACCTTGCGGCCTACAACATGAAAGGCCTGGTCTGAGTATCGCCAGACAATGCAGGGACAGACGGACGGAGGGATATCGGGGGTCCAGCAATGATCGTCAGTCTTGTTTTTGTGCATTGTTCTGACGTACTACTTGCAAGCAAATGCAGGCCTCATGCCAGCCAAGGATTTTTGTTTATTATCAGCAGGTTAAAAAATCAGGCAAGCTTTTCGCGGGACCGAGTGTCCGAAAAAAAGGACACTTATAGGTAGATTCACCTAGAAGCGTCCGGAAACTCAGACATATGTCCTGATTTCAGGACATTCTGGCCAGCTTTTCATACAGCACGGAACGGGAAATACCCAGCAACTTCGCTGCACGCGTCCGGTTTCCCCGGCAGGCAACCAGCGCCTGCTCAATGGCGTCCGCCTCAGCCTCGGCCATCACCCGGGCCAGGGGTCTGGCACAAGCTAAAGCAACCGGCGCCTGCTGGCTCTCGCTCCCCCGGGGCAAGACTTTGAAGATGGCATCAGCATCGAGCAGGTCATCGCCTTCGGCCATGGTTATTGCCCGTTCCAGCACGTTTCTCAGCTCGCGGATATTGCCCGGCCAGTGGTAGCTTGCCAGAGCCGCGACGCCGGAGTCGGTAATTTCACGTCGCTGGTTCTGGCCGTCCCAGATTTCCCCCAGCAGTGCTTCACTAAGAACCCCGAGATCTGCAACCCGCTCACGCAGCGGCGGGATGCAGATTTCCAATACATTCAGGCGATAGTACAGATCCGAGCGGAAACTGCCTTCTGCAATCATGGTTTCCAGATTCCGGCTGGTTGCAGCGATCACCCGAACATCCACGCTGATCACCCGGTTTGAGCCCAATGCTTCAATTTCGCCTTCCTGCAGAGCCCGTAGCAGCTTTGCCTGCATCTGCAGTGGCATGTCGCCCACTTCATCCAGAAACAAAGTGCCGCCATTGGCCAACTGAAACTTACCTTCCCGCACCCGCTTATCCGCACCGGTATAGGCCCCGGGCGCAACGCCGAAAAATTCGGCTTCCAGAAGATTTTCCGGAACGGCAGCAACATTAACGCCGACAAATGCTTTTTCAGCTCGGGCCGAGGCTGCATGGATGGCCTGGGCAAGTACCTCCTTGCCTGTACCAGTTTCCCCCAACAGTAAAACCGAGACATCACGTGCCGCGGCCAGGCGGGCACGCCGTTTGACTTCCAGGGCTGCCGGACTGGCTCCGACAAAGTCCGTCAGGTCGTATCGGGTGCCACGGTCTTTTTTCGCCAGCGCCTTGCGGGCTGCGGCAAGGTCCTGATGCAACCGACGGAACTTTGATACCAGCGGGGTAAGAGGCTGAAGGTCATCATAAAGAACAAAAGCAACCGCACCGACGACATCCCCGCTATCGTCATAAAACGGCAGGCGAGTGACCACCAGTTGCTGCTGTTGATGCTCCATGATGTCCAGCAACAACGGCTTGCCGGTCTCAATAACTTCCGGCATGCGGGTATGGGGAATAATCCGGCGAACATCCTGGCCGATGGCGTCGGAGGCATCCGCGATGCCTAACAATTGCGCATAACTCTGATTGATCCAGGTGATCTGACCGTCTGTATCAACCGAAATCGCGCCGGCACTGGCCTGGTCGAAAATCGGCACCAGGGCCTCAATCAGATCCCGCGTCAAACCCGTCTTGTTATTCTTGTAAAAAAGCTCTGCCATAAAGCGCCTGCTGGTGATCACCAAAGAGTTGAATGCTTTGCGGATTCAGCCAATACCCGTGAAAGGCAGGACTGTCAGCCCCAGAATGACCGCGATAGCAAGAATAGCAGCCAGCACAGAAACCGGCCTCTGTCGGAAGTGGTACCAGAAACCGGTCTCGCCCCGTTCCTGCCTGGCCTCAAAAGCCTCTTTCTGATTCTGCAGACGCTCAGCCTGATACTGCTTCAGCAATGCCCGGGCCCGTTCCGCCTCGTCATCGTCATGGGCCCAGAAGCCGCCCATGCTGATCCCCCAGCGACTCGGCGGCGTTTCGTAATAGCGCACCTCGTGTTGTTCGAACAGGGCACGAACTTCGTCCGCTTCATCGTCCGGTACGTGTCGCAGATTCATCAGGTGGTGAGGCATGGGGCTTTCCGGCTGGATTCATTGGCATTATTGGCTATATCCTAGCAGCAAAGCTTACTTTACCGGATTCATCCACCAGGATTCTGCATGGCCAACAACTCCCTCCGTCTGCTGCTGGATTTCGATGATCGCATCCAGCGGGACAGGGAACAGCCTCCAGCCTTTCTACATCGCCGCGACCGCCGCTTTGCGCTGGACTGCCAGCAACAGGGGATAACACCCGGTGCCGGGCAATGGCTGGCTCACATGGATCGGCTTTCCGGTTCCGGCGGCGATGTCAATCCGGGAACCCGGGAATTACAGCGCTGGCAGCAGATCAATACCGGGTTCGCGGTAGTCGGCAGTATTTTCGGCATTATCACCATGCTGGGCCTGCTTTTCTATGACGGCGGGCAGCGCATCAATATCACCGTGTTCCTGGCATTTGTGTTGCTGCACCTTTTGCTGGCTCTGGCGACCACCACACAAGCGCTCATCGGCTGGCAACCCTGGGCATGGCTGGCCCGGCGCCTGAAACTGGACACCCTGAGCCCGACCAAAACCCGCCTGCAACCACTGTTCATGGCCCGGGCGGCCCATAACGGGGGCGCCGCGTTTGCTGTAACCGGACTGCTGACATTATTGGCAATGGTGGTGGTACAGGATCTCGCCTTCGGCTGGAGCACCACGCTGGACACCGCCAGCGCCAGCTATCATGGCCTGGTCAACACTATTGCCACGCCCTGGGCCTGGCTCTGGCAAGCGGCATCTCCCTCGCCGGAGCTGGTGGAAGCCACCCGCTTTTTCCGGGCCGCCCCTGCCACACCAGCAATTGATCCCGCACGCTGGGGGCAATGGTGGCCCTTTGTGACCATGGTCTGGTTTTTCTGGGTGCTGCTGCCAAGGCTGACACTGTGGGCAGCCAGCCAGCTTCTGCTGCAAAGCCAGGCCAGAACACTCCTGGCCAGGCATCCGGGCATGCAAGCCCTGCAGTACCGGATGGAAACCCCCACCCTGGACACCGGCAGCGGCCACAACGATGCCAGCGACCTGCCGGATACCCACACCCTGGCTCGTCCACAAACCATACCGGTAACACCGGTACTGATAGGCTGGGCCGGTGCCGGCGACGAACCCGCCATGCCGGCTTCACTGCACGCGGAACCCTTTCAACTGCTGAAAGCCGGCGGCCGGGCGTCTCTGGCCGAAGACGAGGCGGTACTGACCCGGGCAGCTAACCAACTGGCAGCACTGGATACCCCCGAAGCCATTGTGCTCAGCAAAAGCTGGGAGCCGCCTACCGGTGAGCTCTACGATTTTCTGACCGCCGCCCATGACAGCTGGCCTGCCGGTGCCCGGATCGTTATTGTGCCCCTGGCCGCACAGCCTGACAGACAACCTGCAGAACATCTGATTCAACCCTGGCTGCGCTTCACCGAGCGACTGCCGGATGGCTTTGCCACGCTGGCCCTGCCGACGCCGGACAACCCGACAGCAGATGCCCCCAGAAGGACGCAGTCATGAACCCGGCACCAGTATTTGCTGTTGTCGGCCATCCCAACAAAGGCAAATCCAGTGTCGTGGCCACCCTGTCCCAGAACGATGCCATTGCCATCGCACTCGAACCGGGCACCACCCGGAAACGTCAGGCGTATCCACTGAGGGTGGATGGCCAGGTGCTCTACACACTGGTAGACACCCCCGGCTTTCAACGGCCCAGGCGGGTCCTGCAATGGCTTGAAGCCCACAGTGTTTCCGCCTCGGACCGAGCCGAAACCGTTCGGGCTTTCGTAACCCGACACCGGGACGACCCCCGCTTTACCGATGAATGCGAACTACTTGCCCCGATTACCGAAGGCGCCGGCATTATTTACGTGGTGGATGGTTCGGTGCCCTACAGTGCCGAGCATGAAGCCGAGATGACCATCCTGCGCTGGACCGGCCGGCCCAGCCTGGCGCTGATCAACAGCATTGGTGATGACGATCATAGTGAAACCTGGCAGGCGGCACTTGGCCAGTTCTTCCAGGTTGTCCGCAAGTTCGATGCCGTTCGCGCGCCATTCGAGCAACATTTGAGTTTATTGCGTGCCTTCGGGCAACTCGAGCCCGCCTGGGAACAGCCGCTGACACAAGCCACACAATACCTCTCCGAGCAACGGGAACATCGCCAACACCAGTCGGCAAAACTCATCGCCGGGGCTCTGGAAGACATGATGGCCCGGCAGGAGCAAAAGCTAATGGCTCTCGGCCAGATCACCGGCAGCCGGCAGTCGACACTGGAAGAGCAGCTGAAAGAGCGGTGGTATCGGCATCAACGCCAGAGGGAACTGGCGCTTCGCGAAAGCATTGAGCACCTTTATCAGCATCAGCACATCCGGCGCCAGGAAGCGGAACTGAAGTGGCACAGCGACCATGACCTGTTCTCTGAAGACAGCCGCAAAACCTGGGGCGTGAGCAAGGGTTACCTGGCCACCGCCGGTTTTGGTGCCGGCGCCGTCAGCGGGGCAGGCATCGACGCTCTCACCCTGGGTTCATCCTTTGGTGCTGGCGCCCTGATGGGCGGCGTGCTGGGTGCCGCCGGCAGTTACTTTTTTGGTGACAGACTGGCATTCCCGGCGCTGAAAATCGGGCCGCTGAAAGACGGCATGAAAACAGCAACCTTCGGCCCTGTACAGGACCCCCAGTTCGGCTATGTTGTATTAGGGCGAGCGGTAGATCACTGGTGGCACATCAGTCACCGGAACCATGCCGGCCGGGAGCTTCTGGAGCTCGAACCCGCCGACCAGCACTGGCTGGAGCAGTTGGACAAAACCAGCCGCCGGGAAATCCAGAAAGCCTTTGACCGGTGTCGGAAACGCAAGCCTCTGGGCCATCAGCAACGACAAAATCTGACAATGGCGGTCGAACAGGCCATGGTGGTTTATGACGACTGGCGGTTGAACCGGCATTGATAGCCGTGTTTATACTATACGGCTATTCCAACACCAAATGAGGAATGCGAATGAAAATTGTACGAGTGCAAGACATTATAGGTACCGAGCGGGAAGTCGCCGACAAGCAGTGGAAAAGTCGTCGCCTTTTGCTAAAAAAAGATGGTATGGGATTTTCCTTCCACGAAACCATCATCAAGGCTGGCTCTGAACACACTTTCTGGTACAAGCACCATCTCGAAGCCGTTTATTGCGTTGCTGGCAACGGTCGTATCAAGGATCTTGCCACCGGTGAAGTGCATGAAATCACTGACGGCACCCTTTACGCTCTCGACAAGCACGACAGGCACACACTGTACGGTGGCACTGAGGACATGCGACTGATCTGTTCCTTCAACCCGCCCGTCACTGGCCGTGAAGTCCACGACGAAGACGGCGCTTACCTGCCAGACACCAGCGAAGACTGATTTGCTGGACCGTGGCACATAATCAAGCCGCGAACACACCGCCATCGCCAGCCAGGCTGCTGCCGGTGGCGGTGTTGCTTTGGCTGGCCGGTGTTTATCTGAGAATACCGGTGCTGGTGGCTCCGCCACTGGCTCCCTTTATCAGTGACGGCCTGAACCTGACCCAGGCTCTCACCGGCGCACTGACCACCCTCCCCATATTAATGCTGGCCATTGGCGCCATGCCGGGCTCGCTCGCGATTTCCCGCATTGGCCCACGGAACACCCTCGCGCTGGCCATGCTGATCATGGTGATCGGCTCTGCCGGCAGGGGCCTGGTGCCCGACACCCTGACTCTGATGATTGCCAGCGCTGTTATGGGCTTTGGCGTTGCCATGATGCAACCAGCGCTACCGGCGTTGCTGCCCCGCTGGCTGGAACCACACCACCTGGCAATAGGGTCAGCGATCTATATGAACGGCATGCTGATGGGCGAATTCATCGGTGCCGGTATTACCCTGCCGGTGCTCATGCCCTTACTGGACAACAGCTGGCGCGCCACATTGCTGGTCTGGTCCTTGCCAGCACTGTTAATCGTAGCGGCGTTGTTCCTTCCGAAAAGAGACCTGGCCCGACCGGCGCGCAAAGCCGCCTGGCTGCCAGACTGGAAGAACCCGTTGACGCTACGAATCGGCCTGTTGCTGGGGCTGTCGGGCTCAATGTTCTTCGGGCTGAACGCTTACATGGGCAATTTGCTGGAGCAGCAGGGGCATTTCGAAAAGCTGGCCGATGCGTTGTTCTGGTATAACTTCGCACAGGTTATCGCGTCGCTGCTGATGCTCAGAATGGCCCGGGTTTGGGTGGGCAAACGCAGTATGATTGCCCTGATGGCCTCGCTGAGCATCATCGGCACAGTCGGCACTCTTGTACTGGAAGGCTGGCCGGCCATTATCAGCGCTACTCTGATGAGCTTCGTGGCAGGCATTCTTCTGATTCTGCTGGTGGCATTACCACCACTGCTGGTGCGTTCTGAGGAAACCGGTCGGCTGTCGGCTGCTACCTTCCTGGTGGGTTATACCCTGGCGTTCTCCATACCCATGCTCGGCGGCCTGCTGGCCGACTGGACCGGCGATGTCCGTCATGCCCTCGCTGTCATGGTCGGCTACAGCCTGCTGGTGCTACCACTGGCTTTTACCCTGGATCTCAAGCGGCGAAGCTAATAACGGCTCAGTCATGGGCCCGGTCAACACACTCGTGCCGGAATTCAATCTGAACCGTGGTATGTGCCACCGCATGTCGCTCCCTCAGGGTGGTCTTGATATCAGCCAGCGCCCTGTGCTGATCCGCCCCTTCCTCAAGAGTGGCGTGCAGCGACATCAAATGGCGCCCCGGTGTCAGCGACCAGGCATGCACATGGTGAATGTCACGAACACCCGGCAAAGTATCCACCAGCTCCCGTTTGATCTGCGTTACATCCAGCCCTTCCGGCGCTCCTTCCAGCAGGATATGCGCGGATTCCCGCGTCAACTTCCAGGCACTGCGCAGAATAAGCGCAGCCACCAGCAATGACAGCAGCGGGTCAATCGGCATCCAGCCGGTCGCCATAATCACCAGCGCGGCAATGATAGCGGCTACCGATCCCAACAGATCGCCCATCACGTGCAGAGCCGCACCACGAATATTGAGATTATCCCGGTCGCCCATGTGCAGAATGGCAAACACCACAAGATTCACCACCAACCCCAGTGTGGCAATGGTCAGCATGGTACTGCTGACAACCGTTACCGGCTCCAGTAACCGCTGAATGGCTTCTACTGAAATCCAGACCACAATGGCCAGCAATGTCAGCCCGTTCACAAAGGCTGCAAGAATCTGCACCCGATGGTAGCCATAGGTGCGGCGGGTATCGGCTGCACGCCGGCTGATCCGGACAGCAAACCAGGCAAGGGTCAGGGCAGCAGCGTCGGTCAGCATATGGCCGGCATCAGCGAGCAACGCCAGAGAGCCTGACACCAGGCCGCCAACAACCTCTGCCACCATGAACCCGGTGGTCAGCAAAATCGCCCAGGCGAGCCGGCGCTGGCTGTCATGCCCGGGATGATGGTCGTGGTGGTGTGGCATGGCGCACTCCTGTCAGGTTTACTACAAAACTAACAGGTTCGTTGTCTGCAGAGAAATCACCGTGTTAGCGTGGCCAACTTTTCCGAGTACAACAACCGACTGGAAGAGATACTGGCCGGCGATCTTACCCCTCAAGCGATGAATGAAGTACACCAGCTCACCTACACACTGGAAAACGCCCTGGGCAAGATCAGTGAAGAGTTCGAAGAGCTGGCAATAACGCTGGAAGAAGTCCACCTGTCTTCTGAACATATGGAGACCGACAAAGTGCAGGAGCATGGCGAGCAGTATCTGATATACCAGCCGTGAAATCGTCAAATAATACCAGTGTCCCTGGATAACTCTCGGCGTAAACGGATGTCATCACTGCTAACCTGAAGGCAAATTCCGCAGTCTGTTGGCAGTGATGATGACATTCTCTCCCCAAGCCCAGCACATTCTGAATGAACTCCGGCAGGACACCCGGTCTGGTGCCACCCGACTGGCGCTGGACACATTAGGCAGCCTGCAAACCTGGGTTCAACACCATCAGCCCCCTGCTGATGAACTGGATAATCTGCTTCAGGCACTGGCGCAGGCCCGGCCAAGCATGACCGTCATTGGTAGTGCCATTGCAAAGATTCGGGCGCAACTGAGCCAGTCTTCCCGTGCTCCTGACCAGATCATTGCCGACAACCTGGCGGCGCTTGAAAACGCCGGCGACACCATCGTGCAACAAGCCCGCCCACTGATAAAAGAGGGCAGCACCGTGCTTACCCACAGCGCCAGCTCGGTGGTTGTCAGGCTATTTACCGAAATGGCCCGGGCGGGCGACACCTTCTCGGTGATCTGTACCCAGAGCAGTCCCGGCCTTGAAGGCCACGATCTTGCAAAGAGACTGAACGAACTGAATGTGCCCGTCACCCTGATCACCGACGCCCAGATGGGGTTGTTTGTGCCCCGGGCGGACCTGATCATTACCGGTTGTGACTGCTGGCTGGCCGATCATCACTTCGTGAACAAAAGCGGCACCCTGCTGCTGGCACTGGCCGCGCGGTATTTTGACACGCCATTCTGGGTGCTGGCCGACAGCTTCAGGGACAGTGACAAAACCCGTGAGTCCGTGCACCTGGAAGAAATAGAGACCGGGGAAATGAAACCGCCGGAGGGCCGGTTCATCCAGGCCCGGAACATCTATTTTGAAACCATACCGGAAACGCTGGTCACCGGCCGTATCAGCGAGCAGGGCGTTTTTTCGTTCCCTGCTGGGCCACAGCTGTAAACGGGTCTTCCGGCCAGGGGTGTTTCGGGTAACGCCCGCGCATGTCCTTGCGGACTTCCGGGTAGGCATTCTTCCAGAAACTGGCGAGATCCGCCGTCACCGCCAGCGGGCGCTGAGCTGGTGAAAGCAGATGAATGACCACCGGCACCCTGCCGCCTGCCACCGTCGGTGTTTCTGTCCAGCCGAACAGGGCCTGAAGTTTGGCGGCCAGCACCGGGCCGTTCTCCACGGTATAGTCCAAGGTGACTTTCTGGCCGGTGGGAATGGTTAACGCCCTCGGCACCAGTTGATCAAGCTGTTGCTGCTGCGGGTAATCCAGCAACGAACTTAACGCCTGCACCAGATCCAGTTTCATCAAATCCGCCCAGCGTTGCATGCCGGCCATAAACGGAGCCAGCCAGGTCTCCAGGCCATTTAACAGCGCGCGCTCACTGGCATCCGGCCAGTCGCCGGGGAACTGTTCGGCCAGCAACTGCACCCGGGCACACCACTGGCGGGCGTTGTCCGTCCAGGGCAGACTGTCCAGCCCTTTGCGGCGAACCGCATCCAGTAACCCTTGTTGAATCAGCGCCGGGTCTATGCGGGAAATGGCTTTTTCAGCCAGTACCAGCGCACCCAGTTTCCGGACTTCCCGCGCAGCTACGGTGCCTCGCTTGTCATCCCAGATGGCTTCTTCGGTTTCCTCGATATGACTGGCCAGGTCTGTCTCAAGATCCACCAGCCCGACCGGCGCGGCAAGATAAATCCGGGCTTCCCGCGCCTTGCCATCCAGTTCCGCCGCCACCAGCCAGGGCTCTGCCGCAAGCGGGTCGTCGTCGCGCAATAACGCGCCTTTGCCATTACTGAGCTGGTAGCGCGGTGTGTCACCCGGCCGGCGGCGGGCAATGCGGTCCGGATAAGCTTGTGCCAACACCCGGCCCACGTCGGTTTCCGTGGGCAAATCGGCGCTCTTCGATTCCCGGCACAAACGTCTGGCAGCCTGGCGGACCGCTTTCAGGCGAGCCGGGTCCACACCCCGGTGCCGACTCTCGCCCCGCAACAGCCTTATTCGCTCGTGCAGGTCGGCCCCGGCACCCGGGC